>Ga0307489_10000314_pt1 | contig 28059 bp, 23 predicted proteins | sample SB12metaG_FD_202247 | JGI IMG/M metagenome (GOLD analysis project Ga0307489, IMG submission 202247) | Sea-ice brine microbial communities from Beaufort Sea near Barrow, Alaska, United States - SB 1.2 | ecosystem: Environmental > Aquatic > Marine > Coastal | place: USA: Alaska | collected... | reverse complement strand
TGTTAGCGCCGATGGTAGTGTGGGAGTTCCCATGTGAGAGTAGGACATTGCTAGACTTCTCTTTAGAGAAGCCCGATACTATGTGTCGGGCTTTTTGCTGTCTGAAAGAAAATTTTTAATATTGTGCATTTTTTAATGTAGCTCAGCTAATTTATTGCTAAAATCCATTTAAATAAACTTATCAAGTGATTATATGTCAATTAACTGGTTCCCGGGGCACATGCATAAGGCCCAAAAGGAAATTAAAGAAATCCTTCCTCAAATTGATGTTGTTATCGAGGTTTGTGATGCTCGGCTACCTTTTAGTAGCGAGAATCCAATGATCACTGAGATTCGTGGTGATAAACCGTTAATCAAAATTCTTAATAAAAGTGATTTGGCGGATCCACAGGCTACTCAGATTTGGCTAGATTATCTCGATGCCCAACACAATGTTAAAGCTATTGCTTTAACAACCCAAAACCCAGCAATAGCTAAAACTATTCCCTCTATTATTAAAAACTTGATACCCAATAAAGATGAAACGGGTAAACAAATTAATGTTGTTATTATGGGGATACCTAATGTAGGAAAATCGACATTAATTAATACACTAGTTGGTAAAGCTAAGGCTAAGGTTGGTAATGAACCTGCGGTAACTAAAGGTCAACAACGGATAAAGCTGGAAGAAGGGTTATATTTATTAGATACCCCAGGAATGCTTTGGCCTAAAATTTTAAATGACAATAGTGGCTATCGTTTAGCAATTTCAGGAGCAATTAAAGATACAGCTTTTGAACATGATGATATTGCTTGTTTCGCTGCGGAGTACTTACTTAAAAATTACCCTGAGCAATTAGTCAAGCGCTATCAGTTAACAGAGTTACCTGAGCAAGATGTAGACTTAATTGAAGCGATAGGGAAAAAGCGAGGTTGTGTTAAAAGCGGTGGTATTGTCGACTTTCATAAAGCATCAACAATATTGATCAATGAAATCCGTGATAAAACATTGGGACCGATAACGTTTGAAAATCCAGAAATGGTGGAGAAAGAGGAAGAATACTTTCTTGAGCAAGAAGCTAAAAAGATTTCGGAAAGAGAAGCAAAGAAAATGGCTCGTGGCCGTGGTCGAAAAAACAAACGTTAATTTTATGACATTGGAAGATTATTATGGAAAATTTGTTTAGCTTACACCCTCAATTAGCTGCAGACTGTATTGTCATAACTGATTTACCCTTGTGCAGAGTTTTGTTGTGTAATGATAATGCATACCCTTGGTTTATTTTAGTACCTCGCATTGATGATGTTACAGAACTTTACCAATTAGAATGGCAAGACCAACAACAGTTTCTGAATGAATCGAGCTTATTAAGTGAATTGTTAATGGACGAATTTAATGGCGATAAATTGAATATCGCTGCGCTTGGCAATGTAGTGTCACAATTACACATTCACCATATTGTTCGGTTTGTAAACGACTGTTGTTGGCCTAAACCGGTATGGGGTAAACAAGAGTTAACGCCCTATTCAGCTAATGAAATTGAGGGTATTAAACAAAGAATACAACCTAAACTAGCATTATTTACTTAGGTTGTATTCCACTTTAATTAAGCGACGTTTATCTTTGGGCTCATAACTTTTATTTCGGCAAGTGATTGGCTAAGATCTGCGATAAGATCATCAACATTTTCTAAACCAACTGATATTCTAATTAAGGTATCACTAATACCTGCTTCAAGTCGCTCTTGTTGAGTATAAGGCGAATGGGTCATTGACGCAGGGTGTTGAATTAGTGATTCTGCATCACCTAAACTTACCGCTATCGAAAATAATCCCATACGGTTAATAAAGTCTGCACCGCCGACTAAATTAGACTTAATTTCAAAAGCAATAACACCACCTGCGGCCTTCATTTGATTACCGATAAATCTATGGCCGGGATGACTTTTTAAACCGGGATAGTAAACTTGAGCTACCGCTTCATGAGCTTCTAGAAATTCAGCAATTGCCTGAGCATTATTGCAATGACGTTCCATCCGAATAGGTAATGTTTTAATACCACGTAATATTAACCAAGCATCATGAGGACTAATAGTAGCGCCAATATCTTTTAATATTGTCATTTTGATTTTCATAATCATTTCATTAGTACCACATATAATGCCTGCGACAACGTCGCCATGACCATTTAAATATTTAGTGGCACTATGAACAACAATATCGATACCAAATTTACCAGGTTGCTGCAATACTGGGGTTAAGAAAGTATTATCGACAATAGACAGTATTTGATGTTTTTTGGCGATATTGGCAATCTTTGCTATATCAAGAACAACAAGGTTTGGATTAATGGGTGTTTCTAAGAAAATAACCTTAGTATTTACTTGGATTACGGTTTCAATATTACTTGGATCTGTCATATCGACAAAAGTCACTTCAATACCGAATTTTCTTAGCTGATGGTTAATAAGTGCGTAAGAACAGCCATATATAGCTTCGGATGCAATGATGTGATCGCCACATTCTAAATTAGCTAATAGAGCGCCTGATACCGCACCCATACCTGTAGCAGTTGCAGCAGCATCCTCCATATTTTCCATTGTGGCAACACGCATTTCAAATTGGCGTGTCGTTGGATTTCCTAAGCGAGTGTAAATATAACCTTCCGCTTCACCTGCAAACCTATCAGCACCCTCTTGTGCATTATTAAAGATAAAGGTAGATGTTTGGTAAAGTGGTGTTGCTAATGAACCAAATTGCTCATCATTAATACGACCAGAATGAATTGCTTGAGTTTCAATGTGCTTGCTATTGTTCATAATTATCCTTGGTGTGTCTATTAGAGGGTGAGTTGACACAATAATAAAAGTTACTTACTAACCCTTATAGCAATTTATTTGCCAATAAAATTAAGAAGATATAAAACAGTAGGTTACGTTGGTTTTGGGTTAGCACAGGGGTGTATTGTAATTATTTTAGTACAAGTTTTGTGTTCTATTAAAAATAAATACAGTTATAAATGGATCAATCAATGTATTCGGGCTTTTCCTTAATGTCATAAAAATAGTACAATGTAATAATAATATGACGGGATTGAAAAAATATGAGATTAGAAATTGAATCAACGGATAGGTTAGGCATCAGCCAAGAAATACTTGCGGTATTTTCGCGTTTATCTTGGGATGTTATCGCAATTGAAGTGATTACTAGTTTTACTTATGTGCATATAAAACCGGAGTATTTATCAATGGATGAGGTACATGCCTCATTAAAGGATATTAATGGGATTATTACTTGTAAGCAGATAACGCTATTGCCAACTCAACGGCGGGAAAAACATTTACAAGCACTCTTGGACCAAATTCCTGATCCCATTATTGACATTGATGAAAATGGGCTGATATTGGCGGTAAATCAATCAGCAGAAACCTTATTATTTAATCATAACGAGATCACTAATTTTGAAGGTTTATCAATTGGTCAATTTATTGAACAAGATTATACAAACTTAGTCTCTAATAAACCGACCTCTTGTTCGGTGACCTTTGTTGGAAAATCTTACGTTGCTGATGTTAGCCCTATTTTTTCAGGTGATACAAATAGAAAATTAAAAAAAGAAAAACAAAAAATAAGTGGGGCTGTCATTATTCTTCGAACAATGAATACTTTGGGACGCCAAATATCTCTGCTACAGACTCAAAAAGATCAAAATATTCAAAGTATTATTGGTAAATCATCGAAAATAAGGGTGTTAATAGAACAAACACTACGCTATGCAAAGTTAGATTTACCGGTATTAATTAGCGGGGAAACTGGCACAGGGAAAGAGTTAATCGCTAGGGCACTTCATGCTGCTAGTCATCGAGCAAAGTCACCATTTTTAGCCATTAATTGTGCTGCAATATCAGAACACCTTCTCGAAAGTGAGCTTTTTGGCTATGCCTCTGGTGCTTTTACCGGTGCTCAAAAAGGCGGGAAACCGGGGTTATTTGAATTAGCAGATGGAGGAACGATTTTTTTAGATGAAATAGCTGAGATGACTGTATATTTGCAAGCGAAGTTACTTCGCTTTTTAGAGGACTTTAAATACAGAAGAGTTGGTGGTACGAAAGAGCTAACTGTGAATGTTAGGATCATTAGTGCCAGTCATCAAAACTTAACGAGCTTATTGGAAAATAAGTTATTTCGAGAGGATTTATTTTATCGCTTAAACGTACTTAATTTAGACTTGCCGCCATTAAGAGAAAGAGCGGATGATATCCCATTACTCGCCCATTACTTTATTGAAAATGCGGCACGACAAGTGAATAAAAGTGTGCCGAAAATAACAGAGCAAGCTCTTAATACTTTATTGGCATACCATTGGCCGGGTAATATTCGACAACTTCAAAATATATTATTCAGGGTAGTCGCTCTTGCGTCCAACTTAATAATAGAACAAGCTGATTTGGTCACAGCCTTATCTCAATTGGGAAAAATTAGTGTAACGAATGACAGTTTGCGACATGAACAAGTAGAACCTATCGAAATTAAATCAAACGATAGTGACTGGGGTTTACTGCAAGCTACGTTTGAATTACAAATGTTGAAAAAACTTTACCCTCTTTATCCTACAACAAGGCTGTTAGCAGCAAGGTTAAAAGTTTCTCATAATAAAATAGCGATGAAACTTAGAGAGCACGGTATCAGTAAAAATAGTTAGGTTTAATATTACTTGTTTATATTTTATATTTTAGCCGCCAATAAATTTAACCTTATAGCCTTGCTTTTCTAATGCAAGTTTTATGGCCTCACGTTTATCACCTTGTATTTCAATCGTTTCACCAACGACACTACCACCAGCACCACAAGATTTTTTAAGTTGACTGGCAAAGGTTTTTAATGCTTTTGTCGACAGAGACAAACCACTAATAACAACGACGCCCCTGCCTTTTCTTCCTTTTGTTTCTCTACGAACTTTGGCAAAACCATCACTTTGAGTAATAACTTCTTTTTTACTTTGTTGTTTGATCCTGCCACCATTAGTTGAATAAACCAAATCAGACGTAGTGCTATTATTGTCCTGGATTGGGGACTCTTTTCCAAAAGCAGCAGCTAAATCGCTAAGACTAGAAAACGAATTTTTCATAATGTTATGACCTGAAATTAATACATAAAATAGAGTGCGAAATGAAAGTTTATTAATTACTTTGAGATAAACTGAATGCTAGAAAAAAAAGCCACTCTAAGAGTGGCTTTATTATAGGGTAACAAGGAGTCATAAATCTATATTTATTGTAAAAGCTTCCCACCCCAAATTGACAGCTTAAAGTTTGCTTTCTAGTAGTGGCAAGGCTTCAAATAAATCGCCAACAAAACCGTAATCAGCAACCTGAAAGATAGGCGCTTCTGGATCTTTGTTGATAGCAACAATAACTTTAGAGTCTTTCATACCAGCAAGATGCTGAATTGCACCACTAATACCAACAGCAATATAAAGATCTGGAGCAACAATTTTCCCTGTTTGACCAACTTGCATATCGTTTGGTACAAAGCCCGCATCAACTGCAGCACGTGACGCACCAATAGCAGCGCCAAGTTTATCGGCAATACCATCGAGTAATTTAAAGTTCTCACCATTTTGCATACCACGACCACCTGAGATGATAACACTAGCTGCACCTAACTCTGGTCGCTCTGAAACCGTAAATTCATCACTAACATGACTTGAATTACCAGCATCCATAACACTATCTAGTATCACAACTTCTGCACTGCCATCGCTACCAACGGCATCAAAGCCAGTAGTTCGTACCGTAATGATCTTTTTACTATCTAAAGATTGCACGGTAGCAATTGCATTACCTGCATATATCGGACGCACAAAAGTATCAGGACTCTCTACAGCAATAATGTCAGATATTTGAGTAACATCTAACAATGCAGCTACCCGAGGCATAAAATTCTTACCGGTGGTTAAAGCTGCAGCAAGGATATGCTCATAGTCATTAGCAAGTTCAGTTACTAATAAACTGATATTCTCTGCCAGTTGATGTTCATAAGCTGCATTTTCAGCAACTAACACTTTACTTACGCCATTAACTTTAACTGCTTCTTGAACAACGCCATGGCAGTTGTTGCCAGCGACTAATAGGTGAATATCACCACCAATTGCTTGTGCGGCAGCGACTGTTTTTAGGGTGTCAGCTTTTAAGTTATTATTGTCATGTTCTGCAAATACTAAAATGCTCATGAGATCACCTTCGCTTCATTTTTCAATTTTTCAACTAATTCATCAATCGTTTCGACAATGATGCCGGCTTGACGTTCTGCAGGAGGAATTACTTTCAATGTTTTAGTTCTTGGTGCTAAATCAAAACCAAAGTCATTAGCATTTTTAACATCTAAAGGTTTACGCTTAGCTTTCATTATATTGGGTAAAGAGGCATAACGAGGTTCATTCAAGCGCAAGTCAGTAGTGACTATGGCTGGAAGGTTTAAGGCAACTGTCTGTAAACCGCCATCAACTTCACGAGTCACATTGACTTTATCACCTTCTACTTTAACAATAGAAGCAAATGTTCCTTGAGGCATTTTAGTTAATGCAGCAAGCATTTGGCCAGTTTGGTTATTGTCGCTATCAATAGCTTGTTTGCCTAAAATAACTAATTGAGGTTGCTCTTCTTCGACAATTTTTTGTAAAAGCTTAGCTATATTGATTGAGTCTAATTCCAAATCTGTTTCGATTTGAATAGCACGGTCAGCACCTAAGGCTAAAGCTGTTCTAAGTTGCTCTTGGCAAGCTTTAGTACCAATTGAAACGGCAATCACTTCTGTTGCCACGCCTGCTTCTTTAAGACGGATAGCTTCTTCAACCGCTATTTCACAAAAGGGATTGATAGCCATTTTAACGTTAGCAAGATCAACATTTGAATTATCTGATTTAACGCGAACTTTGACGTTGTAGTCAATTACTCGTTTGATGGGTACTAATACTTTCATCTTTGCCTCTGATTGTGCTTGTTATGGTTATATTCTCTGTGACTAATGTTCATCTTTTATAATTAAGTGCATGTGATAATAATAACACTTGATCAAAACGTAGTCATCTGCATTTAAAATGTTACCCTCAGGTAAGCTAAATTATTTATTTGATTATTATCTCAAAAGATTACGTTAAACATTACGTATACGTCAACGTAATATATAATATAATCACTATCAATTTTTCTGAAATACACTTTATTTGTAAATTCGATCTTACAATATAGTATTTACTTGCAAAATATCTATAATGGGTTGATATTATCAAACAGGTGTTTGAAAATCAAACGCATGTTTTAATTATATTGAAAAGAAATTAATAATGGGAGATATCATGGAACGCGAATCAATGGATTTTGATGTGGTAATCGTTGGCGCTGGTCCTTCTGGCTTGTCAACAGCCTGTCGATTAATGCAATTAGCACAAGAAAAAGAGCAAGAGCTCATGGTTTGTGTCGTTGAAAAAGGTTCAGAAGTTGGGGCTCATATTCTCTCGGGTGCGGTTTTTGAACCTCGCGCTCTTAATGAATTATTTCCCGATTGGCAAGAAAAAAAGGCACCTCTAACAACCAAAGTAACAGGCGATGATATTTATTTACTTAATAGTGAAAGCAACAGTATAAAAGTGCCAAACTTATTAGTACCTAAAACAATGCATAATGCTGATAATTATATTGTTAGTATGGGAAATGTCTGTCGATGGTTAGCTGAACAGGCAGAGCAATTAGGCGTTGAAATATTTCCAGGCTTTCCTGCTCAAGAAGTTATTTACAATGGCGATGGCAGTGTTGGTGGTATTATAACGAGTGATATGGGACTTGACTCTAACGGCAAAGAAAAAGATTCTTTTATGCCAGGTATGGAGCTTCGGGCCAAATATACGGTATTTGCTGAAGGTTGTCGTGGCCACTTAGGTAAAGAACTTATTGCTAAATTCAATCTAGATGGTGAAAAATCTCCACAGCACTATGGTTTAGGGTTTAAAGAAATTTGGGATATTGAACCCGACAAACATCAAGAAGGGTTAGTTGTTCATACAGCGGGTTGGCCTTTAGATAAAGATACTACTGGTGGTGGTTATTTGTATCATGCAGAAAATAATCAAGTTTTTGTCGGCTTAATTGTAGATTTAAATTACAGTAATCCACATCTGAGTCCATTTGATGAATTTCAACGCTACAAACACCACCCAAAGATTAGTCAGTACCTAGCAGGTGGAAAACGTGTCTCTTACGGTGCGCGTGCTCTAGCTAAAGGTGGCTTTAATTCATTGCCTAAAATGACAATGCCTGGAGCTATATTAGTAGGTTGTGACGCCGGTACGTTGAACTTTGCCAAAATAAAAGGTAATCATACAGCAATGAAATCAGGGACTTTAGCTGCAGAAACTATCTATGAAGCATTAATGAGTGATTCAGATTTAAAGGATGGTGCAAAAGACTTAACGGATTATACCCAAAAGTATAAAAACTCCTGGTTGTATGAAGAACTGTATAATACCCGTAACTTTGGCCCTGCAATACATAAATTTGGAACTATGATAGGGGGCGCTTATAATATGATTGATCAAAATTTCTTTGGAGGTAAATTACCGTTTAACTTCAAAGACGATACTTTAGATCATGCCCAAATGAAGTTAGCTGGTGAAGTTGATGTTATTAATTATCCTAAGCATGATAATGAATTAAGCTTTGACAAGTTAACGTCAGTATTTTTATCAAATACTAACCATGAAGAAGAACAGCCTTGCCATCTTAAATTAACCGATATCAATATTCCTATTGCAGTCAATTTAGCTAAATATGGCGAGCCTGCACGACTTTATTGTCCGGCTGGTGTTTATGAAGTTGAAACGAGTGGAGAAGGTGATAAGTTTGTCATTAATGCACAAAACTGTATTCATTGTAAAACATGTGACATTAAAGACCCCAGTCAGAATATTACTTGGGTAACACCGGAAGGTACTGGTGGCCCAAATTATCCAAATATGTAAAGGTAAGTAAAAATATGTGCGGTTTATAGTGACGATTTATACTTTCTCACTCATGCCTATAAGCCGCTATTTTATTGTTAATTGACCTTTGATAATTTAAACGGCCTCCAACTCAATAATATTATATGGCAGTTTATCTTCAAATTGATTGAGTTTAATACAACTTTAGAAAAACCTAGCTCTACTATCTCTAATATTTTCGATATATTGAACAGCGTAAGTACATTTTTCGTAGACTTCTCCGGTAGTTAGGTTTTTATTGTTAGCGATGAAAAGTAAAGAGGTTAATCAAAATACTTATCACTTAGATTAAGTATTAATTATAGGATCAATATGAATTTTATATTCTTTACAAATCATTCTACTGGGTCCGTGTTCTCTGCGGGATCTATCTCTTAAGTTACCCACTATAAGCTCTACACCATGATAAAGTTTATCAGTTGCTTCTACATAGACGTTTGATATGTATTTTTGTGATTTTGTGTCTAACGTTATTTTTTCTTCAAGTATTTTTCTCTTTTTATTGCTATGAAACTTGAAATTGGTAATCAATTTATTATAAGTTTTAGGATTAGATTTATCTTTTGGTAATTGCTTAATGTTCTTTTTTATGGATTCAATTTCTTCAATTATATCGGTTTCAATCTTTAAACGTTCATCAATGTCGATCTGTGATTTTTGAAACTCCAGAATTCTAGCTTCAAAATTAATAAAAGTATTACTACCCGCTGTTGCACCAATAATTCCGGCATTAACAGAGGTCCCAACTTTTATATAGCCTCCGATTAATTTACCATTAGCTTTACTGTCTGATCCTAACCATAAACGTCCGCCGATATTTACAACGCTGTGCATTAGCTGGTTTTCAATTCGCATATTTTCGCCACAGGATATTTCGGCATATTGGCAATATTTTGCATAAACTTTACGTTTAGCTGAGATATTAGTACTCATCTTTAAATCAGTGATATGTGAATTTTCAACATCTTGCTTCTTACCAATAATTCCGCCAATAATTGTAACATCACCCCCAGCTTTAAGTGTGGCAGACTCAACACAACCTGAGATGGTAATATCACCAGTAGCAAAAACTTTCATAGCCTCACATACATCACCATTAATGATTACACTACCGATAAAATCAATATTTCCAGTGGCAACATCAACATTTTTGACTATATAGACTTCATCAACCGACATACCGTTCTTAATCATTTTAGGCAAACCGTCAAGTGTTGAAATTAATAAATCATCATTTTCAGGGTTCAGTGATGTGCCTTCACCAGCATTAAGAGTAATATCCTCACCTGGTTCAGTATATAGATGCTTTCCAGTAACAGTATAACCTTCACTCCCTTTGGTTAGTGATACTTTTTGAGCTAAAGAATCACCCACATTGACACAAATAATATCGCCAAGATCACGCATGTCAACAGTGCCATCACCCAGATTTTTTGGTCGTAATATACGTTCTTGAGCACTTTGAACTAAATTTTTTATTCTAGCATTTTCACCTTTGATAGGTTTTTTTCCTAAGGCTACGTCTGAAGAAACTATAGTGCCATCCGATTTTTTACCAGCGAGTTTTGCTAGTTTAACTAATGCTTCTTTACTAAATCCTTTCTTAACACCGAAGCTCTGAGCTACATTTAAAATGGCTTTAGCACTAAGATGTTTACCTCCACGGGCGGTTGTTATTTCAGCTGTAGCGCTCATTTCATCTGGTGCTATGGAAATAGCTATTGTTGCATCATGTCGTTCTAGAATTTGATAGCGAATTTCAATTCCTGATTGTTCTGCTTGTAAATTTTTCAAGGTCTTACTGAGCTCAGCAATGGCAGTTTTAATATTTGCTCTATTTATAAATAGTGAAGTATATGTTGATGCATCAATAAGTTCTTGAATAGTGAGTTCAGTAACAGGTTCACCTGTTTTCTTCGCCTCTAAAACCAAATCTATATTATTGTTTGAGTTACTTATTAAAGTGAGACTTGTCATTTTTATCTTCTTATTTAATAACTGACATTTAATCTAAGGATTCATTATGAATGTATGTACCTAACGTATTAAGTAACTACCCTTGCAATATCATTGTATTGATTGACTTTAATAAACGGAGGCATACCTGATTTGCCGTAATCGATTAGATATTCTTTAGCGAATTTTTTTAAGGAATAAGACGTTTATAAATACCAAGGCCCCTGACCATTACAGCATCAAGCTCGCAATTATTAATAAGTAAATCAATTTATTTATTAATAATTGTCTTGTGAGCACAGACAATAAAATTCTTATCATCCAAAATAAACGTCTAGCTGTGCTAATTATTACCTGTTTAAATATATAAGCTTTTAATTTTTTATGCAATATACAATATAAGCGGTCTTAAACTAACATGAAAAAATCACTTTAGCGTAAGACCTTATTACTTGCTTTCCTTTCTATGACATAATGCGGTATTTCAGCGCTATTAATTAATAAGCGTCGGATTAAGTCTAAGCCAATAGCCGCTACATAATTTTGGAAATATATCCGTGGGGCTGGTATATATAAACATATACTTTGCAAGCTTGCTCGTTTTCCCCAAGAAAGCCAAACTGTGCCAACAGGTTTTTCATCTGACCCACTATTGGGACCAGCAACACCTGATACGGCTATCGCAAAATCTGCATCCGTTATATTTAAAGCACCTTGTGCCATGGCTAAAACTGTCTGTTCACTTACGGCACCGTTGTTGGCTAAAGTTTGTGTACTAACATTTAATAATTTTGTTTTGATTTTATTGGAGTAGGTAACAAAGCCGGCTTCAAAAGCACTCGATGCGCCAGAAACTTGTGTGACCAAACTAGCTATTAGGCCTCCAGTGCATGACTCTGCCACGGTGATTTTTTTATTATTTTTGATTAATAGTTCCACGACATATTCAGCTAGATTTTTTGGCTGTTTATCAACGGCACCTAGAATATGATCACCTAGTAACGCATAAAGGCGGGGTAAATATTCTTGCTTTAGATGTCGTCCTATAGCATTTTTTGTTGTTAGCTTAACTTCTAGTAAGGGCATCCCTGCTCTGAAACCTAATTCAATTTCATTTGGCCAATCAGGTAAATGGTCATCAATGAGCCTTTGGATAGTTGACTCACCTAAGCCAAATAATTGCAGCCGTGTAACCTCTAAAGATGAATTTTCAGGAACTTGTTGGGCTATTTTAGGAAGTATTTCTTCATTAAACATAGTTTTAAGTTCGCTAGGTACTCCGGGCGTACAATAAATATCACATTGTTGAAAATTAACAGTAAAGCCAACGGCACTGCCTCTTTTATTAGCGATAATATCACAATCTTTGGGTAATATTGTTTGTTTTAAATTAGGTTGATTTAATTGTACGCCACGTTTTATACACCAAGCTTCAATATGGGATAGAGCCTCTAGATGTTGACTTAACGGCTTATTGGTCGCTAAAGCTAAAGCTTCTGCTGTTAAATCATCCACTGTTGGACCTAATCCGCCATTAACAATTAATATATCGGCATGAAGACTAATTTTTTTAATTTCTTCTCCAAGCATGGCTAAATTATCAGATACAGTCACTTTACGAAAAATTTCTAAGCCTAGTTCTTTTAAGTCCTGTGCGATCATTGCTGAATTACTGTCAACAATATCTCCGGTCATTAACTCGTTTCCTGTCATTAAAAGTTGGATATTTAGTTGCTTCATAAATTGGGCTCAATTTTTTTATAATATCTCTAAACTTTTAAACCTTTTTTAGATTGTTGTCATCTAAACTCTTCAAATAAGGTGAAACTAATGTAGTAATATTATGAAAAACACATTAACAAATACAATTGCAGAAGTAATAATGTGAATTTGTAATTAGCCACTTAAACCGTCATGATCAAAAGGCTAAATGTTATTGATATATCGTTATGAAATTTTATAAAAATAGCGATATAATCACGCCATAAATTTATTTAAACCGTCTTTATTAATTGATTTTAAGATGGCAGGAACTGATGATGACCTTATCTTGTATCGAAGTATTAACGGAAAAAGAGCCTACCGCCTCAGTTATATGGTTACATGGTTTAGGCGCTGACGGCCATGATTTTGAAGCTATTGTGCCTCAACTTTCCTTAGATCGTAGTTTAGCTATACGCTTTATCTTTCCTAATGCTGCTCGCATCCCTGTGACTGTTAATGGCGGAGTTTTGATGCCTGCTTGGTATGATATTCTTGAAATGAGCATTGACCGTAAAGTGGATACTCAGCAACTTAATCAATCAGCTCATGACATAATTGCTTTAGTTGAGCAGGAAATCGCAAAAGGTATACCGAGTGAACGTATTATCCTTGCTGGTTTCTCTCAAGGTGGAGCCGTAGCTTATCAAGCCGCATTAACTTACCATAAACCGCTTGCTGGCTTGTTGGCTATGTCCACTTATTTGGCGACAGCTAAAACTATTGTGTTAAATGAAGCCAATGCCAAATTACCATCAATGATTATGCATGGTACTCAAGACCCTGTAGTACCTGAAACACTAGGCCAGTTTGCTAGAAACTTTCTCTATAATAAAGGTTACCCTTGCCAATATAAGAGTTACGCTATGCCACATAGTGTTTGTGCTCAGCAAATTAATGATATTAGCCATTGGTTAAATGAGCGTTTAACTTCTTGATACTCATCAGATGAATTATCTTAGAGAACAACTTATTGTCCAGTGGTACCGCATTGATATTGATGAACTTGGTTATCAAGTTAGTGAATATGCTGAAGTCTCTGTCGACGGTAGTTATGAGTTTACTTTTTCTACATTAAATGAAAAAGGTAATGTTATCGAGCAAAGTATTGAGTTAGGTGATTGGGGATTGGTGGGTGACATTCATTTCACTTTAACCAAAAGTGAGTTTTTCGATAATGAACTTTTCAATTCTGACTTAGCGAATAGTGATAATTATCATGCCTATCAAGTATTACAACTTAGTAGCCAAATTTTTAAATATCAGCATATAGTAACAAATGAAGTGTTTATCATGCGACGAGTTGTTGGTAATATTGCCAACTGTTAAAAGTTATTTTTTAGCTTGAATTTTAAACACAAAATCTATTTAGAGAATGTAATGAATCGTATTAAAGACGCTAGTCTAATTACTGCAGTAAAAACCCCTTATACAGCAACTGGTGATATTGATCTCGATAGATATGACACCTTAGTAGAGCGTCAAGTCGCTGCAGGTGTCGATGGTATTATTGTGGGCGGTACTACAGGTGAAGGACATTTGTTAAGTTGGGAAGAACATTTAATGTTGATTGCCCATAGTGCCCATCGTTTTGGTAATAAACTATTAATTGTAGGTAATACCGGGAGTAATAATACCCGTGAAGCAATTAAAGCAACAGAAAATGGTTTTGCCATCGGTATGGATGCCGCATTACAAATTAATCCTTATTATGGTCGAACTTCGCTAATAGGCGTGAAAGATCATTTTAATCGTGTTTTAAATGTCGGCCCCGCTTTTATTTATAATGTGCCAGGGAGAACAGGGCAAGACCTAACGCCAGAAATTATTGAACCCCTTGCAAAGCATACTAATTTTATTGGGGTAAAAGAATGTGGAGGTAATGAACGCATCGCTTATTATGAACAGCAAGGTATTGCATGTTGGTCAGGTAACGATGATGAGAGTTTTGTTGGAAGGCATCAACACAAGTCTCACGGTGTTATCTCTGTTAGCTCTAATATTATCCCTGAACTAATGCGTCAGCTAATGGATAATAACGATGTTGCCTTGAATGAACGTTTACAAGGTTTAATTAAGTGGTTGTTTTGTGAGCCAAATCCAATCGCTATAAATACCGCTTTAATGATGACAGAAGCTGTTTTAGCTAACTTTAGATTACCTTATCACGCGCTAACGTTAGCGCAACGCCAACAAGGTTTTGCTTTGTTATCAGCGTTTGAACAAGATGAATTAGTGGGTAATGCATTGAAGTTAATGGCAGATGAAGATTTTAATTATTGTGAATAATTGTTGATTTAGTTATTGGTATCATTATTCGGAACCCATTAAAGGTTATTGCTATAAAAGAGCAATAACCTTTTTTATATCAGGTTTATATTCATCACTCAGCTTAAACCATTGTTGTTTATTTGAAAGTGGGCAAATAAAACTTAATTCGACAGCAGATAATTGCAGGTTTAACTCATCTTGATAATTCTTAGTTTTATCACCATGCAAGCGATCGCCAACAACGGGTAGGCCGATATTGGCGGCATGTATTCTAATTTGGTGCTTTCTCCCACTATCTATTTTCACTGCTAATAGTGATAAATCATTTTCTTTATCGTAGTTTTCTAGGGCGAAAGTACTTTTTGATGGTTTACCATCAATGTCTTGAGTGATGACTTGAGGCTGTTTATTGTTTGAATGATTACCATGAACGATGATTTGATAATGTTTGGTCAGTTGATATTTAACTTCATCACGACTTTCAAACATAGCGGTTAATGCTCTGACTGCTTTTTTTGAGTGAGCAATAATGATTAAACCCGTTGCTGCTTTATCTAAACGGTGAACAATGAAAGCAGGGCGTTCAGGAGTTAAGTGTTGCTGTGCCCAACGAGCAATAGAGCAATGATCACTCCATTTTGTTCCCTGGGATAACATGCCAAAAGGTTTATACCAGACACTGTAGTCAGTTAAATCAGCGATTAATTTTGCCGGGGGTGGAACTTGAGATAATATCGCTTCATTATAATAAAAATGTAATTGGTCATTCATTTTTAGTGGTTTTTTAATACGGCGGTACCTTTGCGTTTTTTTATTTCTTGTTAGCCATAATGCCCCTTGACTAATTGCATGTTTAATCACGTTTGTACTTAAAGCACATTGTTTAGTTAGGGCTGATATTGCTGTACTGTCATTTACAGTGATGATGATATGACATTCAAATTTTTTCAAAATATTAAGTCTGCTAAAGTAAAAGGCAAGTAATTTAGTTAAACAGTTTATCAAAGTATTCATTAATTTTTTGATAACGTCTAAATAAGGGTCGATTTATTTTTAACTCAAGGATAAGATATCGAGAATTAATTGTATATGATTCGATTTCTCTTATTTATAAAGAGAGAATTAATAATGAGGGATAATAAATGTCACGAGATTTAACGCTGTTTCCTGAAGATAATATTGGTGAAGCTTTATGGAAAATGCAACAAGCCGGTGATGATTTATCCATGGTGAGAGAGCTTGAGTTTTCTATGTTGTTTCCTACTGAGCCATTAGCCTTAAAATTTGGTCAATTACTTTTAGAAAACAATCAAAAACTGTCGTTTTGTCCGTTTCAAAATAATGATGAACTACCCTGGGAAATTACCGCTTATCCGGAGATCGTAGCTTCGTACGAAAATATCGTTGCTTATCAACATTTACTGGTGACAAGTGCTGAGCCTTTGAAAGGTCAGTTTGATGGTTGGTATTGCATAAGTTCAAGTAAACAGCCTGAATAGTTTGCAAACCTGTTAATTATTTTTTACTGTATTTTTAAGTGACTACAACCAATGATTGATTTAGATAAATTTTCCGCAATAGAAAAAGCCAGTAAAAAATCATTTCATCAGCAAAAAGTATTAATTAAAAAATTGATGTCAGGACAACAAGTACTGTGCCCTAAATGTCAGCAAGTAATTCAACTTAGTTTACCTACCACTGCGGATTCTGCACAAAAAAATAAAAAGTCTAGTATTTTATGTATTAAAGGCTGTACCGATATTCAACTCGATTTCGTACTTTAACGACTTTATTAAATTAAATAAAGCTAGCAATATCATCAAAAAATTTCTCAACTTGTGGGTGTTCCAAGTAAGGTTCTCTACCATCATTACCCAACTCTTTTGAACCATCAAACCATTCTTTTAATGTTTGCCATTATGAAATCGCATCGTGTATTGTCGCTGCTGCTTTTAAACATTTTTCTATTCTTGCTTTATCACTGGATTTTTTGATGCAGTGTCAGCACTTTATATTTTGATAAAAATAAGCAAATATACTTAGTATCTCTTTAGGTAAATATTAGCTGTAATAGATTAATGGTGATGCCTTATGTTTTTGTTTGTTAGCTACTTTAATATTTTTTGTTCTATTTGTAACAAACCATTTATTATATAGTTCAAATAATTTAAGGGTCCAGTATTATAACTATTGGGGATCATGTGCTTTATTTGTAACTATTTGATACCCGTTGTGATATTTGCTTACATTTGAGTTTTGTTATTTCTTTTTTTGTTTGACACTCTAGACTCAAGATGATTTATTAAAATCTCATTAGGCCCTAAAAGCTATTAAAGAGATTGAACGATACTAAATAAATTTATAATAAAAAAATAACTAAAGTGAATTAACTATGTAATGGTTAATTTGCTAAGGGATAAAATGATTAATTTATTAAGGGATAGAACATGAAAAAGTCAGTTATTGTTACCGTCGTTATTGCACTGTTTGTTGCGAGTGGTTTTTATATCAACTCACAAACAAACAATAAAGATAAAACCACTGAAATTGAAACGACTAAAGTAGCACATGCCAAAATTGTTCAAAAGGTTAACGCCACCGGTAAAATCCAATCAAAAACCAAGGTCAATATTAGTGCCGATGTTAGCGCTAAAATTATTGCTCTACATGTTAAAGAAGGTGATTGGGTAAAAAAAGGAAAATTATTAGTTGAACTAGATAAGGAGCGTTATATTGCCAGCGTAGAGAGCCAAGAGGCCAATGTTCGCTCGGCAAAAGCAAATGCAAAACTAGTGAAGGCAAATATGGATCAAGCAAAGCGAGTTTGGTTACGCTCAAAAGAGTTAGTCGCTAAAAAACTTGAATCTCAAGCGGACTTAGATGCTAAACATTCTGCTTTTGATGTGGAAGTTGCTCGTTATGAATCCTCCTTAGAGCAAGTTGCTCAAATTCAAGGTTCATTAAAAAGAAGTCTGGATGACTTATCAAAAACCACCATGTATGCGCCTATGTCAGGCACCATCAGTAAATTAAATAAAGAAGCGGGTGAAATAGCGATTGGGTCTCAGTTCCAAGAAGATATTATTATGACTATCGCCAATCTTAACGAAATGGAAGCTTTAGTGAATGTAGATGAAAATGACATTATTGCTATTCAATTAAATCAACAGGCAGAAATTGAAGTCGATGCGTTATTAGGCACCATGCTAAAAGGCCAAGTATCTGAAATTGCCATTAGTGCAATAGCGGCTCAAAATGGCCAAACTAATCAAAAAACTGAATTTGAAGTGAAGATTGCCATCACTAGTGATGTTTCTAAACTTCGTCCGGGTATGACAACAAGTGCCAATATTGTCACTGATACTCGAGAAAATGCGTTAAGCGTTCCTATTCAATCAGTAACCGTTCGCACGCTTGCCCAACTTCACGAAAAAGAAGCTTTTAAGGATAAAGAATACACCGCTGAAGATGATGGTTTTGTAGAAGTTGTTTTTGTTGAAGTCGATGGTGAAGTTGTTGCCCACTATGTAAAGACAGGCATTCAAAGTAATGACTTAATTGAGATTACTGATGGTTTAACGCTCAATGATCTGGTGGTATCTGGCAGTTATCGCGCTATTTCAAGAGACTTATCTAATGGTCAAGCAGTAACGAGTAAGAAGGAAAAATTGAATAAAGAACAAACACCAGGAAATAACTAAGATGTCTGTTCAAGATCGAAAGAAAGAACCTGCGATGAATGAAATTGAAATGGCTGATGCTATTTTAAAAATTAAAGAGGTGAAACGAACTTATTTCATGGGTGATCAAGAGGTTAATGCACTTCGTGGTGTCTCTTTACATATTCGAAAAGGTGAGTATGTCGCGATTATGGGTCCATCAGGCTCGGGTAAGTCCACATTGATGAATACTATTGGCTGTTTAGACGTTCCTACTTCAGGAAGTTACCACTTAGAAGGCGTAGCAGTAAATGAAATGAGTGAAGACCAATTAGCTGAAATCAGAAATGAAAAAATTGGTTTTGTTTTTCAAACATTTAATTTAGTACCACGTGTCAGTGTTTTTCAAAATGTAGAGTTACCGCTGATATATAAAGGTGTATCAAAAAGTAAGCGTAAAGTCATTGTCGACAAAGCGATAGCATCGGTTGGTTTAGAAGATCGAGCCGGACATAAATCCAACGAACTCTCCGGCGGGCAACGTCAACGTGTTGCTATTGCCAGAGCGCTTGTTTGCAAGCCTTCTATTATTCTTGCTGATGAGCCAACCGGTAATTTAGACAGTAAAACTGGTGAAGAGATCATGGTGTTGATGAATCGTCTGCATGAAAAGGGTCACACGATAATTTTAGTGACTCATGAAGATGACATTGCTAAACATGCTCATCGTGTTATCAAGTTGCGTGATGGCCTCATTGAAAGTGACACCATTACCACCAGTTAATTATAGGCTCTGGATATGAAACTTTATCTCGATATCAGTGAATCATTTAAAATCGCTTTAAGTGCTATTGTCGCTAATAAAAGTCGTGGCGCATTAACCGCTTTAGGTATTATTATTGGCATAGTTGCGGTTATAACGACAATGACAGCTGCCAACGGTTTAAAAAACACCTTTAGACAAACTTTTGCATCGGTTGGTTCTGATGTCGTTTATGTCTCGAAAAGACCTTGGGTGCAGATGGGGCCAGGCTTTAAGTTTCGTAATCGTAAAGATATTAGCTTGGCGGCCAGCGATGCTCTACAACAGAAACTCTTAGGTCGCGGTATTGTTAACCCTAGCATTGGTGGGAATAAAAATGTCAAATACCAATCGAAAATATTAGAAAATATCACTATAACAGGTACGACTGAAAAACAAATTATCGTCTCAGATATGGTACCCAGTACAGGGCGTTTTTTAATGCCATTTGATATTGAATATAAAAAATTAGTCGCTGTTATCGGTTCTGAAATTGCAGATAGCCTTTATAGCAATGCGAACCCCATTGGTAAGTATATCAAAATTGGTCGCAATAAGTTTTTAGTTATTGGTGTTATGGAAAAACAAGGTACCAGCTTTTTTGGTGGACCAAATTTTGATCGACAAATTTATATACCTATCACTACTTTTGGTAAAACCCTTGGGCATAATGGCGGTCGAGCTAATGTAAATATTGCTATTAAAGCACCTTCTCAAGAGTCTATGGCTGATTTTGAATTTGAAGTCATTGGTGAGATGCGCAAGATACGTGGTTTAAAACCGGCAGCAGATGATGATTTTTCAATCAACAAACTCGATACTTTACTCGATGCTTATAACAACATCATGGGGGCTGTAGTCTTAGTTGGTTTGATCATCACCAGTATATCATTGTTTGTCGGTGGTGTCGGTGTGATGAATATCATGTTTGTTTCAGTGACAGAGCGCACTAAAGAAATTGGCATACGAAAAGCGATAGGTGCCAAAAGGCGCAGTATTTTATTACAGTTTCTTTTTGAGTCTTCAGCTATTTGTTTATTTGGCGGTATTATAGGTTTGAGTATTGCTGCTTTGTTAACCAAAATTATAAATGAGATGTTAATGCCGGCGAGTTTATCGCCCGCCATTATCGTGAGTGCTTTGGTTATTTCTGTATTTGTTGGCGTGGTTTCAGGGTTTGTTCCTGCTTATCGAGGAGCACAGTTAGATCCCATTGAGGCACTTCGTTATGAATAATATAAATCTTATGATCCCATTGTTGACTTATATTAAGGAGCCGTCCTTATGATTTTTGATACATTTGTTATGTCATTATCAGCGATTAGAGTAAATAAACTACGATCTTCATTAACCTTAGTGGGTGTTATTTTAGGTGTTGCCTCAATCATTGCAGTAATGACGGCTATTTCAGTTATTCAAAGTACGATGGAAAAGGAAATGACAGTTCTAGGTAGTCAAACATTTCAACTACAAAAGTGGCCTAATGGTTTTAGCTCTAATGATCAAAGGCGAGCGGCGATGAAATGGCCACCAGTCACGGCAGAAGAAGCGCAATTGATTAGAGATAATGTCAGCTCTGTTGATTTAGTTGGCACTGAATTTTGGGATGGCGGTAAAACGGTTTCATATCGAGGTCATACGACAGAACCCTTTACTTCTTTGTGCGGCTGCTCTCCAGAGTATCCGGCAAACAATACTCATTATATTGACTTAGGTCGTAATCTATCTCGAATGGATATGCTGACCGCCAATGAAGTCGTAGTTTTAGGAAACTCACTTGCTAATGAATTGTTTCCATTTTCTGACCCCATTGGGAAAGAAGTTCGTGTTGATGGCAATAAATATGAAGTTATTGGTGTGTTCATTAAAAAAGAATCAGCGTTTGGTGGCCCTTATGAAACCATGGCGTTGATCCCCAGTACGACCTATACAAAAATTTATGGTTCAGTTAATGGTCAAGGTTTTCCTCGCTCTGCTAATGTTACTATTCATTCAAAAACGCCAGAGTTACTTGAAAACGCTATTGAAGAAACCCGGCATGTAATAAGGAAGGCTAGAAAGTTAAAGCATAATGACGCAGATAACTTTTACTATTTTACCAGCGTTAGCCAAATTGAAAACTTTAATCAAACTACCCAGGGTGTAAAAACAGGAGCCTTTATACTAGGAGCTGTTTCGCTTATTGTTGCAGGCATTGGTATTATGAATATTATGTTGGTATCTGTGACAGAACGCACCAAAGAGATAGGTATCAGGAAGTCATTAGGGGCAAAAAGAAAGAATATATTACTTCAGTTTTTATTTGAAGCTGTAGTGCTCTGTAATGTCGGCGGCATTATTGGAATCTTACTCGGGTTTGTTTTAGGTAATGTAATGACCTTGATGACCAGTTTTGAAGCGAATATTCCTTATGAGTGGGCTTTTATTGGCATGGGCTTTTGCAGTGTCATTGGGATTACTTTCGGTATGATTCCGGCAATTAAGGCGTCAAAACTCAATCCTATTGATGCTTTACAGTATGAGTAAGTTCAGTTGAGAGCTAAGGTTTAATAGATAATAAAAAAGCGCCGGAAGGCGCTTTTTTCAGATTAGCTATTCAATACTTAAGAAGAAACTAGGTGTTGACCCGAGTTAATGGCCATTTCTGACAACTAATTTAGCCTTGCTAGTAAAAATATTACCAATGCTATCAACCGATGAAAAGACGAGCATTACGGAACATTCTTACCCATGGCGAATCTTCTTGCCACTCGTCTGGATGCCAAGAGTTAGCGACTGTTCTAAAAACACGTTCAGGATGTGGCATCATAATAGTCACACGGCCATCTGTTGTCGTTAGAGCAGTAATACCATCTGGAGACCCGTTCGGATTTGCTGGGTATGTTTCAGTAATTTGGCCATGGTTATCAACATAACGCATTGATACTGCACCTGAATCATTGGCTTCGCCAATAGCTTCTTCTGAACTAAACTCTGCATGACCCTCGCCATGAGATACAGCGATTGGCATACGAGAGCCCTCCATTCCTTTAAACAAGACTGAGGGGCTTTCTTGAATCTCAACTAATGAAAAGCGAGCTTCAAAACGTTCAGATTTATTTTGTACAAAATGTGGCCAAACATCAGAACCAGGAATAATTTCTTTTAGGTTTGATAGCATTTGACAACCGTTACAAACACCTAATGTGAAAGTATCAGGGCGTTCAAAAAAGGCTTTGAACATTTTTTTTGCATCTTTGTTAAATAAAATAGACTTTGCCCAACCTTCACCAGCACCTAATACGTCACCGTAAGAGAAACCACCACAAGCAACTAAACCATGAAAGTTAGCTAAGTCTGTGCGGCCGGCTAAAATATCAGACATGTGCACGTCAATAGCGATAAAGCCAGAACGGTCAAAGGCTGCAGCCATCTCTACATGAGAGTTAACGCCTTGCTCACGTAAAATTGCAATCTTAGGGTTCGTTTGATTTCGAGCATCTTGTGCAATTAACTGAGCAACGATATCTTCATTGATATCAAAAGTTAATTCAGCATGTAAACCAGGATCTTCAGTATCAAATTTAACGTCATGTTCTTGTTGTGCACAAGTAGGGTTATCCCGCATTGATTGCATTTTCAATGTGGTTTGAGCCCAAGTCGTGCGGTAATAAGTGCGAGAATTTTCTAGTACCACCTCGCCATCACGGCTAAAACGAATGGTATCTTCATTATTGATATGGCCAATATCAGTGCAACAATCTAAAATATTATGCTTAGCTAATACAGCGTGAATAGCATCAACATCGCTTTCAAGAATTTGAATCACGGCGCCAAGCTCTTCGTTAAACAACACATCTACATCGTTGCCTGAGTTAGATGTAAACTGAGTTAGGTCAATATTAACACCGGTATGGCCAGCAAATGCCATTTCAACCACTGAAGTGAATAAACCACCGTCAGAGATGTCATGATAAGCAATGAGTTTTTCATCACGAACAAGCACCTGTATGGCATTAAAAAAACCTTTTAACGTCTCCGGGCAATCAACATCAGGCGTTTCATTGCCAAGTTGTTTATACACTTGTGCTAAGCATGAAGCACCTAAACGCATTTTACCTTTTGATAAATTAATTGCTAGGATACGGGTATCACCTAAATCTGTGCGCAGCTGAGGCGTCACGGTTTTACGAATATCTTCAACAACACCAAAAGCGGTGATGATTAATGACATCGGTGATGTGACTGACTTTTCAATAAGACTAAGTTCACCATTTTCGTTCGTTTTTTCTTCGGTCCATTGGGTCCGCATAGACATTGAGTCTTTACCTACAGGGATAGTTAAACCAAGGGCCGGACAAAGCTCTTCACCAATGGCTTTAACTGCTTCATAAAGACCTGCATCTTCACCGGGGTGACCTGCTGGCGACATCCAGTTAGCTGATAGTTTAATGCGGTTTAAGTCGCCAATGTCAGTACCGGCAATGTTAGTTAAAGACTCAGCTACGGCTAAACGAGCTGAAGCGGCAAAGTTCAATAAAGCAACAGGTGTGCGTTCACCTAATGACATGGCTTCACCGTGGTAAGAATCAAGGGCGCTAGCGGTAACGCCACAATCAGCTACAGGTACTTGCCAAGGGCCTACCATTTGATCGCGATTAACCATACCGGTTACTGAGCGATCGCCAATGGTAATTAGGAAGGTTTTTTCGGCTACTGTGGGTAGTGATAAAATACGGTCAGCGGCATCTACTAGCTTAATATCAGTGACCATTAGTTCATCACCTTGTGCTGCTTTGGTGGTGACATCTTTATAAATTTTTGGCGTTTTACCTAATAGAACATCCAGGGGTAAGTTGATAGGAGTAGCTAATTTATCATTACCTTTAAAATGTGAGTCTGTCACCGTTAAATGCTCCTCTTCCGTTGCACGACCCACAACAGCAAATGGTGCCCGTTCACGTTGACATATTTCCTTGAAGGTTGAGAGATCTTTATCTGATACTGCGATGACATAACGCTCTTGAGATTCATTACACCAAATTTCATGTGGTGCCATGCTGCGTTCATCATTAGGTACATTACGAAGTTCAAAAACGCCCCCTCGACCACCGTCTGAAACCAGCTCAGGGAAAGCGTTTGATAAACCACCCGCACCAACATCATGAATAAAGGCGATGGGGTTTTGTTCACCTAATTGCCAGCATTTATCAATAACCTCTTGGCAACGACGCTCCATTTCTGGGTTTTCACGTTGTACAGAAGCAAAGTCTAGGTTTTCAGCTGATTGGCCTGATGCCATTGAAGAGGCAGCACCGCCACCCAACCCAATGTTCATTGCAGGGCCACCAAGCGCAATTAAATGAGCGCCAACGATTATTTCACGTTTTTGAACATGCTCATCACGAATGTTGCCTAAGCCACCAGCAAGCATAATAGGCTTGTGGTAACCACGTACCTCCGAACCATTAAATGAGTTCACTTGTTCTTCGTAAGTACGGAAGTAACCTAAAATAGCAGGGCGACCAAATTCATTATTAAAGGCTGCGCCACCTAGTGGACCTTCCATCATAATATCTAAGGCTGAAACAATACGATTTGGCTTGCCAAAGTCAGTCTCCCAAGGTTGCTCAAAGTTTGGAATACGTAGGTTCGACACTGAAAAACCAACTAAACCCGCTTTAGGTTTAGAGCCAATACCCGTGGCGCCTTCATCACGAATTTCACCACCACTTCCTGTAGCAGCACCTGGATAAGGAGAAATAGCGGTAGGATGATTGTGCGTTTCAACCTTCATTAATATTTGAATGTCTTCATGGTGATAACCGTAGACATTAGTCTCAGGATTTGGGAAGAAGCGACCACCTTTATTTCCTACCATAACAGCAGCGTTATCTTTATAAGCACTTAAGACAAAATCAGGGTTAATTTCATGGGTATTACGGATCATTTTAAATAATGACTTAGATTGTTTAACGCCATCGATGACCCAGTCGGCATTAAAAATTTTATGACGACAATGCTCAGAGTTAGCTTGTGCAAACATGTAGAGTTCAATGTCGTTAGGATTTCGGCCTAATTTAGTAAAGTTCTCGAATAAATAATTAACCTCATCTGTTGCTAGCGCTAATCCTAAATCCACATTAGCTTGAACCAAGGCACTTTTACCACCACTTTGAATATCAATCACGGTTAATTTGCTCGGTTCAGCCGTAGCAAAAAGAGAAGTGGCTTGGGTCATCTCGATGAATACAACTTCCATCATCCGATCTGACAGCAGGTTATTCAATTGAGATTGCTGCTCTGTGTTTAATTCACTACTACTTTCTGGCAAAGAAACGTAATAAGCAATACCGCGTTCTAAACGGGTGATTTTTTCTAATCCACAGTTGTGGGCGATATCAGTCGACTTTGAAGACCAAGGTGAAATGGTCCCAGGACGTGGTGTCACTAATAAAAGTTGGCCAACAGGATTATGTTCTTCAATGCTTGGTCCATACTTAAGTAGTTGTTGTAATACATGAGATTCATCATCGCTAAGTTCGGAAGCAAGGTGAGCAAAATGGGCGAACTCAGCATAAATATTAGTAACAGGGAGTTGTAATTCAGCACATTGGGCTAATAATTTTTGAACTCTAAAGTCTGAAAGTGCCGGAGTGCCACGAAGGGTTTTCATCAACATCGTCATAAACGGTATCACCACTGGTTGGTTAGGCTAACTACTTTAATTATGAGATAAATATAAAGTAGCAAAAAATCGCGCGTATTATAATGGAAAACTGCTCATTTGATAAGTATTTAAAATGGACATTCTAACGAGATTATGAAATCAAAGAAAAAAAAGGCTTTATGTGTAATCTAATTAGCGACACAATGAACGCTATGAATTTATTTATTATTAAGAAACAGCCATATCCCAAGTTATTCGTTAGCATAGTTTTGTTAGTGCTAATGTTGATGACAGGTTGTGACTCAAAAACCAATGAAGCAAGCTTGCAACGAATAATCGATCGCGGTTACGTCACAGTGGGCACGTTATTTGGCCCTAATAGTTATTATATTGGTTCTCAAGGGCCCACTGGTTTCGAATATGAACTCGCTAAAGATTATGCGGATACTTTAGGTGTTGAGCTAAGAATTATTCCAAGTTATAACCTTGAAGAGTTGTTTCCAAAACTCGATAGTGGCGAAGTTGACTTTCTTGCTGCAGGGTTGGCGGTTACTGATAACCGACTTGAACACTTCGATTTTTCACCAAGTTATCATGAAGTTAGTCAAAAGTTAGTTTTTAAACAGGGTAATGAATGGCCTCGTGAGTTAAAAGATTTATCTGGCAGTTTAATGGTGACCTCTAGTTCAAGTCATGTTGAGAATTTAGAAAACATTAAACTTACTCATCCAGAGTTAACTTGGCAAGAAACTTCTGAACTTGATAATGAAGAACTATTAATCCAGGTACTTGAGGGGGAAATTGATTACACCATTATCGATAGTCATGTTCTAGCGATGAATCGTCGTTATTATCCTGAGCTTAGTATTGCCTTCACGATTAAACCTGAGGAACCACTTGCTTGGTTAGTGAGTAAAAAAAATGACGCTTCTATTCTTGCTAGTCTTATCGAATTTTTTGGTAAAGTCCATCATGATGGGACCTTATTAGCACTTGATGATAAATATTATGGTCATGTTGAAGAGTTTAATTATGTTGATACTCGCTTATTCATTCAAGCGGTTGATAATAAACTACCACAATATCAAGCATTGTTTGAAGAGCATGGACAAGATATTGATTGGCGATTATTAGCCGCAATTAGTTATCAAGAGTCACATTGGGAACCGCATGCTCGATCATACACTGGCGTTAGAGGTATGATGATGTTAACACTTATTACTGCCAAACAAATGGGCATTAAAAGCCGTTTAGATGCGGAACAAAGTATTTTTGGTGGTGCTAAGTATTTCAAGCGAATGATTAATAAAATGCCTGAGCGTATTCCTGAGCCGGATCGAACATGGTTTGCTCTTGCTTCATATAATGTTGGTTTTGGTCATTTAAATGATGCTCGAATTATTACTCAGCAGCAAGGCGGTGATCCTGACCGTTGGTTTGATGTTAAAACACGCTTACCACTGCTTAAACAAAAGAAATACTATAAAAATACTAAATATGGTTATGCCCGTGGTGATGAGCCTGTTAAATATGTACAAAGTATTAGACGTTATTACGAAAGTTTGTCGTTTTTAGATGATAAGGCTAAAAAAGAGAAGCTGTTATTTGATAAGCTTGAACAAGAAAGTATTAACGATGAGTCCTTAGCTAAAATTAAGTTTTAACGTTGTCATTAAAATGTCATAAAACTAGGTGATACTCAGTTGAAATTAATTAAATATATGAAATAAGAAGAGATAGTCAATGAAAAATAAAAGACTCACATCAACACTACAGCGCAAGCGTCAATCGGTTCGTCGGTATCAAAAAGTAGCAACACGTCGTCAAGAATTTTTTATTCAGACTATTAATGAAGAAAAGTCTGAAGACTAAACGGTTAAATTATTTTCTACTTTTTTCTTTTTTTTCTCAGCTCGGCGCCTTTTAAAAAATGCAGAAAGTAGGG
>Ga0307489_10000313_pt1 | contig 28106 bp, 31 predicted proteins | sample SB12metaG_FD_202247 | JGI IMG/M metagenome (GOLD analysis project Ga0307489, IMG submission 202247) | Sea-ice brine microbial communities from Beaufort Sea near Barrow, Alaska, United States - SB 1.2 | ecosystem: Environmental > Aquatic > Marine > Coastal | place: USA: Alaska | collected... | reverse complement strand
GAATACTTCCGATTATGCTTGTGGTTGAGTGTTCACTAAAAAGTGGATTCTGGCCAAATACATTGATTTTTTCCAGACTTGCTAATTCACTTGAGAAGGCATTAAAACTAAACAATACACTGACTGCTACCCTATACTTCATCGTTGTTCCTTCTTTGTTTTATTACCAATCAGTGTCATAAAAGCTAGAATATTTCAAAGCATACAAACAGATAAAATTACTGGAAAAAAATATAAACCATTAAAAAAATTTAGTTATAAATTCATATCTGGCAACTCAATCCTCGAGCAGGAGCTATATCCTGACAAAAAGTTACACCATAAGCTGGAATTTCAATGCCTTTTATCTACCTATTTACGCGCTTTAAAACTCGACAACGCAAATACAGCAGACACCACTGAGGCACCCAAAACGACCGCCAAAGCCGAACCATTAATTTGCCCATAAAGGGCAAATCGCAACAGTTCAACACAATGGGTAAAAGGATTATATTGGCATATCCAAAATAGCCACAAACTGGCCTCTTGCATTTTCCAAAGGGGATACAGCGCACTTGATAAGAAAAACATTGGGAAAATAACAAAATTCATCACCCCGGCGAAATTTTCTAGCTGAGTAATTAAGTTAGCTAACATCAACCCTAATGCACTCAAAAAGAAAGAAACCAAAAATATTGCCGGTATAGCAGTGATATATCCATAAAATTCAATATCAACACCTACAACCCGTGTAATGAGTAAAAATATAATCACTTGTAAGGTAGACAGAATTGCACCGGCAACCAACTTGCTAAACAGTAAAAATGAGCGGGGCATCGGACTCATCAGTAATACTTTCATGCTGCCCATTTCCCGATCGTAGACCATAGATAATGAGCTCTGCATACCATTAAATAAAATGATCATGCACCCCAGGCCTGGGGTGATATATTGCTGATAGGTAATGTAGGTGCCGTAAGGTTCCATGATAGATACACCTAAGGCCGACCTAAAGCCTGCAGCAAAAACGATCAACCATAGTAGCGGTCGGATCAGGCTGCTAAACAAACGGGAACGCTGCTCTAAAAATCGCAGGATCTCCCGTCTAACAATGCCATTAAAACAATAGTGATAAGCGGATATATTCACATGACCTCGCAATTATTGGTTAGCTGGCGGTATAACTGATAAACATCAGGGGCGTTATATTTTTTGCATAATTGGGATGTGATACCCTGAGCATTGATCTTGCCCTGGTTGATCACAATTAAATTATCTCTTTCTCTCACTTCATCCATCAAGTGAGTGGCCCATAAAACACACAGCCCCAAACTATCACCCAAGGCTCTGACGTGTTTGATGATCAAAGCACGACTTTCAATATCTAACCCGACTGTCGGCTCATCCAGCAGCAATACCTTAGGTTGGTGAATAAGTGCTCGTACAATTTCGACGCGCCGACGATGTCCACCGTTTAACGTTCTCACCTTGTCTTTTAAACGATCGGCCAATTCAAGCTGAGCTAACATAGGAGTAATATTGTCCAGCGCATTAGCCGGTGAAATGCCATGCAGAGCAGCAAAATACAATAGGTTTTGTTGCACACTCAAGTCTAAATCAAGCGTACTTTGTTGAAACACCACACCCATATCAGCCATAATACTTGACCGATTCTTTTGATAATCAAAGTCGTTAACTTTGATTAAGCCACTTTTGGCGTTTAGCAATCCCGTTAACAATAAAAATAAGGTGCTTTTTCCCGCGCCGTTGGGGCCCAACATAAGATTGATGCCGGGTGTTAAATCCAGACTCACTGAATCGAGCGCTACTTTTTTACCATAATGGTATGACACATTCTCAATAACAATATTCATGGGGCACTTCTTACGACAACGCCCCATGGATACCGCCCCACTTTGATTGACTTTGTTACTTTTAATTTAGCCACGTCAATCACCGATACGTCACTGCTCACCCCATTGGTGGTTAACAATAGGCTTTGATCCGCATTGAACGCCAATTGCCACACTCGCCGGCCAACGAGTAAGTATTTTTCAACCGTCATAGAAGCACGGTCTATCACAGCAACGTGATTGGCTGGCCCCAGAGCAACGAATGCATAGCGTCCATCACGGCTCAGCTCAACGCCTACGGGTTGCACCCGGTCTCGATGTATCCCACGAATATCAAATTCAAACTCTTGGACTATTTTTCTGGTTTGCACATCAAAAACAGCCACTGTGCCGCCAATTTCAGAACTCACCCATAAGAACTTGCCATCCCGGGTGAATTTTGCTGATCTTGGTCTGGCCCCAACCAAAGAGTTGTCGATATTTTTATGGGTCGCCGTATCTATCCAGTGCACCATATTAGTCGTTTCAGACGTTACTATGGCTAATTTACCGTCTGGACTTATCGCCAGGCCTTCTGGCTCTACACCAACCTCAATTTGGGCAATAACGGCTCGTTTTTCAATATCAATGACAGTCAAAAGCGCATCGTCTTCATTGGACGTGTAAATAGTTTTACCGTCAGGATGTAATGCTATTGTTTCGGGATCCTCTCCTGAGGGAAGATCACCAATGACTTTTTCTGTGGCTAAATCCAGTATCTGGATACGATCTGACTCGCTGGCACAAATATAAGCCAAAGAACTATCGTGATTTAAAATGATCCCCCTGGGGCGTTGCCCAACTTCTATCAGCCTGACCACTTTATTTTCAGTTAAATCTATTACCGATATAGTATTGTCTTTTTCGTTAGTGACATAGGCTAACTCCGTCGCACCAATAGAGGTGCACAGAGTAAACACACTCAATGTGACTAACCTGATTAAGAACCACTTGTTCATATTTCACCTTGTTTTATTAGTATCATCGGTTAATTACACTGCATTTCTTGAACATCAAAACCTAATGTGTCTAATTCGGTTTGGGGATGTAACATCCCTTCTTGTGGTGACTGTGAAACAAAAGCATTTGGCTGAACCAAAGCGATTGGCATTCTAAGCTGACCATTCCAAGCTCTATAGCTGAGCTTACGACCTTTGTAAGCAGCCAATTCGAAGTCAGGAGACCGAATAAATTCTATGATTTTTGCGCCGTCATTCGATCTAACGTTTTGAGTGGCTTGTGCGACACTTCTTACGGCTAAATAACCACTAAAATCAACTTCATTCATGTCGCGGGAAGACAGCTTGGTAAAACGCGTTTGTAATTGCGCGGCTCCCCACTGCTCAATCACCCGGTGCCAGGCGAGTGCTTCTAAACCCGCCCCACCCACCACAGGACGTGGCAAATAGGTATTAAAGGGCAAGAATTCTGAAAAATCTTTATATTTATCTGCCACATAAACCACATCGTATGATGAGGTTGTTTGTGTGAATAACGGAATTTCTTGCTGGGTGCTACGCCTTAAGTCAGTATCAAAATCCCATGTTTTTTCACCCATGACGGTTAAACCAAAACGTTTAACCGAACGTTTGAATGATGTAGCAATGGCCTCATCCTCACTGCTCATACCTTTTATAAGCAAAATATCCTGTAAGCGCCTGGTCACTAACCACTGCGCAAGGGCATCAGATTTCATTGCGTTGCTTGGAATGGTATGTAGTACCGATTTTAAACAGTGCTTATAGCGCAGAGCATCTGCTGATTCACTTACATTAAACAATAATACCCCTTTGCCTTGAGCCCAAACATCCGCTTTTATTAATAAATTTTCAGGTACATCTAAAAAGAAAATATATTCGCCAATGGCATATCTTGCTTTTATTTTATCCAGTAGTGCCTGGGGAGCTTCAAATTCGAAATAATGTAGAATAAATTTTTGTTGTAAAAATTTTCCCGTGGTATTTGAATCTTCAATAGCCAACTTCGCCCCTTGGTAACCACTATCTTCTGGCTGTTTATTTAAATTGGTAAAGGTAGCGACTTGTTTTTTTATTAATTTTAAATAATTAAATTCATATTTTATAGGTGCAGCCATAATAGATGAACAATAAAAAAACAAACAAAGATTAGCCCAATTAAACATGTATTTTACTAGTCTGTTCATCCCTACCCTAAAATTAAACATACGTTATATTATTGGGCCTTAGCATATAGAATAATGGCTAAATTTTAAAATACCCACAATTAAAGATAAATTGTTGATAACTAAGAATTAAATCAAAATAACATAAGAATTAATATAAAAAATCATCCTAAAGGATGAGATTTTATATTGCTAAAGTCTAATGTGTACTTTCTCAGGTCATCGGTAAGATAAATCTAGTAATTAAATACCAACTAGTTTCAAAAAGGATATTCGGGGATGATGCAATTTAGTTTAGGGCGCAGTATTTTTTTCGTGGCAGTTACCACCTGCTCATTTAATGTATTTGCACATGGTTCGGTAACACCCCAAGCCATGAACACATCGACAATACCTGAACTAGGCGAAGAGTGGGCTGATAGAAATCCTTATCGAGAAATAGAAGAAGGAGATGTGCGCAAAGAGATCCTTAGAGTAGGTGCCTCAGCGTATAACCAAAACTGTGCTCGCTGCCATGGGTTAGGCGGTATATCCGGTGGTATAGCCCCAGACTTACGTGAGCTTGCCACCGACTACGACGGCGATGAATGGTATGTATATCGTGTTAGAAATGGTGCAGTACGCAACGGCGCAGTCTATATGCCTAAAATGTCGGAGTATTTAAGTCAGGAAGCACTTTGGGCGGTCCGTACATGGCTAGAGTCTGTTCGTGAAACTCAGTAATCGTTTATTACACGTATGCTGGGTAAGCTGTTGGTTGTTTTTTAGCCACACGACCGTGGCTCGTTCTTTTGACGACATCATTGCCAGTGAGGAAATCGTGGTGGCGGTTTATCGCGATTTTGTGCCTTTTTCATTTCAATTAAACGGTGAAGACAAAGGCATTGATGTGGATATTGCCCGTCATATTGCTGCCAAGCTAGGCGTAAATCTCAGGTTAAGATGGATGACCGCCGATGAAAACGTTCAAGATGACTTGCGTAATAATCTTTGGAAAGGTCATTTTTTGCAACGCACAGTCGCAGATTTGATGTTACGAGTGCCATACGATAGAGCCTACTCACAATTACGGGACGATATAGGCGAATTGGTGCACGCACAGGTCCATATGTTTGCCCCTTATCACGTGGAATCATGGCAAATCATCTACAACCGGGCAGCGATAGAATCCGTACCCACCATAGCGGTCTTTCAATATCACAACATTGGAGTTGAAAACGACTCTATTCCTCAATTCTATCTGATGTCTGCCTTTGGCGGACGCATGAAGGACAAAAGTAAACAGTTTGTATCTATCCCCCTGGCAGTGTCGGCCATGGTGGACAAGAAAGTCGATGCTGTAATGGGCATGCGTAGCCAGGTGAGTCATTACCAGGGCCAGTTAAATGCAAAAAAATACCCTTTAGCTGAAAATGCCTTTCCCACGATAGGTAAACAAAAATGGGATCTTGGTATGGCGGTTCAAAACGATTATCGGCAATTAGCTTATGCAACAGGGGACATTGTGAAAGAGATGATCGCCAATGGAACCATGAAAAATATATTTGATCGTTATCAAGTTATCTATGAAAAGCCTGACTATTATTCACCCTAACATTTAATGAAATTCATCTCATACTAAGTGATGAATTAAAATCCTACTGTGGTGTTATAGGCACATTAGCTATCAGTAATTAATATATAACTAGCATGCGAAACATGTTAACTAAATCAAAGTACATTCTTAATAATAATAGAATTTTAGATGAAAGATTTAAAATACAGTTAAAACTAAAATTTAACGAGGAAGAACAATGAACAATAAAGGTATAACTAAAGTATTGTCATTATCAATGGTCATTTCGTTAGCACTGACGAGCATGGTAAATGCTAACGTCACTGATAAAGATATTATGAATGATGCAATGACCACCGATGATGTTGTCACTTATGGTATGGGTTTAAAAGGTCAACGCTACAGTCCACTCTCTAAAATCAATACTCAGACCGTAAAAGAAATTCACCCTGTTTGGGCATTTTCCCTCGGTGGTGAAAAACAGCGCGGCCAGGAATCCCAGCCCATGGTGAAAGATGGCGTAATGTATATTACGGGTTCTTACTCCCGCGTTTACGCCATTGATGTGAATACCGGTGACGAATTATGGCAATACGATGCGCGACTACCTGATGGCATCATGCCCTGTTGTGATGTTATTAACCGTGGTGTGGCCTTGTATGACGACCTGGTTATTTTTGGCACCCTGGATGCAAAACTGGTCGCATTAGATAAAAATAGCGGAAATGTAGTCTGGAAAAAAACCGTAGAAGACTACAAAGCCGGTTATTCAATCTCAGCAGCGCCGATCATTGTAAAAGGTAACATTATTACGGGTGTTGCAGGCGGTGAATTTGGTGTAGTAGGAAAAGTCCGTGCATACAATGCTAAAAACGGCAACATCGTTTGGGAACGCCCCACGGTTGAAGGTCACATGGGGTACATCTGGAAAGATGGCAAAAAAGTTGAAAATGGTATTTCCGGTGGTGCTCCGGGTAAAACCTGGCCTGGTGATCTATGGAAATCAGGCGGTGCAGCTCCCTGGTTAGGTGGAACATACGATGCGGATGTAGATTTACTGTTTTTTGGTACAGGAAACCCCGCGCCATGGAATTCACACTTACGCCCTGGTGACAATCTGTTCTCATCATCTCGTCTGGCGATTGACCCGGATACCGGCAAAATTGTATGGCATTTTCAAACTACCCCTCACGATGGTTGGGACTTTGACGGTGTAAACGAGTTAATCTCTTTTGATTACAAAGAGAATGGAAAAAACATTAAAGCGGCAGCCTCGGCTGACCGTAATGGATTCTTTTACGTCCTAAACCGGGAAAACGGTGAGTACATTCGTGGTTTCCCTTTTGCTGATAAAATCAACTGGGCGAAAGGGCTAGATGAAAATGGTCGTCCTATTTATGATGAGAACCATAGACCTGGAAACCCCGCAAATTCTCAGAGCGGTAAGCAAGGCGATACTGTTGTAGCAGCACCGGCATTCCTGGGTGCCAAAAACTGGATGCCTATGGCTTACAGTCAAGACACAGAATTATTTTATGTTCCCTCAAACGAATGGCAAATGGAGATTTGGAACGAGCCTACAGCCTATAAAAAAGGCGCTGCTTACCTTGGTGCTGGCTTCACAATAAGTGCTATAAACGAAGACTATATAGGTGTACTAAAAGCCATTGATCCTAAAACAGGAAAAGAGGCGTGGCGCTATGAGAATTATGCCCCACTTTGGGGTGGTGTGTTAGCAACAGCCGGTAATTTAGTATTTATGGGCAACCCTGAAGGTTACTTAATGGCATTCGATGCGAAAACCGGTGAAATGTTGTATAAATTTAATACCGGCTCTGGCATCGTGGGCTCCCCAGTCACTTGGGAAATGGACGGTGAGCAATACATTTCTGTGTTATCTGGCTGGGGTGGTGCGGTACCACTTTGGGGCGGAGACGTCGCTAAACGCGTCAAAGATTTAAACCAAGGTGGTAGTGTCTGGACATTTAAACTACCAAAATAACTGAGTTTATTGACACAATATAGCGTACCAAGGCCAACAATATGCTGGCCTTTTTTGTATCAGCCGATAAAATATATTTTTTATCGGCTGTGTTTAACATTCCGTGGCAGACTGATGTAAAGTCGACATCTAATGTTTAGGTGCACCCCATTTGTGATTGGTGTGACAACCCGGGCTACCCATAAAGTTGGCTCTGGACGCTAAGATGACCAAGGGTTAGTTATCTAGGCGTTCTTTAACCAGAAACCGTTCACCATCACAAAGGCCACGGTACCGCCAAGGAAAACGGCTAGACGTATAAAAACAACCATCAAGGCAATACTCGACCTGAATTTAACCCTGATTGAACGCGACATTTCAACCACTCATCGATATAGCGACTATACCCAAAATCATTGAAGTTGCAGCTAGGCGGCGAAGGAACTCAGCTCCATGAGCTTAGATGGTCTAAGTGCTTCAGGTGATAGAGTTGAGTGAGAGCAGCCAACAACGCCGCAGCTTCAAAGGTGGCGGGTATATACAAGCAGCTTAACCACTGTTTATTAAACACTTGGCTTGTTTAATAAACAGTGGTTAAGTCGCAAAAAAAGCTTGCGACCTATCCTTATTTATCAGCATACTTAAACAAAGTTTGCGTTTATCAGTGAGGCAATTTCAGTCATGCTTGAATCTGTACGTTCTGAAAGTGCCTCGGCAACACCACGCTGGTTTACCCTAGGCTGATTTTGACTCAGTTTCCACTGTCCCGTTATTGAGGTTACTTCAATCTCTATACCCACGATTGCAGGGAGCATTTTTCGGATATATTCATCAGGGACGTCTGAAATAGACCAAGGTTCCGCTTTCCCTGATTCATGAATATTCGTTAAAGTTTCAATTGCATCGTAAATCCACTCTGAGTTATGAATAAATGAAATTGTTCCCATTACGTGAACTACAACATAGTTCCACGTCGGAACAGCTTTACCCGTCTCTTTTTTTGTCGGATAATTATGAGGAGAAATATAACAATTAGGACCATTAAATGTCACGAGGACATCTGCAGAATTTGCCACAGACTTCCATAAAGGGTTTGCCTTAGCAATGTGAGCCTTTAAATAGAATGTATCTGATTTTTTTACCACTATCATCGGTAAATGAGTCGCTTCAAGTCCAACTTCAGACTGAGTAATTAATGTTGCAAAACAATACTGCCGCATAAGCTCAACAAGGTCCTCAATGTTTTTTTGTTTAAACTATTTTGGAATAAAAACTATCACTCCTTAGTACGCTAATGCTTCGCCAATGGGAAAAGATGAACGTTGTTGGGCGAAGCCCTCTGAGTATTTGTCCGATTGATTGGTTCATTAGCTACCATTAACCAAACTCTTCAACTTAGAATTAATGTTTTGTGAAGTGGCATCGACGTATTGCTTAACATCGACTCCCAAGAATAAATATTCTATAGAGTGAGGTTCGAAATCCAACTTCCCGTGGTATGAAATACCACTTTCTTGGAGGATTGAATAACCTTCTCTTTTAACATTCCGTAAATTTTTCAAGTGAAAGTAACCATCTTTCCATTCGAATCGAAAACCTTCAAATAACCCGAGGCTAGAAGAACCTAATATCATTTTCTTTGAGTTTTCAGAGGACACTATGCTTATTTGAGGTTCACCTCTGCGTTTATTTGCATCAATTCCAAAAAGAATGAATTTATCTCTTTCCTTGTTCCAAACGCGATACATTGCTCCCGATTCAGATTCGCTCTCAAAGTCCAGTTTTTTGACTTCAAGAAACATAGTAAAATAGCAATCATTACTGCAATGAACTGGAAAAGAATTTAGTTCTGCTTGTCCGTTCGCAGTGCTGTGATCACTGGGGAATAAGTGTTGAGCGATAGCGCATTGAACCATGAAATAACCAGTTATAAAAATAGTAATTTTTTTCATAATCACCTTTGTATCTCGACTTGGCAGTTAAAAACGACTCAAATCAGTGGCCGATTCTTACTGGTTAAAATTAGGAGCGCAGTAACAACAACCAGCAAAAATGTGTCCTACTGAATTTTATTGCTGTAACTCATTACCACAAATGTAGCGATACACTACAATAAATGTAGGTTATAAGAGAGATGTTATGGCAACGGTAAGCATTAAATTAAACCAAAAATTATTTGAGAGAGCTACAATTATGGCCAAAGCCCTTAGCCGTGCAACACCAAAACAAATTGAACATTGGGCCAAAATTGGTGAAACTGGAAGACAATCCTGGTCTACCATATGAATTTGTAAAAAAGCGGTTAAAAAGAAGTAGCTTAATAAAATTTGGGGAATAGTGCCAACCATCTTGAAAAACACCGCCTATAATACGCTTCAAAACATTACCAATCTAAATACTAGCCAGACATCCATATAATGCTTTGAATAGGCGGCCCGAGCTGTTTTGAGCGACGGCCCTAATTTTTTTATTAGCTACCTTGTAAATTTAAACTGAACTGATTTGATATCGACCCACATAGACTCCCCTTCAATTAAATCTATAGTTGCATCATCAATGATCATTTCAGGATAAAAGTTTGGTTGAAGAAAACCTTCTTCTGGAAGGTAATCTTTATGCTTCTCATTTGACCAATTCCAAGATCCATCTTGCCAACTATTTATCACTTCTGGCTCAGGTTCTGGATAGCTAAGATAAGTACTGATTTGTACAGAAGTGTCTTCATTTATGTGGGCAAGCAGAGGATTTTGAATAATATTAAAATTAAAAGTTAAGATATTATCTGCTTGAGTTAGCTGCACGATATTATTATTGGTATCAATAGTGGTGCTAAAAATAACATCCGACTGCTGTTTTGGTAAGTGAGTCCAAATATCCCCCCCTATTTCAGCTATCGTAATGTCATGGTTATTTGGATAATCTTTCGCCCCTTTGAAGTGCCTGACTCTTATTGAAATATCACCAGAATCTATGACCTCATTTTTATTAATATCAAAATTTATTCCATAATCATATTCGATATATCCACTACCTTGGGGATCTCGGTTAATGGTTACATAAGGAGGTAAATATGATAGTTCTAATTTTATCTCAACGTTTTTTACACCATAAAAGCTTTCGCACCCAGGAAATGGGTTAAAGTTATACGCTTCAATAAAGGAAAGTGCTAATCCGTCTTCTTCCACTATTAATTGATCATCAATCATCTCAAAGTTTGATGTACTTTGTTCACCAGTTTGTATATCTGTTGAAGTTAATGATGTTTCAGTACTACTATCTACCGTAAAGAGCCCTGATTCATAACAGCCACGATCTACATCAAAGACATAGGCCGTTATGGTATCTTTTGATATTGCAGCGTATGCTAATGTATCAATTGACCATACTCCGTAAAATTTACTATCTAATGGTGCACTAGTTATTACTGGTACATTTAGTGTACCTTGTTCATCTATATTACTTGAACCACCACAACCAACCAATACAGAACTAAATATTATCGAGAACGAAAATTTTTTAATCACGAAATATCCTTATATTTTTGAAATCGAAAGTTGGATAGGCAATCATTGATAAAACTGAATATATTGAAAAACATGTAATGACCAATCCCCTGGTTATGCTGCAATGAACCACCCAAAATTCGGAGTATTAAAATTACCAATCTGTAACTCCAATTACAAGTAATATAGATAGGGCTAACGCAGTAAGTGACTTTAGTGGCTTGTTGGCCACCATACACCCTACCGAGGATTTCATTGAAGCTGTGTCTGAGAGTGCTCATCAGGCTTAAGCTATTGCTTGTCGCAAGAGCAACCAATAGAGCCATCTCTATTTTCCCATTCGGAATATTGGCCATTAGAGCCGGCTATATCTCCTTTTTTTCGCAAAAAAATTGCATTCTTAATTGATTGCAATAAGACGAGCTTTGTCCGACTTGTATGTTTGACTCATGCTCGACAATGCTGGAACAACCGTTTAAAAAATAAAAACTGTCACTAATTATTTATTTTCAGCTCCTCATTCAACCATTGACGAAGTTGCTGTTGCATAGTTGTAATATTAATATAAATCACCTGGCTCAATTAATGCGGGACTATCAATAATACGGTGACGTTTGGGTGACAGCTGGATTTCTCGGTAACCGCCATGCACCCATTCTGCTGGGTGTTTGATAACGCCGCCCCTAACCATATTTATGTCGATGTATACCAGGCACCGAAGGAAATGTTCATCCGATGCAATCGCGGTAGCATGATAGCGATCCTCCCAAAATGCGCCTTTGCGTTGCTTACGCTGATTGTATTTCTGAGCTGTCCTACCCGCGATGAGTTACAGACTTTTGGCGAAAGCATGCTGGTTTGTGTCTTTCACCAGTAAATGTATATGGTTGGAACTCCAACGTAATTTAATACACACAACCCATAGCGCTTCTTTGCCTCGAATAACCAGCCTAGCCAGCATTGACGGTCGCGGGCAAACTTCAGCAGAAACCCTTTATTGTGACAACGGTAGGTAATATGCCATAGAAAGCCAGGTAAAAAATGTCGACTTTCTCGAGGTATTGGCTTCTTCCTTAAAGCGGGTGTTCTCCTTATGAAACGGGCTGTTTAAGCGCCAAATGATAGGATTATTTTAGTGAAAATTCTGGGGGCTCAAAGGGATAGGCTGGTTTGACCCTATAGCTCGACTTTTCAGCAAATATTCGGTTAGAATAAAATTAAAGCAAGAATCTTTCCAGTTCTATTACTTACCACTTAAATAAACGAGAGCTCTTATGAACCATAAAATAATTATTGATACTGACCCTGGCATAGATGATGCGATGGCTATTTTCTTTGCCTTTCAGCACCCTGATATTGAAGTACTTGGCCTGACCACGGTTTTTGGCAATGTTCCTGTCAGTATGGCAGCACAAAACGCCCTAACCTTATGCGAATTAGCTGCTCAAGATATTCCTGTATGTATGGGGGTTGGCATGCCCTGGGTGGGCCCAGAATCAAGCTATGCTCACTTTGTGCATGGTAACGACGGCTTTGGTAATATTGATTACCCTAAGTCAGATCGGCCTTTAGATCCCCGCAGCTCTGCCCAATTTATCGTTGATATGGCCCGTCTGCATCCAGGGGAAATTACCGTTGTCGCGATTGCCCCTCTAGGAAATTTGGCACTGGCATTGCGTCTGGAGCCTGAACTTCCAAAATTACTAAAAGGCGTGACGATAATGGGCGGCGCAGCCTTTGTTCCTGGTAACGTCACCCCCGTTGCAGAAGCTAATATTTGGAATGATGCCTATGCCGCCGAGATTGTTTTTGCTGCCGATTGGCATCTAAACATGTTTGGCCTGGATGTTACCAACAATGTGTTTTTCAGCCCCGAGTTTTTGGAGCAGCTTAAGCAAAACGGTCCGAAACTGGGTGGTTTTGTTCGTGATGCAGCCCAATTTTATGTGGAGTTCTACTCACAAAATCGGAATAGCAGAGGCTGCTGTTTCCACGATGCCATGCCCATTGCTCACTTGGTTGACCCGAGCTTATTTAGTATGAAAAGTGGGCATGCACGTGTGTCAACTGATCCACTTAATATCGGTCAAACCACTATCGCCCTCCCCAGCACAACGACCAGTTTAGAATGGCTGAACGCAAAGCAAATAAATGTGGCCCTAAGCGTCGATGAGAAACGTTTAACCCAACTTTACCTTGATACATACAAGCAGTAAAGTTAGCAAAGCGATCGGCAATGATAGAGCCCCAAGCGGATAATATAGATGAAAATCGCTCCCCTCCCATTGCTGAGAACAAGCCCTACGGCTGATCGAAAAAAACCTATAAACTGAGTGTTTTGGTCAACTCCAACCGGTCACTCTGTTTTGGTTGTCTTAAATTTATAGCTTTAATAATAGCTATTCTTATCAAGTCAGTATTCCTAAGCTTTGCTATGTGCCAACCCACAATTCGTCGTGAATATAAATACATCACAAACGCCAGATAAACCCAATCTTCTGCTGTCCTCAGTGGAGTAAGAAGCAGAGCGTAGTCAACCTATTCTTCTATTTTTTTGTCACCCTAGGTAGTCCTTTCAGCGCAAACAGCTCTTAATTTAATTGTGACTTACGGTCACTGCAACACAACTATACCCAAAGCCATTAAAGTTGCAGTTAGGCGGCAAAGTGAGCTCAGCCCCATGAACTTACTTTACTAAGTGATTAGGGTGAGTGAGAGCAGCCAACAACGCTGCAGCTTCAAGCGAGACGGGTATAACAAGACTGTATTACTAATTTCATCTTTAAGGTAAGTCAGGCTCCCGCGGAGTTTCGACCAGGGATATCGAATACTGGCCCGGTAATGGGTGACAAACTGATAAAGCCTCTAATTGAATACACATGACTGGTTTTTCAACGAGACTAGCAAGGGGAATCAAAAAATAAAATACTTTCATGCATATTGTCAATGACTTTACAAATGAAGAAGTTGTTCATTATGACTTATCTGAATATTACTTTATAGAAACAGCACTAATCTTTGGCGAGCTATATACACAATAGCCAGTGGAAGTTTAAAGCTATTGAACAAGGCTGAAGTTGTCTATTGAACACAGATTTTGGAGGGTAATACCATCCCGCTGCATTTCTCTCGCCATAATCACTCCCAGCACTTGTTCTTGAAGACAAACCTAACCAGATCCACAGGATTGCCCATTCAGCCATTCCTGTGCGCTTGAAATCCGCGAAGCCACCTAACTTAGTTACCACCATATAGGCCCATTTTAGTGTTCATTCCTCCAGTGGATTTTTCTTGCTCTTGCTCTTTGTTTTTGTCTTCTCGATTTGCACAAATAGTGGTATTTCGATTGCCGATAATACCTTACCGCATTTCATCTTTTCACATGCGCCCGCTTCTTCGACAAGCCCTTTTTTGGTTAAACAAATGGGCAAGGTAACAGTTTCTCTTAACTGCAGTAACAGCACGCCGACAAAGGCCAATATTGATACCGCTCTTGGCAGGTTGCCTGGCTCTGTCATTCGCTATCGCTTTGCTCCTGCACCCACTTTTCACGCTTTATGAAAATATTCAACACACCAACCTACCGTATAAATCCGGGGCACCTTTAACGCGTATTGAAGGGTAGCCACGGGCTCACTGGTTAGCAATAACCAGTTCAACGTTTCTTCTTTGCCTTGGGGTGAAATTTCTGTCGCCCAAACAGCGGTGTTATTCAGTGTCTTTTTTCCTTTGGTAAACGTGACGTTTACGCTGCGTACCTATAAATGGGTCGTAAGCTGAGAAAGATTAAATTGCTTGCCGTTTGCCCCGACTATGTCTTTTTGAGGAATGATAGTTTGATATTCACCTAACACTGCCTGTGCGCCTAAGTGATCAAAAAGGTGGTCTGATGACGCTTCAACCTTAAGTCGATTTACCCCGGATCACATAGCGCTCTGTATGAAGCTGCTTATTCTCAATATAATCAAAGATGTCTGCCCACTGTGACACACATAAATCATCTTCTGCACTTGTTCTCCCTACACAGACCGGCGAAATTATAAGGCCCCTTGCCATTTGCCACTTTTTCTCATCGGCATCCTTAGGATCATTTAGCCGACGCCACCACTGATGATGAGCCAACACTAGTATTTAGGTCGTCATGGCAGCAAGTAATAATGTCGAATGACCCCGCCTCCGGGCTTTATTCTTTTACCTGGCCTAACGTTGCTCGTTCAGTGGCAACCTGATATTTATGGCTAAGGGAGGTATCTTCTAATGCTAATATCTCGGGGATGTCTTGCACTGCCTTGGCTGTTTGTTCAAAACCAGCACGATGAATTTTGTCGGGCTGAATATTATCGTTACGGATAAATCGATGCGTTGCTTCAAACAATGCGCTGCTTCCTTCATAAGATAATGATGCTGATTTGCCGCTAGATTGGACCATACGATTCCCAATATCAATTGATCGACGGGTCCGTCTGGTATCGTCCAGTGCTGCGGTTACAAATGTCTTTTATGCCCATATTTTTGCATTATGGTGTGTCAGTGTCGTCATTTTTTCGACCGAGAATTAACCAGATGGCGATCAGATCAACGGAGTTTGCAGAAATTCACTTCAACAGAATTTTGGGGTATAGAAGTCAGGCTTTGAAGGTCGTTTAGCACTACTTGCCCGTCAATACAGTGTGAAATTTAATCATACAAGTCAAAACTGTGAAAAATTTGGTAGGTTTCATTTACCAATCTTAGTTTTTGTGGTCACATATCGAAAATATCACTATCTTTAATCGCAATCTCAGTACGAAATGAGTAATAAATCAACCTATAAAAATCGAACGGTAAAAGCTTAACCAATATTTGTGGGGGTGAAAATTTAGGGGTTATTGCTAAAAAAGACGTCTTTAGAACTAAAAATGTAAAAGTTGATTTATACCCATCCGTATTGGTAATTACCCACTCAGAATGCATCCAGCGTTTTTTCAGCAAGACGTCGCTATGTAGCAATGGCTGTTAGCGAGAACACAGGGTAAAAGTTGCTGGTGCATTCCCTTTGGGCGGGTTTTAAACGGGCTGGCTCTGCGTTGTTCGAACTCGAAAGAGCACCACTGTTACTTTATTAAAGCGCCTAGATTAAGCCCGTTTAAATCCTCACTAAGTGATCACTTACCAACATGGATTAGTATAGATATTACTTGTACTGTTTTTGATGTAAATAAACAGCTCGTAGATTTGGTCAACATCGGCAATTTGACCAATACTGGAATTCAACATTCAGGTGATGTTCTAGTGGGTAACACAGAGGGTGACGATGGGCTTAATAGTGAGATAGACAAGGTAAACCTTAATCAACGGCCCGCGAATGTAAATCAGGTTATATTTACACTCAATTCGTAACAGGGCAGGATTTTAAAGCTAACCCTTTTGCTGTAATTCGTTTGTACAAGAGTACTGCGACTCAAGTAGACTCTGTTGATGCTACTTATGTTATTGCTGATGATGCAAAATTTGCGGGGCAATTTTGATGGTGCTGCGTAAACTGTGTAAACATAACTGGAATTAGAGGTTTTGTGCTATGGGGGAAAAGACCACGGTAAGAGCACGAATATGTATTTTATGAACATACGGATTAGACAGTGAACCGCAAATTTCAAGAGCCGACGTGAACGATAGTTTTTTGTAGGACTTTAAGCTGTTTTCTAATCTTTTCCGCTTAAAAAAACGTTCGCTATTTTTTTGTAGGGAGACGACTAAAGATAAAGATTTATCTTACATATATAAAATAGTTGAGCATAGTTATCTTTAGATATCTAATCATATTTAGTTAGGAGAGTAGTAATGGCAATATCTTTGCAAAAAGGCGGCAATATATCACTAGATAAAGTTGCGCCAGGTATAAACAAGTGTTCAGTCGAATTAGGTTGGGGCTCTAGAGTTAGTGATGGGGATGAAGCTGGTTTACATGCTATGGCTATTAATAACAGCATAAATATAACTCAATAGTTGGAGATGATTTTGGATACAATTTTACCGTTTTTTTATATTCTTGTTTCGTGCTATTTACTTAAATATTCTTGCGATACATTTGAACAAGCTGCGGGCTATTTAGGACGTAACTTTCCTCCTGGTGTTAAAGGGGCAACAGTAAACGCAATTGGCTCAAGTATGCCAGAAATGTTTGTGGTTATTGCTTGTTTGTTTTGGTTCGATGATCCTTCACTAGTAATGGTCGCCTTAGGCGTTACCGCAGGGTCAGCAATATTTAACGGCTGTGTCATACCTGCTCTATCAATTTTGATGGCAAAAGATGTAAATGGAAATAAAGTCACACACATCGAGCTTAATAAACGAACATTATTAAGAGATGTATTTTGGGTGTTAACCGCTGAAATTGCTCTAATAGTTTGCCTAGGTTTCAATGAAATCACTATTCTAATGGCAGTTATTCTTAATCTTATTTACGCAGGTTACGCAATTCATTTATATTATGATGCAAAAAAACATAATGAAGAAAATGATACATATGAATATGAAGAAATTGAGGATAAAGGTCCTATTGGCAATGTGTTAATCTTCAATTTTAATGCCATTTTATTTTCAAATAAAAGTTTTACTTTAATTAGCGCATTAGTTGTATTATTTTTTGCCATTGCAATTATATCTGGAGCTTCTCATATTCTTGTTGAAGGTGTTTTAGGTAGTGCATCAGTTTTAGGTGTTCCCGAGTTCTTTGCCGGGTTGATTTTTGGTGCAGCAGCTTCTTCTATTCCTGATCTAATCTTATCTGTTAAAGATGCGCAGAAAGGCGAGTATGAAGATGCTGTTGCAAACCCCTTAGCATCAAATACTTTTGATACAACCATTGCATTTGCGTTGCCTTTATTAGCTTGGTTTATTATTAATGGTGTTGAATCATTGCCCTTAGAACAAAGTTCAAACTTGACGATGTTGCGTTGGTCGATAGTTGGCATTACTGCAGCGGTTGCCGCAAGTTTGTTGTTTAAATACAAGAAAGTAACGAGAGGAGTGGCTTATTTTTTACTGTCAATATTTCTTGTTTGGGCTACATCAATGTATTTTTTAATCCAATAAAAATTCGATCGCTTAGGCTTATTATCAGATAAGCCTTTTTTAAATGACCTATGGGATTTAGATTAAGGAAAAGTATTAATATTTGCTCTAAGTGTAAGAGTTAATTTTTCTAAATTAGGTTTTGCTGATGTAAATTTAGATCCAATAGGTGCTTCTCTTAGTTTACGTAAACGCGGCACACACGCAAAGGTGGGTTTACCCGGTGCGATTTTAAGTTATAAAACACGCACTGGCGCAGAAAGCACCTACAAACAAGCTAACCACACTAGTGCTGAATATCAAAACACTTAATCACACAGAAACTTAATCAGATTGAAGTTTAAATTGAAATTAAAACTCATGATGTATTGAATATTCTTTTAAAAACTCTGTGTTTTCAATCAAAAGTGTCTTAAGAACATTTAAGAAGAAACACATATCCTTGCAATAAAAAATTCAGAAAGCGACATTAGTGATAAATTTTAAAGTAATAATAATTGGCTTAGATAAAAAATATATACTTTGAAGTTGATGCTAAAAAATCTTTAATTAAATTAGATGTAGCATTTCCATAAATGTACGATATGCTTTATTTATTAAATAAATAAAACGCACTGAAATACTCGTAAAATATAAAACCGCAAAGCAACTTAGACTTAAATACACTATGTCAATTCATGGAATTATCTATGGACTAGCTGATATTAAAGATTTATTCTGTATTGCAAAAGCAAATAAAATATTAATATCGTGACTTCACTCCAAATACCTTTGGTGTATGTGTTTAATTAAATAGGTAAGATGAAAATGAAAAAAGTAGCACTATTTGATTTCGATGAAACATTAGTAAGAGAGAACTCATTAAGTTATTTGTTTAAGTTTTTACTAGGAAATAAGCCGTTATTTTTATTTCTGCTTCCAATATTACTGGACTATAGGCTATATATAGGCCAGGTCAAAGCAGTGATTAAACAGCGTTTATATAAAAGAGCGCTTAATGGGCAAAATCCTCAATATATATACCAAGCAGGTCGTGATACAGCCTCAAAGCTGTCAAAGATTGACCAGGTTGTTGAAAGAATGATTTGTCTAGATAGACAAGGTGTGGAAGTTTGGATCATCACAGCATCACCGCAATCTTTTATTCAAGGTATTGTTGATGAGCTGCAATGGCCAGTAAAACGCGTTATCGGAACCTTGCTAGAGTCACACAATGGCAAGTTGAATGGCTTAATTGGTGAAGAATGTCAATTACAGGAAAAAGTACGTCGATTCAATACTGTTGTGGCGAAAGAAGCCTTGAGATGCAATATACTGGAATCCTATGGTAATTTACCTGTGGATATTCCTATGTTGAACCTTGCTCATACAAAGTTTTATGTAGAGAACGCTAGGTTAAGCCTGTTTCAAGGGGATAAATAATGAGCTTTTTGGAACCCTCTATGTCAGGCTAGCTGTCGTGCTATACATCGACTATTTTTTGTCAGCAACGATCCTCATTAAGTACCTGAGCTATGAACATTGAGACAAATAATTTCGCCCTATGCGCAGGAAATAGTGCTTCAATTTCATTAATTTTAACCAGCTTTTCATTTCAGTATGTTACCTCTTACGTCAGTGCCACTCTGCTCTGACTGCATTAAGAGAAGAGGGTACGGCTCTTGATCCAACACATCCACAACACAATATTTATCCGTATTTGTTGCGAGGCTTCGACATCATTCGGCCCAATCAGCTGTGGAGTATGATAATCACTTAGATTCGTTAACGTTGGCGACAATAGCGACCGCATTAAATGGCATAGTGCTATCTTGACAGACATCAATACCCTTATCTTTTGCTAATACCAATAAATGAACAACGTCTTCGCTGGCCATATTTTTTACGACTAATAGCTTTGGTACCCGGCGCAACATAACTCTGGTCGCTTCGGCAATGCCCGGTTTAACACGGTTTATATCATTAACGCCATGCTGCACCATTAACTGGTTGACATAGTTTTTAATTTTCTGATGCCGATCGTCACTTGTATCATCACGCTGGACAGTGGCGATTTTGTTAGGGGAAATTGTGCTAAACAGTCCTGATATTTCATCCACAAACCAATTGCTCAAATCGTGCTTAACCAAATGCGCGTAAAAAATGCACTGATGAAAGCCCTGATACTCAGGCCTGAGTATCGTTCTTGATACCAGTCCCGATACTGTACTATTGAGGATACCCGACGGGATCGTATAATCATCAACTGTCGCAACAATATCAGCCATCCCGCCTATATCTGAAATCACACAAAGTTCATCTGAGATCCTGTAATCACTTTCACTATTCCAACGCGCTATAGCCGCTTTTAACTCCTGTGTAATGATCCCCTTTGCAGTCCAACCATCCACAAATAATATACTATCACCGGCATGCCCTGCTTTTTCTAAGTATGCAAGTGCCGCCGTATCTATACCCTTATCTCTGATAATCGATACCGAGTAATGACTAACATTGGCTTTATAATAATATTTCAGTGCCCGACTCAATAAAACGCCGATAGGTGTTCCTGCTCTAGCTAAAGAGACAAGAGTGATGGTATCTCCTTTCTTATCGATGATTTTTTTCGCCAAGCCTGCTAATTCTGTCGCTAGTCGTTGCTTATATTTATCTACCAAACCAAAAAATAATGTTAGGTATTCATCACTCGGGGGGTACTCTTGCGAGATCACCGATGAATAGTGCTGCCCTCCAATTTGCATGAGTCGTTCTTTCTCTTCCACAGTGAGCATCGGAATATCGATAGGCTGGAGTAAGAACTGGCAATCTTCTAAGGAATAGCTGCCTTTTAAAGGCTTCAAAACTGTGCTGAGTTTCATGTTCATAACAACTTATCTTGGCTAATCTGGCTAACAGAAGGTATCACTTGAAAATGGCAAGATGACATGAAAGCTAAATCACTATTACTATCGCCTACGCCCAGAAATAATAAGTTACTTTGACCCGTAATTAATATTTTCTGTAAAAATTCTACTGCCCGCTTTTTACATGCATAAGGAGGTAATAGTGCCATGTTTTTGCCATTAATATGCACACGGGCATTATCTGCTTGCTGACAAAAACGCTCACCAATACCGTTAAGCTTGAGAAGGTCATCAGGTTCGCCTTTAATTGATATGTAACAAGGGAAACCAAAATCAGTAATTATACGGCACCGAAGTGATAGCCGCTGTTTAGTAATAATGGCTAATACCTCTTCCACATAATGAGTTAATATTTCTTGCCATTGGGTACTTTCCCGGTTGAGGACCCGTAACCAATCTGCTTCAATTTTATTATATTCATCAAGAATAATAGCACCGTGGTCAATCACCTTATACGTATTAAAAGCCAGAGATACACGGTCTAACGCTTCTTTATTTCGTCCTGTAACAGGGATCAATCGCTGATCGTTACACCAATTATAGAAACGTAATTGTCCGACAGATGAGAACGAGGCTGGCTGAGCATCTTTGTCAAATGCAGTAACAGCCATCTCTGTGCCACTTTCACACTTTCTTTTTGTTTGAATCAACGTGTCATCAATATCAGTAAACACAACTATCGACATACAAATACCCTTAAATCTAAGTGAGAATAGCGGTTATAGCATTGAGTTTTAACCGAAATGGACAAGAGCAATACTGTTCATGTGTTTCATACAAAATAATAACTTGTCGATTTTTTGGTAGATTATATAAATAGTAAACGCCTTTTTGGGCTTCATCGAAAAAGCTTTGTTTGCTCTTGATTCCTGCACCTTTTAATACCGGTGAACGACCAGTGGATTGAAAAATAACATCTATACTTTGCCCCTGAAGGTTTTCAGCGAATAAGAAAGGTTGATATGTAAACTCACCCGTACCGATGACCGTGTATTTTTCAGCGGGGTTTAACTGACTGATATCTAGCCTAACGCCCTGCGGAGTAAAGAAGGACACTTCAGGTTCTGCCGAGACCAAATAGCCCGTTCGGCCAATATCGTCCCGACTATTAGCACGACTAATACCACTGGCAGTTTTGTCTGGTAGCTGCAAAGGACATTGTTCATCTGCATAAAATTGATAACTACCGTCGAGTAAGCTAATAAATGAAAATGTGAGTTGTGGGTAGGCTTGTCGATATTTTTCTTGCTGCGCTACTGATAACCAATTCACTAAGCTCACCCACACAATCGTTTTCAACTGAGGAAGATTTTGCTGCAATTTTTGGCTTAATTGATTGAGTGTTTTACCCGTACTAATTTCATCATCGACAATAACGACTGACTCAATGTGTTGTTCGGTTAACGTACTGTCCAGACGATAAATCAAATGTGAAGGCGCATGGCTATGGGCTTCAGTGATTGAAAAGTTCAAGTCCCGATCCAGATCACAACGTGTCGTATGACTATAAATAACACGCTTCAAACCACTACGTTTTAACTCTTGAGCAACACCTGCACCTAAGCCTGTTGCCGTTTCTGCAACTCCTAACACCCATGTCATACTGTGCAATGAAAGCCTCTGTTTAACGACTTTGGCTATCGTTTGATACGTTTCACGCATATCGCTAGGAAGACAAGGCACATACTTCCCCAGTACCTTAGAAATAAACAAATAGCGGCGTTTAGGGTTTTGGCGTGCGCCAAAGGTGAGCAGTTTTTCAAGCGGATAAAGCGCATTATGAACCGATATTTGAAGCAAGCCAGTCTGCAATTCAATATCGCATCGGTTTAGCATAGTGAAAAATCCCATATTTAAAGATTATTTAGGTAAGAATACACTCTAGAGTCCGGCTTTACTAAACCGGGGGAACATTCTCGTGGTAATTATTATATCGCCACGGCTGTAGCGATATTTCAATCTGACCAATATTGCCATGCTACAAGACAAAAAAAAATGCTGACTGCTTAATCTATAAAAAAAGCAGTCCGAAGACTGCTTCTATATAACAGTAAGAACATTAACCTACGTTAACACCATACTGCTGCGCCATTGGCTTAAGACCGCCAGCAAAGCCTTGACCGATAGCTTTGAATTTCCATTCGTTATTGTGACGATATAGCTCACCAAAGACTAATGCGGTCTCAACAGAGTAGTCTTCTGATAAGTCATAACGAGCAACTTCTACTTTAGAATCCTGGTTTACTACCCGGATAAAGGCATTAGAAACCTGACCAAAATTCTGATTCCGAGATTCAGCTTCATGGATAGTTACGCCCACGATAACTTTATTCACGTCAGCAGGAATGAGGGTCAAATCAACTTTAACCGCTTCATCATCCCCTTCACCTTCACCGGTCTTGTTATCGCCAGTGTGCTCGACAGATCCACACGCTGATTTCAAATTATTATAAAAAATGAAATCGCCGTCGGCACGTACTTTTCCATCTGCACCGACCATGAAGACTGACGCATCCAAGTCAAAATCAGCACCATCTGAAGCACGTGAATCCCAGCCTAAGCCCAGTAACATTTTAGTCATGCCTGGTGCTACTTTCTCTAGTGAAACGTTACCGCCTTTTTGTAGTGATACACTCATGTTATAAAACTCCTGATTATGTTTTTATTGTTGAAAGACTACAGTTCAAAACCTGCAGGATCTAGACCTAATTCAAGTGCTACCTTACGAGCAACAACCTTCTCATCATCATCAAAAACGCCGTCAGCAGCAGCAATTGATAATATAAGACGCATGACTGTACGACATGCAACATCATCACCTTTCAGTAAATTTAATGCTTCAAAAGCTTTGGATTCACCTACATCCAGATCAAATTCAAAGTTACTCAAGAAACTATTGAACGCTTCAATCACATCAGACGTTTTAAATACTGATAGCGCATCATTGCTTTCAATGATTTTCAGCATTTTTTTCTTCTCTTCAGAAGAGACGTCTCCGTCCGCGCGTGCAATTAATGCCGTACCTGCGGTAGCCGCATTAAGAAATTTTTTATTTTTAAATTTTAAAACTTCGCCCTTAAGCTCAATTGATTTTTGCTTAATTGATGACATAAAATTAGAAAAGCTCATGTTTGATCCTTATTATCTGAATTATTTATACCGTGCCACAGTAAACCCCAAGAAAAAGCAAGATCCATTTCAGCGAGGCCTTGAAAATTCTCATTAAGTGGCATTATTTCTGTTTTTTCATTGTTAAATTTTATCATAGCGACCCCATAGATTGGTTTTACCATCAGAGTCGTCGGTGATAATTTTTGAGCGGACACGTCAGGCAATTGAAAATTGACACTTACATTTAATCCTTCCCAGCTGTTATGGGCATCCATCATAGTAACAAAAACCAGACACCTGTTCAGCTTATAACGAAAGCGCGGATTGATAGACAACTGCTCAAAATGCTTATTCTTTGCTCGGCTTACCTTGATATAAGGAACACCATCAAACGAACCGTCTAGATATTCTTCAATGCTATAAATGATACCGCGCTGGCCATTTTCTAATTCATAGAAACAACCTATTCTTAAATCTGATTCGGGTATAGATTTCTTGCCTAAGCAATAACGCGCCGCTGAGCGTAAAATGCCGTGGCCAGACTTCCACACTAAAGTAATACTAGCGTCACCACAGTTTTGGTTCCCATCTTGTTGCACAACCTCAGTGGTAGAGAAGGTTGCTCCAGCTGACGCTACAGCAGTAGCATAAGAATCACTGGTGAAGCCAAAACTTTCTAGTAACTTGAATAGTCCTTCTTTATAACCTTGCAAGATACAACGTACTTTCCAAGTATCATTACGACGATAAACTTCAATTAAGTTGACCGCCGTTTGCCCTGTCAATTGATGAGAAATATCGATATTGGCATATTTTTCATCATCAACTAAATCGCTCAGGCTTGCCGACATGTTGATAGTTGGGTCTATTGTTCTATTGCCTGCTCTACTAGTATCAGCAGCGATATAAATCGTTAACTTTTCTATACTTTCGGGTATATCAGGTAAATTAAGTAAGACACTGTCATCTTTGATAGAAACGCCTTCGTCAGACCTCAAAAGGCCCACCGAACCATCTTGTCGAGAGACAATAACGCCCCATTGCCATTCGGTTATATGTAAAGAAAGGCAATAAGTACGGTCACTAGGAATAGTAATATTCTGTCCCGCCACTAACTGTGTTACTGCCATCCTTTTATACCCCAAAAAAGCGATTAATTATAAAAATTTAGCCGCGACGGTCTTGAATAATGACTCTAGCTTCTTATCATCTGTCGGCTCACCAACAGCACGAAATTTCCAGGCGGTGTTATGACGATAAAGCACACCTAATACCATAGAAACAGAACCGTTAAATTTGTCTTCATGAGCGATATTGTAATCAGCTATAATATTGTCTACACGACTTGGCGTACCTTCATAAAGACGCACACTAGCAAATGGGATACTTGCGAAGTCTTGCCCCTGATAACTATTCAAGACAATAGCGATACTTTTAACCTTCGCAGGTACTTTTCCCAGCTCGATAGACACAATTTCGTTATCTAAGCCGTCATCACCGTCTAAATCACCGGTTCTGTCATCCCCGCTATGAACAACAGAGCCATCTTTACTTTTTAGCTGACCGAAATATACGATATCAGCTAAGGTTTTGTCTTCACTATACAGGCCGATACTTGCGTCCAAATCGACAGCGACTTTCTTCTTACCGAAAAAACCTTTCTTTTCAATAGCCCCCCAGTTCACACCTACGCAGACACGGTCTAACCCAGAACCATTTTTTTCTAAGCTAATTCGCTGGCCTTTTTCTAAAGAAATAGACATTTATATATCCTTAATCATTAATTAATTAATTACGTTTATAATACTATGGGTATAAATTTAGGAAAAACCACCTCATTAGGCACTAAATAACGCCCTACTAAATTTATATGTTGTTTCACTTACTTTTGATTTAAGTAATTGTGAGTAAATAAATGCCACGCCTGTAAAGCCTGCAGCAATAATGAACAAGTTAGTGATGATTGCAAATGCACCAATGACACTATCAAACATAAAAGACGCGTCCAGCAGCTCTAAAGAAACATAGCGGCGCCACTTTTTGCAGCATGCTTAGCAACTTTAGCTCGTTCTCGGCGCTCCATAAAAGCACTAACAAAAGCAATGGCTACTAACGTTAACAACTGTGCTGCTAATTTAATGTTTCCCAATCTTGCCAGCGGCTTTTCAATCATTGGGATCCAGTGATTTTTTCTTCATCAAAAAAGAGCGATATTACCAGCACCGCCAAAACGGCTACATGAAGAGGGTGCTTGAGCCACCAGCAGCAAAGGCTAGGATGGGGCCCACATTTGTCACTATAAAACGGCCTATCAAAACAAAATTAGTATAATAAATTTTCTTTTTAATTCAACATCGCACGCTACATTATTTATTCAGCAGATTCAACTCTGGAGCCCATAAGCACTCAGCGGCTTTAGCCTGTAGCTGCCATATGCCTAGCCATCAATTTGGCTACTTTTTGTGTCATCTAGTTTCTTTGTTGGACGATAATTAAGCTTGGCTATTACCCATGCAGGTTGATGATGTGTTGTCCCATAAGACAATTAGGTAATGGGTGTTGCGTTGCGCTTCCCTTTCCAACTTGAATTTTTGTTTGCCCGTTATCCTCAGATCATGGGAAAAGTACTGGGTATTGTCTATCGCATACTTACTGCACATATCACTAAAAAAGCAGGCTACGACAATCAGACTGCACAAACCGGTGCGGTAACACTCATCCAGCGATTTTGAACAGCCGGAAGTTTTACCCGAACTGGCATAAGGCAGAATACCCGAAGTCATTTACATATCCATTTTCATGAAGCACATCCTTGTTCATCCCCTACCCCGATCTTAATGGTGTATATGGCGAAGGTAACTATGGCAAAATGCGTTTTAATGATAAACAGCCTTTTACCCTGCCGGCAACCTTGGGTTGTGCTAAATTCATTCCCGATGACTTAGTCGCCAGATAAAAGCCCCAACAAAAAGTTATCTGAATAGTCTTACTCACCGCGTTAGCCAACGCGTGGCTTTTTTTTGGGAACGCCGGGTCCTATTAATGAGGGATGGTGACAATGACTACCTGGCTATGGATTGGCTGGAAGACGATCCGATGTTGCAAATTCACGGATACTGGATTACTTACCACATTGCTACTGGCAAACAAGGTTTGTACCTTGCAAAACATTGCACCTATCGCAGAACAAAAGCTTGAGTCAGGCTTTACCCTTTACCGCAAGTGTGCCGGGGTGAGTCTCCATACCTATGTAACGAGCAACGCGCAGGATAGGCGTAAACTAGAACGACTGTGCCGTTATATTACCCGCTCTGGGGTATCAGAAAAGAGTTGGTAATAACGATTTACGGCAGGTTTGTTACCCACTCAAAACACCCTACAGTGACGCTACGACCGTTGACCGGCGAAGTAATGTATTTTTCAGCCGCTGGATTTCATTGCCCGTTTAGCTGCGCTGGAGCCCAAACCCAGAGTTAATCTGACGGGTTTAGGTAAAAGGCATCCTTGTTTCTCACCATTCGGGCAACCTTTGATTATCCAGCCTGTTTATCTTGAATAAACAGCAACAACTCTGCTGGCACGTAGGGTGAATTACAAGGATGTAATAAATAAATTCATTCTCGATGAATTTATCATGGTGTGTTTGTTCGTGGGTGCCTCCACCAAACTGTCGGCACACCCTGACAATAGCACCGGCAAAACGAAATAAGGCTAGACAGGGTAGGGAAAAAAACGGGCAGAAAAGCACCGGTCGATGGTAACTGTTCACCCAGGGGCAATCGCATTAAAATATTTGCAACACCTTTAACAGATAATCACTGTCCCAGCCTGCCATTTGCCGCTTAATTTTAATACCGACCTTATGTTCAGTTTCTGACTTAAGCAGGTTTAAAGAAATATGACGTAATATTGCCATATTTTGATCTGCATACCCTTTGCGAGTTCGACAACTATGTTCATCAAATGCCATGTCTAGTGTCTAGTGT
>Ga0307489_10000312_pt1 | contig 28109 bp, 39 predicted proteins | sample SB12metaG_FD_202247 | JGI IMG/M metagenome (GOLD analysis project Ga0307489, IMG submission 202247) | Sea-ice brine microbial communities from Beaufort Sea near Barrow, Alaska, United States - SB 1.2 | ecosystem: Environmental > Aquatic > Marine > Coastal | place: USA: Alaska | collected... | reverse complement strand
GGAAATAGAAAAAATAAATTTTATGTTAAATTTATGATTAATAATTACACTCTACTTAATTATTAATCATAACAAAGTTTAATTCACTGTTGAATAAAATTTGACACTATACTTTAATTAAATTACTATATTTTTAATTTCATACTAACGCTTTTTATGTCAAAAACAATAAAATACGAAATGATGATTCTTTTAACAGAAGAATTTAATGATAACGAATTAAAGACTTGGGCTTTTAATTATGCTAAAACGTTAAGAAAATTGAATGCATCTGAAATTTCAGTAATTTCGAGAGGTAAACGAGACTTGTCATATGAAATCGCGAATCAAAAACGTGGAAATTTTATTCAAATCAATTTTTCAAGCATCCCAAAACATATAGAAAAATTTTCAAGTAGTCTAAAATTTGACTCGAATGTTTTAAGATTTTTAGTTTTAAACAAAACAAATAACGTAAAAAAATTTTAAAATTTTTTTTACGTTATTATCTTGAATTAGAAATAAAGATATGATAAAATCTGAGTAATAGGTATTTCCTCAGTAGCTCAGTGGTAGAGCAATCGGCTGTTAACCGATTGGTCGTAGGTTCAAGTCCTACCTGGGGAGTTTAAAATAAACTAAAACTATAAAAAATTATGAAAAATATGTTTGATCCTTTAAAGATTGGGGATAAATCATTTTCTTCGCATTTAATGTTAGGAACTGGTAAATATAGAACTAGTCAAGATGCAGTAAAAAGTATTAAAACAAGTGAATGTGAGATTGTTACAGTCGCTATTCGACGCTTACCTACAAATATAAATCAAGATAATACTAGTTTTCTAAAATCTTTAAATTGGGAAAAACTCTGGTTATTACCAAATACAGCTGGTTCACAAACAGCGGAAGATGCTATTCGAATGGCATTTTTAGGTCATGAATTAGCTTGTCAATTAGGTCAAGAAGATAATTTTTTTGTTAAATTAGAAGTTATTTCTGATCCAAAATATTTATTACCCGATCCAATAGGAACTTTAAAAGCAGCAGAATTTTTAGTAAAAAAAGGATTTACTGTTTTACCTTATATTAATGCCGATCCTATGTTAGCATTACATCTTGAAGATTTAGGATGTGCTACTGTTATGCCCCTTGGTTCCCCAATTGGTTCCGGTCAAGGATTAAATAATTTAGCTAATCTTCAAATTATTATTGAAAATGCAAATATTCCTGTTATTATAGATGCTGGTATTGGGGCTCCCAGTGAAGCTACAATGGCAATGGAATTAGGGGCTGATGGGATTTTACTAAATACAGCAGTAGCTCAAGCAAAAAATCCAGAACAAATGGCCTTAGCAATGAAATTAGGAGTTCAATCAGGCCGACTAGGTTATTTAGCTGGTCGAATGAAAAAAAAATATTATGCTGCCCCTAGTTCTCCTATTAATCAAATTAGCCAAGTACAATAAATATAAAAATATTTAATTAATTAAATATTATTCTATAAGTTAACTTATAGAATAATATTTAGTATTAATATTAAACAAGAAAATTTTTCATTTAATATTAATAGTTTTTTTTAGTTTCTATTTATACTAAACTTACGAAATTTAGTATTACTATTTAGCTCTAGTATCTTCACTATATTTAGTACCCCCTTCCGATTTTACTGTAGGTCTATTTTCTTCTGTCTCAACCAAGTTTTCCTGTTCTTCTTTTTTTTGAACTCTACTAAAATCTACATTACTATAATCAAACTCGACGTTTATTTCTGGCGTATAAATATCTTCAAATATTGGAGAATAGATTGGTCTATTTCCATAAACATTTGGTTTTATTTGTTGTGTAACGCTTATTTCTGTACCTTCATGTATAATATTACTTAAACAAGCTTCAGCTAACTTATCTTCTAAGAATTTTGTAATTGCGCGGCGTAATGGACGAGCTCCATAAATTGGATCATAACCTTCTTCTGTAAGGAAGAATCGTACGGCATTGTCTATATGTAAAATTGCACCTTGCTCTTTCAATCTTTTACTTAATTGATTTAACATTAGTCCACAAATTTCCCAAATATCATGTTTTGATAAATGATTAAAAACAATAATATCATCTATTCGATTTAAGAATTCTGGACGGAAGAATTTTTTCAATTCTTCTTGTACTAATCCCGTTATTTTAACAAATTTTTCTTCATCTTCTGTTGTTACTTCTCGTTTAGTTGGAGATTTTAATGAAAAAGTACCATCTGAATTTACTAATAATTCAATCTTTTTATTTTCTCTCTCAGCTGTTGTATCTAATCGACGACCAAACCCCATTTTCTCTTTTGAAAGAATTGGAGATTCCTTTTCAATAACTCGAGAACCTAAGTTAGTTGTCATTACAATAATACAATTTTTAAAACTAACAACTTTACCACTTGAGTCTGTTAAATGGCCATCATCTAATATTTGTAAGAATAAATTAAAAACATCGGGGTGTGCTTTTTCAACTTCATCAAACAAAACAATAGAATATGGTTTTTGTCTTACTGCTTCTGTTAATTGTCCACCATCTTGGAAACCTACATAACCTGGTGGTGACCCAATTAGTTTTGCAACCGTATGTCTTTCCATATATTCAGACATATCAAATCGAATAAGATTTTTTTCATCATCAAACATATACTCGGCTAAAGCTTTTGTTAACTCCGTTTTTCCAACACCTGTTGGGCCAGCAAAGATAAAACTTGCAATTGGACGTTTTGGATCTTGAATACCAACCCGCGCTCTACGCACTGCTTTTGAAACAGCAACAATTGCATGATGTTGTCCGATCATTCGTTCATGAAGAATACTTTCCATTAACTTCAAACGTTCGTTTTCTGACTGATTAATTTTCGTTACTGGAATACCCGTCCATGCAGAAATAACTTTACAAATGTCTGACTCAGTAACTTCGTCAAAACGTGGTCCATTTGGACTTGCGTATTTCGCATATCTTTCTTTACTAGTTAATGCAAATCGCATTATTCTTAAATGTGTACGGACTTCGATTTCATGTTCAACTAATAATTTTGCAGTCATAAAATCATTCTCATCGATCGCTGAATTCTTATCTCTTATAGTATCATGTAATTCGACAAGTAACTTTTGTAAACCTGTAGGTAATGAATTATTTCGTAATCGAACACGAGAACCTGCTTCATCAATAACATCAATAGCTTTATCAGGTAAATTACGATCTGCAATAAATCTACTTGAAAGTTTTGCAGCTTCTTCAAGAGCTATTTCATTATATGTTAAAGCATGGTGACGTTGAAATTCAGGTTTTAAACCTTTTAAAATATCAATGGTTGTCTCTACAGATGGTTCTTCTACAAGAATTGAATGAAATCTTCGCTCTAATGCAGGATCTTTTTCAATATACCGACGATATTCATCTAGAGTAGTAGCACCAATAACGCGTAAAGTTCCACGAGCTAAAGAAGGTTTTAAAAGATTTGCAGCATCAACTGCACCTTCAGCTGCACCTGCACCTACTAATGTATGAATTTCGTCAATTACTAAAATTGTTTTTCCGTGTTGATTAACTTCATCAATAATATGTTTCATACGTTCTTCAAATTCCCCTCGATATTTTGTCCCAGCTAAAACTGAACCAAGATCAAGAGCTCGTATATTATGTTCTAATAAAAACTCCGGGCAATCCATACTTTGCATTAATATAGCAAGTCCTTCAGCAACAGCAGTTTTACCAACCCCTGCTTCTCCAACTAGAACGGGGTTATTTTTTCGACGACGTCCTAAAACTTTAACTAAAGAATTTATTTCTTCATCTCGACCAATAACTGGGTCTAAACGCTGCTTCATTACTTCTTTTGTAATATTTTCTGTATAAGTATCTAAAGCAGGCGTTTTTAATCCAGATTTCTCTCGAGCAATAGCCCATTTCTCTTGATCAGTTAACGGTGGTTTTAAAATATCTTCTTGCTGTTCTTCAATATACGTTAAGATTAAATGTCGCAATTTAGGTATATTTACTCTTAATTTATCTAGAGTTCTCATTGCAATACCATCTGCTTCATTTATTAAAGATAATAAAACATGTTCTGTCCCAACATAGTTTACACCAAGATCTTGACCTTCATGAATTGACATCTCTAATACACGTTTTGCACGTGGGGTAAATGGTATTTCAGAAGCAACAAACCCAGTTCCACGACCTATATATTTTTCAATTTCTTTTCGTGTTTTCTTTAATGTTATATTTAATTGTGCTAATGCACGTCCTCCTATTCCGTGTCTTTGTCCAATTACACCAAGTAATAATTGTTCAGTGCCTACAAAATTATGACCCATACGTCTGGCTTCTTCTTGTGCTAACATAATTACTTTAATAGCACCTTCAGTAAATTTTTCAAACATCTCGTTTCCTTTCTCATTCTTATTAAATAAAAATGATATTCTCTATTGCTAGTACTTTCTTTTTCTATTCACGTTGAAATTAATTAAATTAGGTAATAATAGCTCTTTATAAAAAATTATAAGTTACATAATGTATTCTTTCTATAGTTGCATAATAGATTACTTTTAATTATAATAGTTATTATAACATAGAACAATCGTATTTTTGGCGGTATGGCCAAGTGGTAAGGCAGTGGATTGCAAATCCTCTATCCCCAGTTCGAATCTGGGTGCCGCCTTTAAATACAGTTCAATATCATTGCTTTTTTATAAACATATAAAATATAATATAATTACATGTCAATTAGGGGATGTGGTGGAATTGGTAGACACGACGGACTTAAAATCCGTTGCCTAGTGATAGTGCGTGAGGGTTCAAGTCCCTCCATCCCCATTTAAAAGATAAAATATTTGAATTACAAAAAAATTATTATACTAAAATATTTAGTATATGATTAACTAAATAAATGCAGTTAATTGCATTTATTTAGTTGATCATATTATGATAAACAAATTCTATATAATACACCTGGTGGTAAATCAGATTTTACCAATAAATCAAAAATATTTACTGATGAATCATAATAAATTTCTAGGATTCGCTTATGAATTCGAATTTCGAAATGTTCTCGTGAATCTTTATTAACATGAGGAGAACGTAATACACAATAGATTCGTTTGTCAGTAGGTAATGAAACTACTCCAACATTATCAACATTATTGTTTTGGGTAATTTCCATTATTTTTTGACACGATGTGTTTAAAAGTTCATGATTAAACGATTCTAGTCGTACACGAATTTTTTCATTCGGTTTTATTTCCATAAATTTTTTTAATTATTTAACAATTTTAGAAACAACACCAGCTCCAATTGTTCGGCCGCCTTCACGAATAGCAAAACGCATACCTTCTTCAATTGCAACTGGATAAATTAGTTCAGCAGTCATTTTAATACGATCGCCCGGCATTACCATTTCTACAACTGAACCATCATCCGCAGTGAATTGTTCAATTGACCCGGTTACATCAGTTGTTCTTACATAAAACTGTGGTCGGTAACCTGTAAAGAATGGTGTATGACGTCCACCTTCTTCTTTAGTTAATACGTATACTTCAGATTCAAAGTTTGTATGTGGTAAAATTGTACCTGGTTGTGCTAATACCATACCACGTTCAATATCTTCTCTTGTAACACCACGTAATAAAATACCAACGTTATCACCAGCAAAACCTTCATCTAATGTTTTTTGGAACATTTCGATACCAGTAATAGTTGTTGTTTGAGTGTCACCAACCCCAACAATTTCGACGTTCTCACCAACTTTAACAACCCCTCTTTCAATTCGTCCTGTTGCTACTGTACCTCGACCAGTAATTGAAAATACATCTTCAATTGCCATTAAGAATGTTTTTTCAACATCCCGTTCTGGTGTTGGAATATATGAATCAACAGCATCCATTAAAGCATAGATTTTATCTACCCATGGATTATCACCACGTTCAAGTGCTGGGTTAGAAGAAATTGCTTCAATGGCTTGTAAGGCTGAACCAGGACAAATTGGAATATCGTCTCCTGGGAAGTCATAAGTAGATAATAATTCTCTTACTTCTAATTCTACTAATTCTAGTAATTCATCGTCATCTACTTGATCTTGTTTATTTAAAAATACAACAATATGTGGAACACCAACTTGTTTTGCTAATAAAATATGTTCTCTAGTTTGAGGCATTGGTCCATCTGCAGCAGATACAACTAATATAGCCCCATCCATTTGTGCCGCTCCAGTGATCATATTTTTTACATAATCCGCGTGACCTGGACAGTCTACGTGAGCATAATGACGTTCTTTAGTTTGATATTCAACGTGTGCAGTGTTAATTGTAATTCCACGAGCACGCTCTTCAGGTGCACCATCAATATCTGCATAATCTTTCGCTACACTTTCACCATCTAAAGCTAACGTTGCAGTGATTGCTGCTGTTAAAGTTGTTTTACCATGATCAACGTGACCAATAGTACCAATATTAACATGAGGTTTTGTACGTTCAAATTTTTCACGTGCCATTTCAAAAAGTTCCTTTGAAGTTTAATGTTTATAATAAAAATCTCTTTGCTTTTAGCGAAATTAAATATAACCGTTCTTGATTACATATTAATAACGGAAATGCGCAAACGCTTTATTCGCATCTGCCATTTTATGAGTTTCTTCTTTTTTCTTTATAGTATTACCTATATCGTTTGCCGTGTCAATAATTTCACTTGCCAGTTTAATTGACATTGTTCGTCCTACTCGTTGTCGTGAGTATTGAATAATCCAACGTAAAGCTAAATTTGTTGCTCGGAAGCTACTAACTTCAATTGGAACTTGATACGTTGATCCCCCAATTCGTCGAGCTTTTACCTCTACTACTGGGCTAGCATTTCTAATTGCTTTTTCAAAAATCACCAATGGATCTTCATTTGTTTTTGATTTTATAATATCAAAAGCCCCATTTACGATATTTTGAGCTAAGTTTTTCTTACCTGATTTTAAAATTCTTGTTACTAATAAACTAACTAAGTAACTATTATATGTGGGATCTGCTTTAGGAAATCGTTTTTTTGCAATGTTTCGACGTGACATACTAATAATTATTTTTTAATAAATAGTTTTTAGTAAATACTAATTTTGAAGTTTTAAACTAGTATTTAACTTTTTGGTTTTTTAACTCCATATTTTGATCGTCTTTGTGTTCGATCTTTTACACCTCCACTATCTAATGCACCTCGAACTATATGATATCGAACACCAGGTAAATCTTTTACTCGACCACCTCGAATTAAAACTACTGAGTGTTCCTGTAAATTATGACCTTCACCTGGAATATATGCTGTTACTTCAAAACCAGATGTTAATCGAACACGGGCAACTTTCCGAATCGCTGAATTTGGTTTTTTAGGTGTTGTTGTATACACACGTGTACATACACCACGTCGTTGTGGGCAATTTACTAAAGCAGGTGATTTTGTTTTTTTATTAATTTGTATTCGTCTTGAACGAACTAATTGCTGAATAGTTGGCATTTATATTAATGTAATTAATTTAATTGTCTTTTGTTTGTAATCCATATTTTTTCATAAATCTTTCTACACGCCCTTCACTATCTACGAGTGTCTGTGAGTTTGTATAAAAAGGGTGGTTTCCTAACCAAACATCAAGCTGCAATTGAGGTTTGGTTGAACCAATAGAACAAAGAGTTTTTCCCTCACAAATAACAGGAGCATCGGGGAACCAAGTCGGATGAATTTCAGGTTTTGGCATATTTTTAAATTTTTTAACGTTTTGAGTATTGTGATGCTTTTCTTGCTTTTCGTAAACCATATTTTTTACGTTCTTTAATACGTGCATCACGACTTAAAAAACCAAATGGCTTTAAAATTAAACGATTTTCATTTTCCATTTTACAGATTAAACGTGCAACACCCAATTTAATCGCATCAGTTTGCCCGGTTAAACCACCACCTCTCACAAGTGCAATAATATCGAATTGGTTTTTTAAATTTAACTTTTCTAATGGTGACCAAATAGCATTTAAATAGTTTGTATTATATTGTAAATACTTTTCACCAGAAACTTTATTAATAGTTACTTTTCCATCTCCTGGAACAAGAAAAACTCGTGCAACAGCACGCTTTCTTTTTCCAAGTCCAATTTTATCTTTTTGAAAAACTGTATTCATAAATTTTTTTTAGTTTGTTAATTAAAGTATTAAAGCACATCTAAGAATTTTGGATCTTGTGCGCCATGGGGATGTTGATCACCTTGATAAACTTTTAATCGTTTTACCAAATGTTTTTTTGGAAATCCATTTGGTAACATATTAAAAACACAGTTTTCAATAATTCGTTTTGGTATTATATTTACTAATCGTTTTAATGATGAACCAGGACGTCCTGGTTGATAAACATGGAATCGTTCGACATCACGATCAAGTTTTAAATATTCACTATTGATTAATATTACATAATCCCCGACATCTACAGATGGATGATAAACAGATTTCGATTTACCTGTTAATAATGGTATAATGGTTGATGCTAATCGTCCTAACTGTTTGTCTTTACAATCAATAACATACCATTTTCTTTTATTATAATTTGCAGCTGGAATAAATGTTTTATTCATAAAATTAAATTTAAACTAAATAATTATTTTAAAACTATTCCTAATTTATTTTTAAGAGTAGCAAAAACCTCGTCGGCAGATTTTCGGCCAAAGTTTTTTAATTCTAAAAGCTTTTCTGGAGAATACTCTAATAAATCTCCAATTGTATTAATTTGAGCTCTTTTTAAACAATTATAAGGTCTCACAGATAATTGTAATTCTTCAATAGCAATATGCGTATACGGGTCTATAGGTTTTATATGATTTTTTTCTTTTATGGTTTCTTTTTCTTTTTTAATTTTATGTTCATTAATTGACTTAAATAAGTCGATAATTAAATTAGATCCCGAAAAAATGGCTTGTTCGGGTGAAATACTCCCATTTGTCCAAACATCAATGAATAAACGTTCTTTGATATTATTTGAATTGTCGTAAACATTCTCAACTTTAAAATCTACCTTTTGTACAGGCATAAAAATTGCATCTGTTTCGATGAAGTCTTCAAATTTATCAGAAAAAAGTTCATTGGCTAATCTATATTTTGTTCCAGATTCAATTTTAAATTCTATTTCTAATATATGTGAACTTGAAATTGTTGCAATATAATGATTAGGATTAATAATTTCTATTTCTGGTGGCAATTGAATTGAACTAGCTGTAATAACTGCTGGGCCATGCAATCTCAGACGTCCAAATTGTCTAGTAGATATGTCTGATTTTAAAATAATTCCTTTTAAATTCAATAAAATTTCAAGAATATCTTCACGAACACCAGGAATTAATGAAAACTCATCTTTTACACCAGCAATTCGAACACCTGTAATAGCAGTTCCTTGCAAATCTCCTAATAGAACTCGTCTTAATAAATTCCCAATTGTTATTCCTTGACCAGAACTAAGTGAATCAATTAAAAATTGTCCATACATCGGACCTGATTCAATTTTTTCTGATTTTAAACATTCCATTAATAAATTAGAACTATTGATAAAATTTTTTGTGGAATTCATAATTTATTTATTTTATAAGTAAATAGACTTATACACGTCGGCGTTTTCTCGGTCGACAACCATTATGTGGTACTGGAGTTATATCTTGTATTGAAAGAATTTCTAGACCAGTACCTTCTATTGAACGGATAGCAGTTTCACGTCCTGAACCTTGACCTTTTACCAAGATTTCAACGGTTTTTATACCTGTACTTAAAGCTTCTAAGCCCGCTTTTTCTGCTGCTGTTTGAGCAGCAAACGGAGTTCCTTTTCGTGCACCTTTAAACCCTGCACTACCAGAAGACGCCCATGATATTGTATCTCCTGCTATATTAGTGATTGTAACAATCGTATTATTAAAAGTTGATTGTATATGAACAACACCTGTTCCAAGATTACTTCGATTTTTTTTTACTGCCGGTTTTCGGGTTTTTTGTGCCATAGTAAATTAATATTTTTAATTAGTATAACTGCCAACAAAAGAATATTATTTTTTCTTACCAGTAACAGTTTTTTTCGCTCCTCGTCGTGAACGAGCATTTGTTCGTGTTCTTTGTCCTCGAACAGGTAAACTATTTCTGTGTCTTTTTCCTCGGTGACAGTTTATTTCATTTAACCGTTTTATATTTAATCCATTAAAACGGCGTAAGTCTCCTTCCAACTTTAATTCAAAATTTTCTAAGATATTTCTTAATATTACTGATTGTTCTGTAGTAATATCATTAGTTCTAGTTTCTGAATTAATTTCTGCTAATTGAACGATTTTTTTTGCCGATGTAAGACCAATTCCATGAATATACGTAAGTGCATATTCAATTCGTTTATTTTTTGGCAAATCTATACCTAGTAATCTTACCACTTACTTAACTCCTTTTAAATATTAACCTTGTCTCTGTTTATGTTTTGGATTTGGACAAATTACCATAAGCTTTCCATGTCTTTTAATTACTCGACATTTATCACACATTTTTTTAACTGAAGGACGGACTTTCATTATAACGTTATAAATATTAGATTAATAGATAAATTTTTACTTGCTTTAATCAAATCTTTCATTATAAATATTAGAAAGAATGATACTTTTCATTTCACGTGAAATATCTAGAACAACACCTACCAAAATTAATAATGATGTAGTACCTAAACCATTGAAACTTGAAACATTTAAGATTCCTTCAACAATATTTGGAAGAGTTGCCAATATAGCTAATATTATGGCCCCAAAAAATGTTACTCGTTTCATAACTTGTTTTAGATAAAATGTTGTTGCTAAACCAGGTCTTACACCTGGTATACTCACAGCCATTTTTTGTAATTCTTGAGAAATATCTTTAGGATTTAAAACAATAGTTGAATAAAATGAACTAAAGACTAAAATTAATATAAAGTAACTAACCCAATAGATAATCTTTGATGATTTTAAAAAAATAGGAATAGTTAAAAGTGGAAATACTCCTAAATTAGTAATATAATTTGGCAGAACTAAAATGGCAGTTGTTAAGATTATAGGCATAACTCCTGCCTGATTAAAACGTAAAGGGATATAATTATTTGATTTGACTTTAGAAACTAATGGCTGACTTTGACCAAGTTGTTTTGAGGAAATTAAAGGAACAATTCTTGCACTTTCTTGTAATGTAATAATGCCAGATATTGCAATAAAAAATAAGAGTGCAATTCCAAATCCAGATACAACAGTCAAATTCCCCGTATTTTCACTTACTAATTTCTTACCTAAATTTGGTAAACTTGAAATTATATTTGTATAAATCAATAAAGATGCTCCATTTCCTAACCCATATTCAGTGATTAATTCACTTAACCATAAAACTATCATTGCACCTGTAGTAAGCCAAAGAATTATTTCAAAAGCTAATAATGGAGTCCAATCAAATAAAGCACGTTTTAAATAAAAAGCAATACTTGAACTTTGAATTAAAGCCCAGCCAAATGTAATTAAACGAGTTAATCTTGTTATTGCTCTTCGACCTTCACCCCCTCCTTCTTTTTGTAGTTTAGAAATACTAGGTATTAAACCAGTGATTAACTGAACCATAATTGAAGCATTTATATATGGAAATATATTTAGAGTAAACAATCCAATTACAAATGTGTCATTTCCTGAAAAAGTACTTACTAAATTTTTTGTAATTGGGTGTTGTTGAATATAAAAGGCTAAGTGTCCATGATTAATACCAGGAATTGGAAGAAATGTTCCCATTCGAATAAATAGAAGTATTCCAACACTTAATAAAAGACGTTTTAATAAAATATCGTCTGTCTTTTTCATTTTCATTTTTAATAGTTTAAAATTCAATTACTTTTTATTTATTGGACTTATTAAGTATTAATTTAAATCACGTTTTTCTAAAACTTGTGATTTAGTAGTTAAACTTTGTAATGCTACAATTGCAGTCCGTGCATTATTTAATAAGTTATCAGAACCTAATTGTTTTGCAATTACATTTTTAATTCCAGCAACTTCTAAAACAGTTCTAACTGCACCACCAGCAATAACCCCTGAACCTTCGATAGAAGGTCGCATAATAATCTTACACGCTCCTTGGTTACCTATAACACCATGCGGGATGCTTAATGATTTTGTAATTGGAATTCTTATTAAATTTTTTCTTCCATCCGTTTTTGCTTTTTTAAAAGCATTAACAACATCTTCAGCTTTACCAACCCCAACTCCAACCTGACCATTTTCATCACCAATTACAACAACGGCACGAAAACTTAATTTTTTCCCACCTTTTGTTACTTTTGTTACACGACTTATTTTAATTAGTCGTTCAATATATTTAGTATCATTTAGATTTTCATTACGACGGGATGTTTTTTTTAATTTATTAACTTGTTTTAACTCGGTACTCATAAAATTTATTATTTTTTAATTATTCGTTAAAATTGTAGGCCACCTGCTCGAGCACCGTCTGCTAAAGCTTTTATTCGGCCATGATATAAGTATGGACCTCGATCAAAGACAATTTTTGTTATATTTTTTTTTCTACTTAATTCTGCTAATTTTTGTCCCATAAGTTTGGACGCATTACATGTGCGACCATTCTCACTATTAAGTTTGATATCCCGATCTAAAGTTGAGCAAGAAACAAGTGTCTTAGAAGTTGTATCATCTATAATTTGTGCATAAATATGCTCGTTAGAACGGAAAACAGATAACCGTGGTCGTTCTACTGTTCCTTTTATTAATCCTCTTACACTTTCGCGTTTTAACTTTTTATATTTATCAGGTTTTAGTTTTTTATTTTTATTTTTAAGTCTTAATAAAACTCTTTTTGAAAATTTCATAATATACTTTTTTTTAGAACTTAATAATTTTTATTTTTTACCTGATTTCCCAGCTTTACGTAAGATTTGTTCACCTTTGTAAAGTATTCCTTTTCCTTTATAAGGTTCAGGTGGACGCCATGATCTTACTTTCGCTGCAAATAGCCCTAATTGTTCTTTATCACATGCTTTTATATTAATAGTTGTATTTTTAACCACTTCAACTGTTATTCCATCTGGAATATCGATATTTACTGGGTGACTAAAACCTAAATTTAATACAAGAGATTTTCCTTGAACACTGGCTCTATAACCTACACCCTGTAATATAAGAGTTATAAGAAATTGTTCCGAAACACCTATAAGCATATTATTTATTAATGTTCGATATAAACCATGTAAAGCTTTATTAGCTCGCGTTTCATTTTTTAAACTTACAATTAATTTACCATCTGTTTGTTCAACCACAATAACTTCTGGAATTATTCGTTCTAACGTTCCAAATTTTCCTTTTACTTTTAAAAGTGAAGTATCATTTGTAACATCTACAGTTGTTGGTATTTTAATTGGTAATTTTCCGATTCGTGACATATTATAGATTTACTCCAATTACCAAATATAACATAAAACTTCACCACCAATTCCAAGTTCCTTCGCTTTGTTATTTGTCATTACTCCTTTCGAAGTTGAAAGGATAGCGATCCCTAAACCATCTAAGACACTAGGTAGAGTTTCTGAATTAGCATAAACTCGTAAACCAGGTTTACTAATCCGCTTAATTTTACTAATAACTCTTTCTCTAGATTGACCTTTATATTTTAATGAAAGAAGTAAGTAGTGATATAGATTTTCACTATAAATTTCAAAATTTTCAATAAATCCTTCTTCTTTAAGGATTGCGGCTATCGCTTTTGACATTTTTGTTGCTGGTATTTCAACAATTTGATGTTTCACCATATTTGCATTTCGTATACGAGTTAACATATCTGCAATATTATCTGTGACCACTAGTAACTCCTTAATCTCATTTTATTTATTCTTGTGACCAACGTTTACGACGTAAGTGTTTTTTCTTATCCCATACTTGATTAATTTCTCCAAAAGAAGAATATTTGTCATAATACCCACAATCATTTAAAGGGAATCGTAAAAATTTTAGTAAGATCATACCATTTAAAACTCTATCAATCGTTTTGGAACGAGATTTTGGTGTCGATGAATCTAAAACAAGACTTACGCTTAAACCTTGTATTTGATCTACGTCATCATATTCAATTTCTGGAAAAATTAATTGTTCTTTTAACGAAAAGGTGTAATTACCTGCTTTATCAAAGCTTCTAACTGATAATCCTCGAAAATCACGAATTTGTGCAAAAGTAAAGAAGATTAATTTTGTAAGAAAATTATACATTTTCTCACCACGTAATGTACTTGATAATCCTAACTCCATATCTTCCCGAATTTTAAACCCAGCTACAGCTTTTTTTGATCTTGTAATTAAAGGTTTTTGACCTGTAATTCGGGTAAATTCAGTAATACTTTTTTTTAAAATATTAGTATTTTGAGCAGCTAAACCTAATCCTCTATTAATACTAATTTTTTTAAGTTTTGGAATAGTATGGGGATTTGAAAATAATTCTGGATTACTCTTTCTTAATACAGAATGAATACCATTTTCATATTCTTTTTTTATATTTTCTAATAGACCATATAATTCTGCAATTTCTTCTAAGGAATGTTGACTACGCATATTCTTTATTTAAAATAATTTAAATTAATTTAACATTGGAATGATGAATTGGAGCTTCAAATTGTTTTATTTCTCCAACGTCACTTTCCGTGTTCGGTTTAATATGTTTAAACTTAAAATTAATACCTTTTACTAAAATTTTCCCTGTATTACGATAAACTTTAGTAACTTCACCTGTTTTACTTTTATCAAAACCAGAAATAATTTTTACATTATCACCAATTTTAACATGTAATTTTTTACCTTTTGGCATTTATAAAACCTCCGGAGCTAATGAAACAATTTTAGAAAAATTCTTATCCCGAATTTCACGAGCAACAGGACCAAAGACACGCGTACCGCGTGGATTATTTTCCATATTTACGATCACAGCCGCATTATCATCAAATCGAATATACATACCATCAGCTCGACGGATAGTTTTAGATGTTCTTACTATGATTGCTCGAACAACATCAGATTTTTTAATTGGCATATTTGGAATAGCTTCTTTAACAACACCAATAATGGTGTCACCAATTTTTCCATATCTTCGGTTTCCACCTAAGACACGGATGCACATAATTTTTTTTGCACCTGTATTATCAGCTACAGTTAACATTGTTTGTGGATAAATCATAAAAAGATAATCTTAAGTAATTAACGATGATTTTGAAATAATTTTAGCTACTGACCAACGTTTTTTTTTACTAAGTGGTCGACATTCTTGTACTAAAACTTGATCACCAATATTGCATTCACTCATTTCATCATGAGCGAAATATTTACGTGTTTTAATCATTGTCTTTGAGTAAATGGGATGTGGATAGCGACTTTCAACTTTTACAACCACAGTTTTTTGCATTTTATTACTCACAACAATACCAATTTTTTCTTTTACAGGCATTTTAAAACTCCTTGAAACCTCTATTTAATTTTTTCATAAGACTATTGGGCAATATCTTATGTTTCAAAAATTCAACCTTATTTAAATTGTCTATCAATGTTTTCTGTTTAATGTCTATATCAGCTAGTAATAGCATACTTGTGAAGAGATAAGCATAAGAATTTTCACATATATAATTTCAAGTGATCAATTTACCAAAGCCCAAACTGGACTTTTATTTCTAGAATTAACCTAGAAATTGAGCTCTTAAAATAGTTTTTAATGTTGCTACTTTTTTTTTAGTAGCTTTAATTTGATGAGGTTTAAATGGTTGACGAGTAGCTTTTTTAAATCGTAAATCAAATAATACCTTTTCTGCCTCTTTCAGCTCTTTAATCAATTCTTGAGTCGACATTGACATATTATCCTTACTGTTAGAGTTAGATATTTTCATATGTTATTAATATTAATTATCGTTTCTAATAATAAATTTTGTTTTAATTGGTAATTTATATGCTGCTAAATTAAAAGCAGCACGTGCAACTTCTTCTGGAACAGCACTCATTTCAAATAAAATTGTTCCCGGTTTTACTGTCGCAACCCAATAATCAACTGCACCTTTACCTGATCCCATACGTGATTCGGCAGCACGTGCTGTAACACTTTTATCGGGAAAAATACGAATCCATAATGATGCACCACGTTTAGTATAACGAGTAATTGTTCTTCGTGTTGCTTCAATTTGACGTGAAGTAATCCATGATGGTTCTAAAGCTTGTAAGCCATATTTACCAAATGAAACTTCGTTTCCTCGAGTTGCTTTACCGCGCATTCTTCCACGATGGTATTTTCTATATTTTGTTCTTTTTGGACTTAACATAATGAAATTAGATTAATTAATAAATATACCTTTTCAATTCTTTTTTGTGTCTTTATTATTTTTTTAATATTTCATTTTTAAATAACCAGACTTTTACACCTAAAACACCATAAATTGTATTTGCTTCTTTTGTAGCATAATCAATATCAGCTCTTAAGGTTTGTAATGGAACTCGACCCTCTCGAATCCATTCAGTTCTGGCCATTTCTGCACCATTTAACCGACCTGATACTTGAATTTTAATACCATTTACTTCATTATCTTGAGCACATTTTAATGCTTCGCGAATTGCACGACGAAATGCAACACGATCTTCAAGTTGTTGAACTACAAGATCAGCAATAAGAGAAGCATTTGAATTAACGTTTTCAACTTCTACAATGTTAATAGTAATTTGACGATTGTTAGGTATAAATTTTTTAATGTTGGCTGCTAAAGTTTTAATCTCAGAACCATTATCTCCAACTAGTATTCCTGGACGACCTGTTTCAATATTTAATTCAATCTGATCACCCAATCCATTTCTATTAATATGAATATTTGATATACTAGCGAATTTTGCTAATTTATTGAAGTATGTTCTAATTTTATCATCTTCTTCTAATAAAGTTGAATAATGTTTAAAATCTGCATACCAAGCCGATCGATGTTCTTGTGTAATACCTAAACGAAATCCCAAAGGATGTGTTTTTTGTCCCATAGAAAAAATCCTTAATTCTTATTTTCTTAACTAATTGATTTTACAACAACTGTAATATGACAAGTTGGTTTTAAAATCTTATAAGCTCGACCTTGGGCACGTGGTCGAATACGTTTTAGTTTTGGACCTTCATCTGCAAATATTTCTGAAATAACTAATTTTTTTTTATCTAAATTATAATTATTTTTTGCATTTGCTGCTACAGAATGAACTACTTGCCAAATTGGTGAACCGGCATCATAGGGTAAAAATTCTAATATCATTAATGCTTCTTGATATGAACGACCACGAATTTGGTCTAAAACCTGTCTTACTTTATGTGGGGATATCCGCACATATTTTGCTACTGCTTTTACTGATTGACCATTCGACATAATAGAGTTTCCTTAATATTTTTTACATATATTTGAGGTTTCTAAAGAATTATTATTTTATATTTTAATAGTGAAATATTATTTTTTTTCTTGAGAAACGCTACTTCCATAAGCTAATTTAATTGTTATATATTCACCTGGTTCTAGGTTTTGGGATTTTTGGCTCATAAATTTATTATGAGTTGAAACTTTATTTATGTAAATTTCGTAAATCCACATATCAAAGAAATTTATAGATAAATTATTCTGTAAAGAAATTACAATTGAATATAAAGCTTGTAAAAGAAAATCTCGTTCAATCGGATTAGATTTTAAGAGATAGGATATATCATCACGCACATAATAAAAATGTTTAAACTGAACACTTTGCAAAATTAATTTTGCTAGTGGAGATAACTTTTTTTCAGATTTAACATTAAAAGTTTTAATTTGGAAATTTTTTGGAAAATTTAATGTTAATTCTAATCGTGCCATGTTTAGTTTTTCCTTAACGTTTTGTTTTTTTATCTGCCTTAATATGTGATTTAAATGTTCGTGTAGAAACAAATTCACCTAGTTTATGGCCAACTAATTGGTCAGAAATAAAAATTGGAACATGTTGTTTTCCATTATATACAGCTATTGTAAATCCAACCATATTAGGTAGGATAGTTGAACTACGTGACCAAGTTGTAATTATATCTTTTTTTCCTTCTGCACTCATTTTATTAATTTTTTTTAATAAATGATAAGCAACAAAAGGTCCTTTTTTTAATGATCTTGACATTTTTGAGAATCTTATTACTAAATTTTTTTATGAATTAATTATGAACGTCGGCGAAGAATATAAGCGTTACTTAATTTTTTTGCTTTTCGTGTTTTTTTACCTAATGCTGGTTTACCCCATGGTGTTAAAGGTCTAGTACGACCAATTGGAGCTCGACCTTCACCACCACCATGCGGGTGATCACATGGATTCATAACTGAACCCCGAACAGTCGGTCGTTTTCCTAACCAACGTGTACGACCAGCTTTACCACTTTGAACTAAAAATGCATCATTGTTACTTAATTCACCAATTGTAGCAAAACATTCTTTACGAATTAATCGAATTTCTTTAGATGGTAATCGTAAAGTTACGAAATTTCCTTCTTTAGCTAAAATTTTCGCCGATGTTCCGGCAGAACGAACAATTTGTCCACCACGATTAGGGATTAATTCAATATTATGAACAGATGTTCCTAAAGGGATTTCTTCTAATGGTAAAGTATTTCCGATCTCTAACGATATTCCTTTTCCAGATAAAATTGTGTCACCGACATTTAAATTATTTGGGTGTAAAATATAACGTTTTTCACCGTCTGTAAAATGAAGTAATGCAATTCGTGCATTTCTATTTGGGTCATATTCAATTGAATTAACAATAGCAGGTATATTATGCTTATTACGTTTAAAATCAATTACTCGATATTGTTTTTTATGACCACCACCTCTATGTCTGATAGTAATAACTCCTCTGTTATTTCTACCCTTATTTCTATGATTCTTTTTAACTAAACTTTTTTCCGGTTTATCGGTTGTTATCTCTGAAAAAGATGAAAGGGCTCTATTACGTGTCCCTGGTGTGTATGCTTTATAAAGACGAATACTCATAAACGTGATTAATTTATATAATTATTAATTGTCTTCTGCAAATAAGTTTATTGTATCGCCCTCTGATAACGTTACAATTGCTTTTTTATAATGTGATTTCCAGCCCATATATTGACCGATTCTCTTTTTCTTTTTCGGTAAGTGAGCAGTGTTAATTTTTACTACTTTAACATTAAATAAATATTCAATTGTAGCTTTAATTGTTGGTTTATCAGATTTAGGGCTTACAACAAAACTATATTGATTATTAGCTAACAATCTTGTAGCTTTATCTGTAATAATTGGGTATTTTATAATATTCATACTGACATCATTAAGATCTGAAGAGTTAATCACAATAAATCTCCTTTATATCATTGACTGCTAATGGTGTTAACAAAATTTGTTTTGCTTTTAATAAACTTAAAGTATTTAAATTTGATGCAGAAATTAATTCAACATTTTTTAAATTTTGAGTTGATAATTTTAAAGAAGTTGTTTTTTTAGAAACAATTAATAAAATTTTTTGATTTATGTCTAGATTATAATTTTTACAAATATCACAAAAAACTTTTGTTTTAGGTTCCTTAATTAATGACTCTAACTCACCAATTACTGATATATTATTTCGTTTATTGTATAATAAAGTTTGTAATGCTAAATTACGTTCTTTTTTATTTAATTTTAAATTTGTTGTTTTCGGTTTTGGACCAAAAATAACACCACCACCTCTCCATAACGGAGAACGGCTTGATCCTGCTCGAGCTCTACCAGTTCCTTTTTGTTGCCAAGGTTTTTTACCCCCGCCTCTAACTTCACTTCTAGTTTTTGTTGAAACTGTTCCTTGCTTTTGTGAAAGTTGGTGTCGTAAAATATCTCGATGGATTAAATAATTACCTGAATCCTCTAATATATTAAGTTTAAAGTTATATTTATCAGAGGATATTTGTCCATTTGAATCTAATGAATTATATTCTATAATTTTTTGAACAGCCATATAGTATTTTTCCTAATGTTCATTTATTTAATCATATTTTTTATATATTATTTCGAGGGAACAATACTAAGTAAATTTCCAGGTTTTCCAGGGACAGCTCCTTTAACAACTAAAATATTCTCATCGTTATTTACTTGAACGATTTTTAATTTTTTAACATTTGTAACTTTATTTCCAAGTTGACCGGCCATTTTTTTTCCTGGTAAAACACGTCCTGGTGAAGTACCCATACCAATTGATCCAGGACCTCTATGATTTTTAGATCCATGAGTCATAGGACCTCTGGCGAAATTATGACGTTTTTGAAGACCTGAAAACCCTTTACCTATACTCTTTCCTGTAACATTTATTAATTGTCCCGCAACAAATGACTCAACATTTAAAACTTGCCCAACATTGAAATCAGCGGGATCACTTACACGAAATTCTTTTAAATATTTTAAAGGTTGGATATTTGACTTTTGTAAATGACCTAGTTGCGGTTGTGTTAATGATTTTGTTGATACGTTTCCATAACCAACTTGAATTGCATTATAACCATCATTTAATGTAGTTTTAACTTGTGTGATTATACAGGGTCCAACTTTTAAAATTGTAACTGGAATAATGTTCCCTGATTCATCAAATATTTGGGTCATTCCAATTTTGTTTCCTAATAAACCTAAAGACACAATATTTTTCTCCAAAAAATACTTATATATATATTAATAGTGATAAAACTTAATTTCAATTAAATCTAAAAATAAATAGTTTAATAATTATAACTATCAAACTATTTTATGATTCTAAAAAAATTAAAAGATTTTGTCTATATAGGAAATATATACAATGTTATAATTAATGGTAAAATTTTATTTATAATATTAAAAAATCTACGAATTTTTAATATTATAAGCACCTACTTTATGTAAACAATTTATCTATTTGTATATTTATAGGTCTGGTGTATAATGTATAATAGTAAACATAAAATTATATAGTGTATATGAATAAAGTAGTAGGAATTGATTTAGGAACAACAAATTCTGTAGTTGCAGCTATTGAAGGGGGACAACCTACAGTAATTACAAACGCAGAAGGTTTTCGTACAACACCATCAATTGTAGCTTATACAAAGAAAGAAGAATTATTAGTCGGTCAACTTGCTAAACGCCAATCAGTAGTTAATGCAGCCAATACATTTTTCTCTGTTAAACGGTTTATAGGTTGCAAAGCAGATGAAGTTTCTGAAGAATCAAAAGAATTGCCATATAAAGTAATTAAAGATGATAACGGAAATATTAAAATTAAATGCTCTTCTTTAAATAAAGATTTCAGTCCTGAAGAAATTTCAGCACAAGTTATACGAAAATTAATTACTGACGCCAAAGAATATTTAGGACAAGATGTTACAAAAGCTGTAATTACCGTACCTGCTTATTTTAATGATTCTCAAAGACAAGCAACGGTTGACGCTGGAAAAATTGCTGGTATTGAAGTTTTAAGAATTATTAATGAGCCTACGGCAGCGTCTCTAGCTTATGGTTTAGATAAGAAGCAAAATGAAACTATTTTAGTTTTTGATTTAGGTGGTGGAACATTTGATGTTTCAGTTTTAGAAGTTGGTGATGGTATTTTTGAGGTATTATCAACAGCTGGTGATACAAATTTAGGTGGTGACGATTTTGATAAAGCTTTAGTTCGTTGGTTAGTTGAAGATTTTGAAGCAAAAGAAGGAACTAATTTAACTAAAGATATTCAAGCTTTACAACGTTTAACTGAAGCTGCTGAAAAAGCAAAAATGGAATTATCAAATGTTGAAAAAACAACAATCAATCTACCATTTATTACAGCAGATAAAAATGGCCCAAAACATATTCAGCAAGATTTAACACGTGAGAAGTTTGAGACTTTATGTAAAGGTCTAATTGACCGTTGTCGTATTCCTGTTGAAAAGGCGTTAAAAGATGCAAAATTAGATAAATCAGGAATTAATGAAGTTGTGTTAGTAGGTGGTTCAACACGAATCCCAGCAATTCAACAATTAGTAGAATCATTAACTGGGAAAAAACCAAATAAATCAGTAAATCCTGATGAAGTGGTTGCTATTGGTGCAGCGATTCAAGCGGGTATTTTAGCGGGTGAAATAACAGATATTTTATTATTAGACGTAACACCGTTATCACTTGGTGTTGAAACAGTTGGTGGAATCATGACAAAACTAATATCACGAAACACTACAATTCCTGTTAAAAAATCCGAACTATTTTCAACTGCAGCAGATAATCAAACGAATGTAGAAATTCATGTTTTACAGGGAGAGAGAGAAGTTGTTAGTGGGAATAAAAGTTTAGGAAACTTTAAATTAGAAGGCATTCCAGAAGCTCCAAAAGGGCGGCCACAAATTGAAGTGACGTTTGATATTAATGTTGATGGATTATTATCTGTAACTGCTAAAGAAAATGAATCAGGGAAAGAACAGAGTGTAACAATTCAAGGTAGTTCTAACCTATCAGAAACTGACATTGATAATATGTTAGAAGAAGCAGAAAAATATGCGTCAATTGATAAAGAACAAAAAGAAAAAAGTGATTTAATATTAACTGCTACGAATTATTGTCGAACAGTCGAAGAAAAAATAGAGACTGATGAACTTACTGATTGTACAGAAGATGAGAAAGAAGAAATAAAATCAGCAATCAGCAATCTTCGTGAAATATTATTAAATGACAAGGAATCTTCTGAATCAATTAAAGAATCTTTTGAACAGTTCCAAAAACTATTGGAAGGAAAATTAAATTAATATAAAAAATGTAGAAAAATATAACTTTGTTTTTTTTTACAATAATTTAATCATAATCAAACAAAATAGAATATTTTATTAAAATGTAATCTTTAATAGTTCTTCAATTTCCAATGGAAATTGAAGAACTATTAAAAGATATTAAAGTTAAAATTTTTGCCTTACTTTTTTAATTAACTTTAATGTCTTTTAATAGTTTTTCATAAAGATTACTAAATTCAAAATCCTTAAACAATTTATTTATAGAGTCTTTAGTAACAACGTTACAAAAATGTCTATTTTTATTAATTAAAGACTATTCCTCTAAAGTTTTAAATAGATCATCTAGTATACAATTCTTTTCAATCCATAAATAATTGTCATTATAAATATAAACAGATTGCCAAAACCAAAATATTTTTAATTTGCAATAGCTCTAAAACTTCCCCTATGCCTCTAGAATACTCAGTTATGGGTAAACAAAGAATATTATAAACAACCTTTAAACCTTCAGCACTCACTTTAAGTTTACCTAGCTCATAAATATCTTACAAAACTAATACTCGATACATAAGATATAAGAGCCTGATTAACTTGCCCAGCAACTGAGTTGATAAATTTTGTTGAAATCCTAACAAGTATAAATGTTACCAGTTTTACTAATGAGTCAGTAGTAAGTATTTCTTTACAACAGCAATAAATTTCTTTTGCAGCTTTGCTTTAAAACGAGGTTATTACTAGGTATTATTAATACTACATTAATAAGACAATGTGAATTTTTTTTTTTTTAATTAGGATAAGTATAATTTTGCATCATAAAAAGAGAAAAATAAAAATATTTTTCATTAAACTCACCTAAATTTAAAAAAAATATGATTTGATGAAACTCTATAATTATACTTATGATTTTGGGATTCCAATTTGTACAGTATATTATTCTGATAATTAAATTGATAACATTTTGTAGAATTTGAAATTAAACTTTTGAATAAAATATAATTTATTTCATTCTTACTTGGCTATTTCTATATCATCAACAATAATACATTCTGTTGTTAAAATCATACTAGCTATTGATGTTGCATTCTGTAATGCTGAACGTGTCACTTTTGCAGGATCAACTACACCTTCTTTATACATATTTCCAAATATATTTTTGGCAGCATTATACCCTATCTCAAATTCTTGTTCTTGAACTTTTCCAACAATAACTGGTCCATTAATACCGGCATTTTCAGCAATTCTTTTTAATGGGGCAACAATTGCACGTGAAATGATAAGAGCACCAATTAACTCATCTTCTTTTAAATTATTTTTTGCCCATGTTACTAAATTTTCTGATAAATGAGTTAAAGTTGCCCCGCCACCAGGTACGATTCCTTCTTCAACTGCTGCCCGTGTCGCATTTATAGCATCTTCTAAACGTAATTTTTTATCTTTCATTTCCGTTTCTGTTACCGCGCCTACACGGATGACAGCAATTCCACCTGAAAGTTTAGCAATACGATCTTGTAATTTTTCTTTTTCATAAGCAGTTTCGGCAACATTAACTTGTTTACGTAATTGCTCACAACGAGCTTTAATATTTTCAATTTCTAAACCATCACCAACAATTGTTGTTGTATCTTTATTTACTATAATTCGTCTTGCTTGACCTAATAAATTTAATTGAATATTATCTAAACTTAATCCAGCATCTTGAGTAATAACAGTTCCACCAGTCAAAACAGCAATATCTTGTAACATTAACTTTCTTAACTCTCCAAATCCTGGTGCACGAACAGCAACGACATTTACAATACCCCTTAATTTGTTTAAAATTAAAGTTGCTAATGCTTCTTTCTCAACATCTTCAGCAATAAGTAATAAAGGGCGTTTTGTTTTCGTAATTTGTTCTAAAATTGGTAATAAATCTTGTTGAACTAATGTAATTCTTTTATCGGTCAACAAGATGTAAGGGTTTTCATACGATACTTCCATTTTTTCTGTATCAGTTATAAAGTATGGTGATATGAATCCTTTTTCTAATTTCATACCTTCTGTAATTTCTAATTCTGTAATAATTCCTTTACCTTCTTCTAGTGAAATTACACCTTCTTTACCGACTTTTGCTAATGCATCAGCTATTAAAGCCCCAATAATCTCATCATTACCAGCTGAGATTGATGCCACTTGTTTAATTGAGTGAATATCTTCTACTGGTTGTGCAAATTCATTTATTTGCATAACCAAATATTGAGTCGCTTTTTCCATCCCTAATTTTATTGAAATTGGGTTTGCTCCAGCTGCCACATTTTTTAATCCTTCTTTAACCATAGCATAAGCTAGAACTGTTGCAGTTGTAGTACCATCTCCGGCAACATCGTTTGTTTTCGCAGCTGCTTGACGAATTAAAGAAACGCCTGTGTTTTCAATATGATCTTCTAATTTAATTTCTTTTGCAATTGTCACACCATCATTGACAATCTGTGGTGAGCCATAGTTTTTTTCTAAAACAACATTACGTCCTTTTGGACCTAAAGTTACAGAAACGGCTTCTACCATTATTTCCATTCCACGTTCTAAAGCACGTCGTGCGTTATCTTGATATAAAATTTTTTTTGCCATAAAATCAAATTTTAATAAATTTATAAAAGTTGTGTATCTATAACTGTAAAATAAAAATTAACAATTCGGCAAGCTAAATTTTTAATTTTGTTAAAAATTTTTTGTTTAAAAGCTTTACTAAAAAGAACAGAAACTAGTACTATTAAAAAGTAATATAGTTTGGGCTTGTAGCTCAGTGGACTAGAGCACGTGGCTACGAACTACGGTGTCAGGGGTTCGAATCCCTTCTTGCCCAATATATCAAAATATATTTATGTTGAATATTTAAATAAATATTAATTTATTGAATTACTATATTACTTTACTGGGGTGTCGCCAAGTGGTAAGGCTGTGGACTTTGACTCCGCCATTCGTAGGTTCGAATCCTGCCACCCCAGTTTTTATGATTCTCTCTCTTTAATTTTTATTCTTTTAAGTTTTTTGATAGATTAAATACATACTGAAGAGTAGAAAAAATTGTACTTAATAAAAAAAAACTATGACAGCTCATATTCAATTTATAAAAGGGATAGATGAAAAAGTTTTACCAGATATCCGATTAACTCGTTCAAGAGATGGTAGTACAGGAACAGCAACATTTCGTTTTAAGAATGCAAATATTTTAGATAAAAGTTTAGCATTGAATGGTGAAATAACTGGTATGTATATGATTGATAAAGAAGGGGTTTTAGAAACCCGTGACGTAAGTGCTCGCTTTGTTAATGGGAAACCTCAAGCTGTTGAATCTATTTATATTATGAAAAGTCCTGAAGCTTGGGATAGATTTATGAGGTTTATGGAACGTTATGGAGAAAGTAATAGTTTAGTTTTTACAAAAGCTTAAACTCTAATACTGTTTCTTAGTAAAGAACTTATACCTTTTTTCAGTAGATGCTTTTTGTACTTATAAATACTAATCCTTAACTTTAATACCTAATAAAATTAAAAAATAAATATTGAGTAAATAGTAGAATAAGTATTCATAGTTTATTTCGTAAATTATTTTCTTTAGTAGGTTTGATCGTTAATTGTTTATAATTTTTATTATTAAACCTTAAAATATTTTTACTTGCTTAAATAATATCTCGTCTTGAATGATTATGTATAGTTCATTTATTTTATATCATTAAATTTCTAAAGATTATGAAATAACTGTAGGAAAAAATACTCAAGACTGACAAAGTTAATTTAACTAAACCAGATGCTTCATAATCTTTGAGGAAAAAGTTTTATTTCATTTCTCATTAACGAATTTAATTTTTTTTAACCCCCCCCAACAATAGTAACTATTTCAATTTTGTCGTTATCATTAAGAAAAATTGTATTCCAACTTTCCTTAGGACAAATAAAATGATTATATTCGAGAACTAAAAGAGATGAATTATAATTAAAATAATGAATTATATCTAATAAATTAAGAACTTTATCGCTAAAAAACTCTTCACCGTTTAAAAAAAAAATTTTTGTTTTTTTCATATTAAAATTTTAAAAAATAGAATATTTTATTAATAACCTAGACGTGATTTAATATAACTTGGTATAGTAGAATAGGTAAATAGTTTGGCGGGTGTGGCCAAGTGGTTAAGGCAGTGGGTTGTGATTCCACCATTCGCCGGTTCAAGTCCGGTCACTCGCCCTACTTCAAACATTTTAAAATAAAAAGTAAGAAAAATCAAATATATAGATATATAGGTATACGAATTTTATGTCACGTTATCGAGGACCAAAATTACGCATTACAAGAAGATTAGGTAAATTACCAGGATTAACGCAAAAAACATCAAAGAAAACCGCAAGACCTGGCCAACACGGAAAAACTTTAGGTGATGGTAAAAAGAAAACAACTGAGTATGGTATACGATTAGAAGAAAAGCAAAAATTAAAATTTAATTATGGGATAAGTGAAAGTCAACTATACCATTATATTAAAGAAGCACGTCGTCGTAATGGTGTAACTGGTTTAATCTTATTACAATTATTAGAAATGAGATTAGATACTATTTGTTTCTCATTAGGTTTTGCTCCAACAATTGCAGCTGCTCGTCAATTAGTAAATCATGGTCATATTACGGTAAATAGTAAAGTTGTTGATATTCCAAGTTTTCAATGTCAAATTAATGATATTATTGGTGTAAAATCAAAACCAACATCAAAAAACATAATTGAAAATAATTTAAAAATAGGGAATTTTATTGATCCCCCTACTCATTTAACATTAGATAAGTCAAAATTAGAAGGAATCGTCAAAAATTATTGTGATCGAAGTGAGCTTTTATTAGAGTTGAATGAATTATTAGTAATTGAATATTATTCAAGACGATAATTTTAATAAAAAACTTTATATCTATTTATATTTCAATTTAAAAAAAAAATTATAATTTATAATTTGCTTTATGTTAAAACTAAGATTAAAACGAAACGGAAGAAAACGACAACCGTCATATCGATTAGTTATTATGGAAAATACAACTCGACGAGATGGTAGACCAGTAGATGAAGTTGGATATTACAATCCGATTACAAAAGAATTATATTTTAATGAAGAGAAAATTGTAAAATGGTTAAGTCATGGTGTTCAACCTACAGAAACTGTTTTTCAATTATTGAAAAAAAGTAATTTAATTAAAGTATAGTGTCAAATTTTATTCAACAGTGAATTAAACTTTGTTATGATTAATAATTAAGTAGAGTGTAATTATTAATCATAAATTTAACATAAAATTTATTTTTTCTATTTCC
>Ga0307489_10000310_pt1 | contig 28171 bp, 30 predicted proteins | sample SB12metaG_FD_202247 | JGI IMG/M metagenome (GOLD analysis project Ga0307489, IMG submission 202247) | Sea-ice brine microbial communities from Beaufort Sea near Barrow, Alaska, United States - SB 1.2 | ecosystem: Environmental > Aquatic > Marine > Coastal | place: USA: Alaska | collected... | reverse complement strand
GAAGCCCCTCAATATGTATAATTTTACTTTAAAATATGTTTTTTATATTGAAGCCCCTCAATATGCATAATTTTACTTTGAAATATGTTTTTTTATATAAAGCGTTGTTTAAGTTAGCATAATTTTATTTTAAAATATGTTTTTTTTATATGAGGGGCTTTAGTTCAGCTTGGTAGAACGTTAGCTTTGCAAGTTAGATGCCAGAAGTTCAAATCTTCTAAGCTCCAAATTTTTTTATATAAAGCGTTGTTCAAGAATTTTTTTATGCTAATACTTTATAAACAATAAATTTAAGATATGCTTATTAAAAAATACTTAAGAGTTTGATCCTGGCTCAGAATGAACGCTATTTATTTGCTTAACACATGCAAGTTGTACGTTTTTCTTTTTTTAGAAAAGTAGCACACGGGTGAGTAATGCAAAAGAATTTACATTTTAGTTTCGTATTACTGTTAGCAGAATAAATGCGTTGTGATTACGTCAAATAATCACAGATTTTAATCGTTATTATATAATCTTATGTAGGATTAGGTAATTGGTAAAATTTCTTAACCAAGCCGATTATCTTTTATTGATCCTAGCGAGATGACCAATCACATTAGAGCTGAGATAAGAACTAAACTTTTTCGAGAGGCAGCAGTGAGGAATTTTGAACAATGAGCTAAAGCTTGATTCAGCAATATAAAGTGAGTGATTGACAGCTGTTTGGTTTTAAAGCTCTGTGTTCAAAAAAAAACTGTGATTTATTTGGAAAAGTCCTGGCTAATTTCGTGCCAGCAGCCGCGGTGATACGAAAAGGACTGGTGTTATTCGGAATTACTGGGCGTAAAGGGTGTGTACGCTGTAAAAAAATAATTTTAAGTTAAAATTTAATCTAGTTATTAATAACTCTTTTAATATAAATTACTAGAGTAAATTGAAGGATTTTAGAATTTCAATAGTAGGAATAAAATTTGTAGATTCTTGAAGGAATATCAAAAGCGAAAGCATAAATCTGGCTTCTAACTGACGCTAATCCACGAAAGTATAGGTAGCAACCAGGATTAGTGACCCTGCTAGTCTATACTGTAAACTATAAACATTCACTTTTGGGTAGTTTATAAATTCAGAGGTTTAGCTAACGCGTTAAATGTTTCGCCTGAGAAATATAACGGCAACGTTGAAACTCAAAGGAATTGACGGGGATCTAAACAATTTGCGGAACATGTGGTTTAATTCGTAAGTACACGCAAAATCTTACCAGTTTTTGCATAATTATCAACAACATTCATAAAGATATTGCTTTATATAAAATTACAGGTGCTGCATGGCTGTTGTCAGCTCGTGTTTTGAAATGTTAGGTTAAGTCCAGTAAAACGAGCGAAACCCTTTTTTCTTATTACAACAATAAAATTTTATGTGCTAAAAGCACATTTTATATAATTTTATTAGCACTTAAGAAGTATTACCTATTATATGTAGGATTAAAGAAAGGATGACGTCAAGTCTTCATGGCCCTTATAAGCTGGGCTACACATGTGTTACAATGATAATTTCAAAAAGTAGCACTAATGAAAATTGTAGCTAATCTTTAACACTTATCGTAGTTCGAATTGTTTTCTGTAACTCGAAAACATAAAGCTGGAGTAAATAGTAATCGCTTATCAGCAAGGAACGATGAATTTTGTACCTAGATCTTGTACATACCGCCCGTCACAACTTGGAAATTTGCTTTGCTCAAAAATTTTAAGCCTTTTTATTTGTGATTAAATGAAAAAATTAATTTTGTTTTATAAAATCTTCTTAATTTAAAATTTAGAATAAAACTAATAACTGTGTTGAAGTCGTAACAAGGTAACTTTAGGGGAACCTGTCGTTGGAAAAATTATAACATACTATAATTATGACTATTGCTTTTAAAATGTTAATCTTGTATTGCTCGCTTGGACGTAGCTTGTTAATAAAAATGCGTTTAATAAATTTTTTATAAAATGTTTACTAATATGCACCTAAGCTTATTACTGTTTTTTTTTGTTTTATTGTCAAAAGAGTTCATAATTTTTAATGAAGAAATTTTAGTTTTAGCTGCGTTTGTTTTTTTTAGTCGTATAATCGTTATAAGTATTAATCAAGTGATTACTGCAGAGTTAAGTCTGCGCAAAGATAAAATAAAAGAAAATTGCAATTTTTTTAAAGAATTACAAAAAAAAACTTTACTATACATATTAAAATATAATGAAAAGCAAACAAAACTTGGCTTTTATTTGAATAAATCTGCAACCATAATAAATGCTGAAATTTTATATTTAGCAATGCTTTATACCAAAACTTTTAATAGCGTACCTGTGTTTAATTGTATGTCTTGTTTAAATTTTAGTAATAGCATTGCATCTTCAAATGCAATACTTAGACAGTCCCATTTATTTAGAGGTTTATATAATTTTGTTTAAATTAAAAGGCAATATAAAGCGTGCATTAAGTAATATAACTATAATTATGCCTCAACTTGATTGCATGGCTTTTTTTTCACAATTCGTTTGGTTTTCGGTTGGTTTTATATTCTTATATGCTTTCATACTAGAGAACACAATGTGTTCCCTTTTTATCAATTTAAAATTTCGTCAAAAAAAAATGAACTTCTTATCAAATAAGATAAAAAATTTAACTCGCAATAATATCTTTAATTTACCTTGTATGTATGATTTTTGTATCACACGTTCAACAGTTAGTTCTGTATTATTTTCGGGAATTTTTTATCTAGGTTCTAAATGGATAGCAGTATCTATTCAAAATTTTAACAATGTTAATTTTTGTTTGGCTTATAAATCTTTAGTTTCGTCATACTTAAATTTTATTTTAAAACACAAGTAATAGCCATTACTGGTATAGAATTATTTGCGCATGATGCGATATGATATGGCTTTTCACCATTTAAAGCGGAACGCTCACGTGAGTTGGGTTTAGAACGTTGTAAAACAGTCTCGTGTTTAAGAGCCATCATTAATCATAAATTATATTTTTAGTAGTAATTTTAATTTTAAAAACAAGCAATCATTTCGAACTCTATTGGTAAAATAAACTCAAGCTAGTAATACTAAAGAAATAGAAAGACTAGTACTGCTAGAATTATAATATATTTAAATAAAGCGTTGTTCTTTGAATATCAAAAGAAAACTAGCTATAAAAATAAAGACGTATATTTTTACGAAAAGCTGTATTTAGGTATAACATTTGGCTTGTAACTTACAGATATCTTTCGGAAAACCACCTTTTTTTGGGAAAAAAGACCAAGCGAATTGAAACATCTTATTAACTTGTGGAATAAAAAATCAACCGAGATTTTGCAAGTAGTGGCGAGCGAAAACAAAAAAGAGTATAAAGCATACAAAATAGAACAAAAATCTGGAAAGATTTACTAAAAAGGGTGATAGTCCCGTTAAACTTTTAATACGCTTTTTATAATAAAGAAAATTTTCTTGAATATTGGGGCAAAACCGTCCTCGAACTTTAAATAATTTTTATAAGCAATAGCATAAAAGTACTGTGAAGGAAAGTTGAAAAGAATCCTTTAATGGAAGTGAAAAGACTTTGAATTTTGTTATTTACAACCAGTTAACCTTTTGTTTCAAAACGAAAACCTAACGTGCCTTTTGTATCATGCATTAGCGACTTTATAGTAAAAGCAAGCTTAATTTGATAAATGTAAGCAAAGTAAAAGCAAGTCTTCATAGGCGTAGTTTTTCAGTTTTTATTATAAGACTCGAATCCAAGTGATCTTACCATGAACAAGCCAAAAACATAATAACTTATGTAGAAAGGCTACACTCGTAGCTGTTGCAAAAGCTTGAGATGATTTATGGTAAGGAGTGAAAGGCTAATCAAACTTGGTGATAGCTAGTTTTTTGCGAAAAATATTTACGTATTTCGTACTGATACTATTAATAATAGGTAAAGCTCTTTTTTGATTAAAGAACCTTAAAGTTTATTGACTTCTTTTAAAACTTCAAATGATTATTAATTAATTAGTGCAGTCAGATTATGGGTGATAAGGCCCATAATCAAAAGGGAAACAGCCCAGATTACTGGTTAAGGTCCAAAAACAATACGTTTAGTGGTAAAGATAGTATAACTGTTAAGATAATTAGAAGGTGGGCTTGGAAGCAGCCACTCTTTTTAAAATGCGTAACAGCATACTAATTGAAAATAAAAATTTGAACTTTGACGCGTCGAAAATTTAAATGGGCTAAAACTATTTACCGAAACTATAAATTTTTTATAAAGCTTTTTTTAGCGTAAAAAATGGTAGCAAAACGTTTTTTAAATTCTATAATATTTATTGTAAAATAAACTTGCAGATAAAAAAGTGATTATGCTAATATAAGTAACATCAAACAATGATACACACATTGTCGCCACAAAATCAAGGTTTTCTATGTAAAAGCTTTACTGCATAGATTTGGTCGGCCTCTAAAATATTTTGTGATAACATAAATTGATGAGAAAATAAAAATCTAGACAAAAAGTGACAATTAACAAAAATTTTCATAAATTGCGGGATTTTTTAAGATTCTTTTTTAATACAAGAAAAAACTTTTGTTAAACTAACCGTACTTAACCGACAAAGGAGATTTTAGGCGTTGAGACAATCACTTTTAAGGAACTCGGCAAAATAATTCTGTAATTTCGAAACAAAGAATACCTTTTAAAAAGGCGAAACAGATCAAGGGATAGCGACTGTTTAATAAAAACAAAAGACTTTGCTAAATAGTAATATGATGTATAAGGTCTTATGCCTGCCCAGTGTTGTAACGTAAAACTTATAATGTTCACGCATTATTGTTAAGCTTCAATAAACGGCAGTCGTAACTCTAACGATTCAAAGGTAGCGAAATTCCTAGTCACTTAATTGGTGACCTGCATGAAAGGCATAACGACTTTCCTACTGTCTTGAAAGTGAGCTCAGTGAAATTAGAATTTGCGTGAAGATACGCAATAACAAAAGTTAGACGGAAAGACCCCATAAACCTTTACTATAAATTTGCATTGTTATGACTTATTTTTTGCATAGAATAAGTGGATATTAATCATAAAAATATACTGAAATACCACTCTAAAAATAGAGTTAAACTCATTTGTTTGACAAATAAACTACAAATGGTTTAGTTTGGCTGGGGCGGCAATCTCCAAAAAAGTAACGGAGATCTACAAAGGTAAGTTCAGATTTAATAGAAATAAATTTTTGAATATAATGATATAAAACTTGCTTGACTGTGAGATAAACAAATCAAGCAGAGACTAAAGTCGGTCATAGTGATCAGAAAATTTTTAACGGGTAAATTTTCGCTCAAGGAATAAAAGGTACTTTGGGGATAACAGGCTAATGACTCTTAAGAGCTCATATCGACAGAGTCGTTTGGCACCTCGATGTCGACTCTTCGCATCCTGGCGCTGTAAAAGGTTCCAATGGTATGGCTGTTCGCCATTTAAAGCGGAACGTGAGTTGGGTTTAGAACGTTGTAAAACAGTTTGGTCCCTATCTGCTTTTGTTGCAAAAGAAATGAAAAGATTTGTTTTCAGTACGAGAGGACCAAAACAAGATAACCAATTATGTACCAGTTATTTAACCAAAAATTTGGTTAGTTACGTTATTTTAATATAATTACTGAAAACATCAATTGTAAAAAGATTACTTTAAAACGATTTCTTCTTATAATACGTAAAATATCATTACATTATAGGTCGTTTGTACGAATATAGTAATATATGATGCGTAACGATACTAATGTATGGTTATAAACATAGTATTTATGGTCATACCCTTATATTTGTCTATGCTGGCATATATACTGTTCCATAAATTTTTTACAACTATTCATAATTATAATAATAAAAATTTTTTCATGAAAAACTCTCTTTTTAATAATATAAAAATTCTCTTTTTAACTGAACTGTTCCGTGGTATGTTTGTTACCTTGCAGTATTTTTTTCGCCGAAAGGTAACTTTAAACTACCCTTTTGAAAAAGGTAGTTTAAGTCCAAGATTTAGAGGTGAACACGTTTTGCGTCGTTATTCTTCAGGAGAAGAACGTTGTATAGCATGTAAGCTATGTGAAGCCATTTGCCCAGCACAAGCAATTACGATTGAAGCAGAATCGCGGTCGGATGGTAGTCGTCGCACGACCAGATATGACATCGATATGACAAAATGTATCTTTTGTGGTTTATGTCAAGAGGCTTGTCCTGTTGACGCAATTGTTGAAGGTCCTAACTTTGAGTACTCAACAGAACGACACGAAGAATTAATTTATAATAAAGAAAAATTACTTTATAATGGAGATCTTTGGGAATCAGAAATACGTGAAAACTTATTAACAGAATCTTTTTACAGGTAAAACTTTATGGAAATAAGCTTTTTTAATACTCTATCGTTGTTAGCGTTATTGTCAGCTACATGCGTTGTAACATCAAAAAATCCTATGCATTCAATTCTCTTTTTAGTGCTTGTATTCTTTAATATTGCAGGTTTACTTGTTTTGTTAGGCGTAGATTTTTTAGCAATGCTACTATTAATTGTTTATGTTGGCGCTGTTGCAGTCTTATTTTTATTTGTAATTATGATGTTAAACGTAAAAATATCTTCAACATTTGTTTACTTATCTAGATATTTACCTATTGGTTTAAGTATAAGCTTAGTTTTTTTATTTGAATTTTATTCTATGATAGAATATGACCTTATTGCGTATAACAGCTTAAGTTATGGTCTATTAAATGATTTTGTTAGCTGGGTGGATATTGTTGTCTTAGCTACTAACACAACCATAATAGGTACTGTTTTATATACGTATTATTGTTTTTTATTCATAATCTGTGGTTATATATTATTAATATCGATGATCGGTTCAATTACGTTAACACTATTTCGTAGATGTGATGTGCGAAGACAAGATATTTATAAGCAGATGCAAGCAAGTTTTAGTAGCTCTATAAAATTTAATAAAAGATAAAATTATGCTAAATGTAGTCATAATCTTAAATATAATCCTAAAAGTCATATCTGTTATAATACCTTTGTTGGTGTCTGTTGCATATTTAACTTTACTTGAACGCAAAGTCATGGCTGCTATGCAGCAAAGGCGTGGCCCAAACGTCGTTGGTTTTTTTGGATTATTACAGCCATTTGCTGATGGTTTAAAACTTCTAGTAAAAGAAACTATTTTGCCTTCTAGTGCAAATACAGCAATATTTATATTAGCTCCAATATTCACGTTTTTTTTAAGTTTAGTCAGCTGGGCTGTTATTCCATTTGGTAAAAATGGCGTTTTAGTTGATTTAAATATAGGTGTGCTTTTTGTTTTTGCAATTTCTTCTTTAGGCGTATATGGTATTATAACTGCAGGTTGGTCTAGTAATTCAAAATACGCTTTTTTGGGTGCTTTAAGGTCGGCTGCTCAAATGGTTTCTTATGAGGTTTCAATGGGTTTATTAATAGTATGCGTACTTTTATGTGCTGGTTCTTTAAATCTTAGCGATATTGTTTTTTCTCAAAAAAAAACGTGGTACTTTTTTGCTTTGTTCCCTTTATGCTTTATGTTTTTCATATCAGCTTTAGCAGAGACAAATAGAGCACCATTTGACTTGCCAGAAGCTGAAGCTGAATTAGTATCTGGCTATAGCACTGAATATGCCGCTATAGGATTTGCTTTATTTTTTTTAGGCGAGTACGCGAATATGATTCTTATGTGTAGCATGGTAAACATATTTTTTTTTGGAGGCTGGCTATCTCCAGCAAATATCTTTTTTTTAAGTTGTTTACCAGGTTCAATTTGGTTTGGTTTAAAAACTACCTTGTTACTTTTTGTTTTTGTGTGGGTTAGGGCCGCTTTCCCAAGATATAGATATGACCAATTAATGCGCTTAGGTTGGAAAATATTTTTGCCTTTTTCGTTTGCTTGGGTTTTATTTATAGCTGGTATTTTTGTTGGTTTTGATTGGCTTATTTAAAAATTATGAAAAAAATCAGACCTTTAGCACCACATTTAGTTATATATAAATCACAGCTTACTTCGTTGTTTTCCATTTATCATAGGATAAGTGGTTCTGTTCTGTCCTTATTTCTTATTTTTGGATGTATTTTTTTGTACTTAAATTTTTTTTTTCAAAACTACTATTGGTTTTATAAATTGCCAATAAATATCATTTTTTTATATACGGCTGTTACTAGTATTTTACATTTAGTAGTATTTATTATTTGGTTTCATGTTATTAATGGGTTACGCCATATATCTTGGGATCTAGGCTTGCTTTTAAAATTAAGGAATTTAATAGTAACAAGCTTATTGGTATTTACTTTAAGCATTATCTTAACTGTAACAATTCTTATATAAAACTTTGCTTTTACAGCAACACAAAACAAATATTTATTATTATGTGTTTAATAAAAACAAGCTATTCTTTAATTGTATTTAACAAAAGGGGTTTTAATCATTGGATTTTTCAGCGGGTTTCTGCGCTGTGTTTTTTAAGCATTGTAACTATTGTGTGCTTGACCAATAACTTTACATTAGGCTTCTTAGGGGTATTCATATTAATATTGCATATTAATAGCGGTTTAGAAACATTATTAACTGATTATATGCATGACTACAAAGCAAAAATTTACACAGAAGCAACATTGGATATAATAGCAATTTGCTTGGTAAAATTTAGCTTTATTCTATTAATTTATGTAAATTAAATTGTATGTTTATTGACCAAAGCAAATACATAACAGTGGCTTTAATTTTATTTCTAGTTGGTTTGACTGGTATATTTTTAAATCGAAAAAACATACTTATACTATTAATGTCTATTGAGTTGATGCTATTGGCAATTAATTTTAATTTTGTTATATTTTCAGTTTTTCTAGATGACATTTTAGGTCAAATTTTTGCAATTTTAGTACTAACAGTAGCTGCTGCTGAATCAGCAATAGGTTTAGCTATCTTAGTTGTTTATTATCGTGTAAGAGGTACGATTGCAATTGAATTTATAAATTTACTAAGAGGTTAACTATGTTTTTAAGTGTTGTTTTCGCACCTTTACTTGGATGTTTATTTGCAGGTTTTTTTGGTCGCTTTTTAACTCCAAAGGGCTCATCATTTATAAGTTTTGCAGGAGTAATTACTGCATGTTTTTTTGCATTTATAGCGTTTTTTGAAGTTGGGCTATCAGCAAGCCCTTGCTATATACAACTATGTCCTTGGATAGACAGCCAATTATTTGATGGTTCTTGGGGTTTTTATTTTGACAGCTTAACTTGTTCAATGTGCGTTGTTGTTACAATTATTTCTTCACTTGTGCATTTTTATTCTATGGGCTATATGAGTCATGATCCTCACTTGCCGCGCTTTATGGCGTATTTATCATTGTTTACATTTTTTATGCTAATCTTGATTAGCGCTGATAACTTAGTTCAGCTTTTTTTCGGATGGGAAGGTGTAGGTTTATGTTCTTATTTGCTTATAAATTTTTGGTTTACTAGATTACAAGCCAATAAAGCAGCAATTAAAGCAATGGTTGTTAATCGTATAGGGGATGTTGGCCTGGCTTTAGGTGTGTTTAGCATTTTTGCGATTTTTAAAACAACAGACTATGCAGTTATTTTTAGTTTAATTCCATATTATTTCGATAGCATTATACTATTTTTTACTATTAAATTAGATTTACTAAATATGATAGGCTTATTGCTTTTTATTGGAGCTACAGGTAAATCTGCTCAGTTAGGTTTACACACTTGGTTACCAGATGCCATGGAAGGTCCAACACCTGTTTCAGCGTTAATACACGCAGCCACCATGGTAACAGCAGGAGTCTATCTAATTATAAGATGTTCACCCCTATATGAGTATACTCAGTTAGCTCTAATTGTAATCACTGTATTTGGCGCTGTAACAGCTTTTATTGCTGCTACTATCGGAATTGTTCAAAATGATTTAAAAAAAGTCATTGCTTATTCTACCTGCAGCCAATTAGGATATATGATTTTTGTTTGCGGGTTATCTAATTATTCTGTGGGCATGTTCCATTTAATGAATCATGCCTATTTTAAAGCATTATTGTTTTTAAGCGCAGGCTCTGTGATTCATGCGTTAAACGATGAACAAGATTTACGACGTATGGGTGGTTTATTAAAATCTTTACCTTTTTCATACGTTATGATTTTAGTTGGATCATTTGCGTTAATGGGGTTCCCGTTTTTAACAGGTTTTTATTCTAAAGATATCATATTAGAAATAGCTTATGCAAAGTATACATCTTATGGAACTTTTGCACATTGGCTAGGCATAATTTCAGCAGGTCTTACAGCTTTTTATTCATTCCGTTTAGTTTACTTTACATTTATTAGTAGTACCAATGGGTTTAAATCGTCAGTTCAAAATATTCACGACGCACCAATTTCAATGGGTGTACCACTGTTTATTCTAGCTATCTGCAGTATATTTGTTGGTTTTTTAACTAAGGATTTATTTGTTGGTTTGGGAACGCCTTTTTGGAATAATTCAATTTTTATTTTGTCCACCAATTCTAATATAATAGATTCAGAATTTGTTCCATTTTTTATTAAGTTAGCACCTATTATTGTAAGTGTATTTAGTTCAAGTTTATCTGTTTTTGTTTATTATGTTTTTTCAAATATGTTTTTTAACATAAGTAAATCTTCAATAATTCAATTTTTATATTTATTTTTAAACCGCAAATGGTTCTTTGATAGGTTACAGAATGAAAGCTTTGTAAAAGCTTTGATAAACTTTGGTTATAGCACAAGCTATAAAGTATTAGACAAAGGCATTATCGAAATAGTAGGCCCTACAGGTGTAATTTATTTAGTTACAAAAATTAGTAACCAGCTTAGTAAACTACAATCAGGCTTTATTCATTTTTATGTGTTTTTTATGTTTGTTGGTGTAATTTTGTTTATTCTTAAAATGTTAATCTTACCATTTGTATTTTTTTTAACTATAGACGTTGCTTTATATTTTATCTTACTTGTAGGTACATTTTTAATTAACATTGTTTAATAGAACAAATAATTATGCTAATTACACCATAAGTTTAGATTGAATTTGTAATATAGTTTTTATATAATAAGTATTCTTACCTATTACGCTAATAATTAAATTATTTTTATGTGCCGTACACGCTTTACAATTATTTATCTTATTTTTACTTTTAGTCTGTCGTTAACAGATTACGCGTATCCGTACCAAGTTTCATTTCAGGATCCAGCTACACCTGTTATGGAAGGTATTATTATATTACATCATGACTTATTATATGTATTAACTGTGATAGGTGTTACTGTTGGCTGGGTATTGCTAAAAACAACACATCTTTTTAATTATAAAAAAAACCTAGTATCTGCAACATTTACACATGGTACAACGGTTGAAGTTGTTTGGACAATAACACCTAGCATTATACTAATGGTTATAGCAGTACCATCCTTTGCTTTACTTTATTCAATGGATGAGGTGATCGATCCTTCAGTTACTTTAAAAGTCATAGGTCATCAATGGTATTGGGCATATGAGTATTCAGATTACGTTGTTAAAAATGGTAATACTATTGTTTTTGATAGTTATATGATCTCAGAAGACGATCTTGAACCAGGTCAGCTTCGTTTATTAGAAGTTGACAATCGTGTTGTGCTACCTTGTAGTACCCACTTAAGAATTTTAGTTACAGGTGCAGATGTGCTTCATAGTTGGGCTATACCCTCTTTAGGTATAAAAATGGATGCATGCCCTGGCAGGTTAAATCAAGTGTCTGCTTTTATTTCTAGAGAGAGTACGTTTTATGGCCAATGTAGTGAAATTTGTGGTGTAAATCATGGGTTTATGCCAATTGTTGTAGAAAGCGTTTCTATTGAGAAATACATAAATTGGATTGTGTCACAATTAGATAGTGATTGCTGGTTAATATCTAAAATAAGCGCAATTCAAAGCCTTGCAAATAAACAGTATTAGCTTGCAAAATGAATGTAAGCATAAGTCAAATAATTATTATTGCGTTTTTATTGGCTGTATTTTTTGGTAATTTTTCAAACATAATAAAAAATACAGCTAACGCCATTAAAGCATTAAAAGATACTTTTAACAAAAATAGCTCCTAAATAAATATTAAATTCGTAGATTTTACTATTTAAATTAAATATTATCATGAGCTTTTCTAACCCAATTCAAAGACACCCATTTCATTTAGTAGACGCAAGCCCGTGGCCTATTTTAGCTGGTATTTCTGGCTTAGCTTTGACTACAGGTTTTGTTATGTATATGCATTGTTTTGCATATGGGTTTTATGCTTTACTTTTTGGTTTAATGTCATTGTGTATTACTTTTTTTTTGTGGTGGCGCGATATAGTGAGAGAAGCCACCTTTCAAGGCCATCACACAAAGCCAGTCCAAACAAGTCTTCGTTACGGGATGGTTTTATTTATTGTGTCAGAAATTATGTTTTTTTTCGCTTTTTTTTGGGCGTTTTTTGCAGCTAGCTTATCACCAACACAAGAGATCGGTGGCATTTGGCCACCACCAGGCATTGATGTACTAAACGCGTGGGAAATACCTCTGTTAAATACAGCTATACTTCTATTATCTGGGGCAACTTGTACGTGGTCACATCATGCTATTATTTGTGGTGTACGACAAAATTTACTATTTAGCTTAAGTTTAACCATATTATTAGGTTTGATATTTAGTTTATTACAAGCTATAGAATATCATGACGCTAAATTTACAATTTCAGATGGTATTTATGGGTCAACTTTCTTTTTAGCAACAGGCTTTCATGGTTTTCATGTTTTAGTTGGATCAACTTTTTTGTTTGTTTGTTTATTCAGAGCACTAAATCACCATTTTACTAAACATCACCATTTTGGCTTCGAAGCTGCTGCTTGGTACTGGCACTTTGTTGATGTTGTATGGTTGTTTTTGTTTGTGTCTATTTATTGGTGGGGTGGTCTTTAATGCATTATAATTGTTTATATAGTAGGCTGTTTATTTGCAAGTATTATTTTATGGCTTTATATTTCTCCGGATATTTTGTTTTATTTGTTTATTTTTTCTTAAGTGGTATTATAGCTTTGATATTTTTTGGCGTGTCATATTTTGTTGCGACACAAAAAGGTGACATAGAAAAACTGTCTGCTTATGAGTGTGGGTTTGATCCATTTGATGATGCAAGAAATACGTTTGACGTTAGATTTTATTTAATAGCAATTTTGTTTATTATATTTGATTTAGAGATTAGTTTTTTTTTCCCATGGTCAGTTGTAGTAAATGGTCTTCCTTTATTTGCTTTTTGGTCTATGATGTTATTTTTATCCATTTTAACAGTAGGCTTTATCTACGAATGGAAAAAAGGATCTTTAGAGTGGGAATGATTTTTATAGATAAAAATTATGAAAAAAAGTGAACTAAAATACAGTTCAATTTATTTGCGAACAACAACTATATTCAATGTATTTTTAGGAGTACGACTAAAAATATATAAAGGTCCCACAATTCTATACACTTATAGTGTTTTTTTAAAATTTTTATCAAAAACAAAAAAAAATTTCTTGTATAATTCTTGCATAGGTCATAACGTAAATATTATAAATTCATCAATAAACGTATACTCTATTGGTATAAGAGATAATATTTGTTTACTTAGTTACGAAAAGTCTTTAGATTCTTTACAAATAGCCTGTTTGGTATGCAAAGAATTAGGTCGAATCAATTCAACCATTTTATTTATTAATACTTTTACAGATTATAACGATATAATCAAAGTAGCTGCTGGTACTATGTATCAACCAGCTTTATTAAACAATTTTGCGAGTGGTTCTTTAACAAACAAGCTTATACATATACTACCAACAATTATCTTTGTATCTAGTACAAAAAAATATTCACTTGTTTTAAAAGAATCTCGTAGATTAAACATACCTATTTTTTCCATTAATGATACCAATATAAGCCCAGATTTATTGTCTTTTCCTGTTATTGCATCAGATGATTGTTTAGAAACACAACATTACGTTCTAAAAGTTATAAGTTATAGTTTTGTACTAGGCTTGTTATTGTTGTATTTGGATACAGCACAATAATAAGCTATAACCCGTAAAAATGAACACCTTTATTTTACAACAGCCTACTTGTATAAAAAAATGTGAATTGTTTAATATCTTAATACTTATTAAAATGGGTTTTTTCATAAATAGATGGCTTTATTCAACTAATCATAAAGATATAGGTACGTTATACCTTTTATTTGCTGCTTTATCAGGGGTTATTGGTACTGCTTTATCTATATTAATTAGAATGGAACTTTCAGGTCCTGGTATACAAATATTAGGTGGAAATTACCAATTGTACAATGTAATAGTAACAGGTCATGCGTTCATAATGATATTTTTTATGGTTATGCCAGCTCTTATAGGAGGTTATGGTAATTTTATAGTTCCTATAATGCTTGGGGCTCCAGATATGAGTTTTCCCAGAATGAACAACGTAAGCTTTTGGTTATTGCCGCCAGCTTTTATATTACTTTTAAGCTCTACTTTAGTAGAAGTTGGAGCTGGAACAGGTTGGACAGTTTATCCACCTTTAAGTAGTATTGAAGGTCACCCAGGTGCTTCTGTAGATTTGGCCATTTTCAGTTTACACATAGCAGGTGCTTCTAGTATTTTAGGTGCTGTTAATTTTATAACCACAATTTTTAATATGAGAGCTCCTGGAATGAACATGCATCGAATGCCCCTGTTTGTTTGGGCTGTATTAATAACAGCTTTTTTGTTACTGTTATCTTTACCAGTATTTGCAGGCGCCATTACAATGTTACTTTGCGATAGGAATTTTAACACTACTTTCTTTGATTCATCAGGTGGTGGTGACCCAGTATTATATCAGCATTTATTTTGGTTTTTTGGTCACCCTGAAGTTTATATACTTATATTACCAGGGTTTGGTATTGTCTCTCAAATTGTTTCTACCTTTTCGCGAAAGCCCATATTTGGGAGTGTAGGTATGATTTATGCAATGTTAAGTATAGGTCTTTTAGGCTTTATTGTATGGGCTCATCACATGTTTACTGTTGGTATGGACGTAGACACAAGAGCCTATTTTACAGCTGCAACACTTATAATAGCTGTACCCACAGGAATTAAAATTTTTTCATGGATTGCCACGATGTGGGGTGGTTCTATTCATTTGCGAGCACCTATGGTTTGGTCTATTGGATTTATATTTTTGTTTACTATAGGAGGCCTGACTGGCATCATCTTAGCAAATGGTGGTATTGACATTGCAATGCATGATACGTATTTTGTTGTAGCTCACTTTCATTATGTTCTAAGTATGGGCGCAGTGTTTGCAGTATTCGCAGCATTTTATTATTGGGTCGGTAAAATATGTGGTTTCCAATACCCCGAAAATTTAGGCGTTATACATTTTTGGTGTACCTTCGTAGGTGTAAATTTAACATTTTTTCCTCAGCATTTTTTAGGTTTTTCAGGTATGCCTAGGCGTATACCTGATTATCCTGACGCTTATAGCGATTGGAATTATATTTCATCGTTGGGTAGTTATGTATCAGTTTTCGCTATACTTATTTTTTTTGTGCTGGTATATGAAACATTAACTACTATGGATAAATGTCCTGTAAATCCTTGGACATTTGAAAAAAATAAAAACAACTTTGAAACAACATTAGAATGGGTTGTAGGTTCTCCACCTGGCTTTCATACTTTTGATGAATTACCCATAATTAAAGATACTGCCAATATTCAATTAATTTAACAGAAAATTACTAACATTTTAATTCTATTTTATATATATATATAAATTAGATTATGTATTCAACAAGTTTACGTGTTTTAGATAGACCTTTAATTAACATTTTAAATGATCATCTTGTAGATTATCCAACCCCTATAAACATTAACTATCTATGGAATTTTGGCTTTACGGCAGGTGCTTTTTTAGTTATCCAAATGGTTACAGGCATATTTTTAGCAATGCATTATACTCCACATATTGATCTTGCATTCTTATCTGTGGAACACATTATGCGTGATGTTAACAATGGGTGGCTTATTAGGTATTTTCATGCTAATGGTGCTAGTTTTTTTTTTCTAGTTGTTTATGTTCATGTTGGTAGAAGCCTATATTATGGTTCTTATCAAAAGCCTCGTGGTTTTGTCTGGGCTTTAGGCGTTATAATTTTACTTTTAATGATGGCTGCAGCCTTTACAGGTTATGTTTTACCTTGGGGCCAAATGAGTTTTTGGGCGGCTACAGTTATCACAAATCTGTTTTCTGCTATACCATTAATTGGTGAACCAATAGTTTCTTGGCTTTGGGGGGGGTTTTCTGTTGATAATGCAACTTTAAACAGATTTTTTAGCTTTCATTATTTGGTTCCTTTTTTGATTGCTGCATGTGTTATTGTGCATATCGCTATACTACATCAGAATGGATCAAACAACCCATTGGGTATTAATGGTAATGTGGACAAAATACCATTTTATCCTTTTTTTGTTCTTAAAGATTTGTTTAGTTTGATTCTCATAAGCGTTTTTTTTTGTTTTTTTGTGTATTTTGCACCTAATTATTTAGGACATACTGACAATTATATAGAAGCAAATGCAATGGTTACACCAGCTCATATTGTACCTGAGTGGTATTTCTTACCGCTTTACGCGGTTTTACGTTCAATACCACATAAGCTAGGTGGGGTTATTGCTATGTTGTCTGCATTAGTAGTACTGCTAGTTTTACCATATTTAGGAACAGCAGAAATACGTAGTTCTTCGTTTAGACCTTTTCACAGAGCGTTATTTTGGCTTTTTGTGTTAGATTGGTTCATTTTAGGCTATATTGGTGGTTGTTCACCAGAATCACCTTACTTGGAAATAGGTCAAATTGCCACTATTTTTTATTTCTCATATTTTTTGTTAATAATACCAATAATTGGCATTATAGAGTCCAATCTTTTGGCGTATAAATTGGTGTAGTGTAGTCACAACTACAAAATTAAATTTTTAAAACTAATAATTAGACTATATTATGAATTTTTGTGTTAAAATAAATAATAATTATGTAACTGTTGACACAAAATTGTCTATTTTACAAGTTTGTGAGTTATTTAAATTTGATGTACCAAGGTTTTGTTATCATGAGCGTTTATCTGTTGCTGGTAATTGTAGAATGTGTTTAGTTGAAATTGAAAAAGCGCCAAAATTAGTTGCATCTTGCGCAATGCCTTTAGTTGCAGGTATGCATATATTAACTAACAGTTCTGCTGTAAAAAAAGCACGTGAGGGCGTACTTGAATTCTTATTAATAAATCATCCTCTTGATTGTCCTATTTGTGATCAAGGTGGCGAATGTGATTTGCAAGATCAAGTAATGACTTATGGTAGTCATAATGGACGATTTCGCGAATACAAACGTGCTGTTGACGATAAAAATTGTGGTCCTTTAGTAAAAATGATAATGACACGATGCATTCATTGTACAAGATGCATTCGTTTTGCTAATGAGATCTCTGGTGTTCCAAGCATAGGCACATCTGGAAGAGGCCAAACTATTGAAGTTGGTACTTATATCAAAAGATTATTTAGTTCAGAATTTTCTGGCAACGTTATAGATCTTTGTCCAGTTGGCGCTCTTACGTCAAAACCTTTTATGTTTTCAGCTAGATCGTGGGAATTAAGAAGTATTCAATCTATAGATATTGGTGATGGTATAGGTAGTAACATTCGAATTGACTTACGTGGTTATGAAATTGGTAGAATTTTACCAGCTATAAATGAACATATAAACGAAGAATGGATTTCAGACAAAACTCGCTTTGCTTTTGATGGTTTAAAACGTCAAAGATTAAGTGTTCCTCTGCTGAAAAATGGCTTTGTTTTTAAACAAATTTCATGGTTATCAGCATTTGAAACAGTTTCTTACCAAATAAAACATAACTATACTATTGGGTTATTGGGTTCTTATTGTGATTTTGATTCAGCTATTAGTATTAAACTTATCATATCTGTTTTTGGAAAAGCTGAATTTGTTAGCCATTTACCATTAACAAAGCTAGACTTTTGTGTATACTACACACTTAATACAAAAATAGTAAACTTTAATAAAATTGATAGTTGTCTATTAGTTGGTATAAATCCACGAAAAGATGGAGCTATTCTTAATCTTCATTTGCGTAAGCGTTTTATTACTAGTAAGTTACGCTTAAATTTAATTGGTTCTTCAATAGATTTAAGTTTTCCTAGCTTGCAGGTAGGCTTAACAGCTTATGATATTTCTACAATTGCAGAAGGTAAACAAAAAACTTGCAAAATTTTACGTAAATCAAATAATCTTATTATAATTTTTGGTGGATCATTTTTTGAAAACATAGGAGAACTCCAAGGACACCTATTATTAAATATTATTTCTAAAAATACTAATTTTTTGGGATTAAACTATCTTTGCACTAAAGCTTCAGAAATAAACAGTTATGAACTAGGGCTATCAAAAACAAAAAATTCTCTAATATTAGCATCAAGTTTTAGAAGTCTTATCTATTCAGTCGGTGATGCCAAGCTTGGTTATATTTCAAATGGGTCATTTAGTATTTATCAAGGCCACCATGGTAATGTTAGTACAATGAACGCTGACTTAATTTTACCAGGTGCTGCATTTACAGAAAAAAACTCTATGTTTATTAACCTAGAGGGTAAAAGACAATACACACAAATAGCATTGTTGCCACCTAACGAAAGCCGACAAGATAAAAAAATTTTGTTATCAGTTTTAAGCTTAGCAAAGTATAGTCTAGAATTATGTTATTATTTAGAGAAAGCTTACTGCTTTCATAAAAAAAATCTTAAAAATACCCAACAACATCTGTTTAATAAAGCTTCTTATAATATAAACTATAACATACGGCTTAAAAATTTATTTTTAATATCAGGCAACATCGATAATTTTTATATAACCGATGCTATAAGTGAAGCATCACCAACTATGGTTAAATGTTCAAAACAACTAGCAGAAAAAGGACCTTTTAAGTAATTATGACATAATATTGAAAAAAGAGCTTATTTTTTAGAGAGTATAGCTTAATTTGGTTAAAGCCTTAGCTTGTCACGCTAAAGATAGTGGGTTCGATTCCCATTACTCTCGTTAACATGTTTTGGGTGTATAGCTCAGTGGTTAGAGCATCTGGCTTTTAACTAGAAAGTCGTAGGTTCGAGTCCGACTACACTCAAATAATTTTTAGTAGCTTAACGGCTAAAGCGTTTGGCTGTTAACCAAAAGATTGCAGGTTCGAGCCCTGCCTAAAAAGAGCGTCGATAGTTTATATGGATAAAACTCTTGCCTTCTAAGCAAATAATAGTAGGTTCGATTCCTATTCGACGTAATTATGCGGGTATAAATTAATGGTAAATTATTTGCCTTCCAAGTAAGCTATATGAGTTCAAATCTCATTACCCGCTGAAAACTGATACTTACTTGGCGGAAATGGTAGACACGGGAGACTTAAAATCTCTTTTCATAAATGAAATATTGGTTCAAGTCCAATAGTAAGTATAAAATATGTCAAAACGCAAGCACTCAAAATACAGCGTTTGTAAAAAAATTCCTTTAAATTATAAAGATGTTTGGGGACACCATAAAATAATAAGATCAACTAAAGTAATTTCACAAAAAAATGGTCGGCTTTCATTTTATAATAAATTAGTAAAATCAAAACAATGTTTGAAAATTTTTTACATAAACATAACAGAAAAAAAATTTCAGAAATCCTTTAAGAGTTTTGCAAAAGCAGGTTCAAAAACGCTAGACAAATTTATAAGCTATGCAGAAAGTCGACTTGATATTTTACTTTTTAGAGTTGGCTTTGTTTCATCTCTGTATCAAGCTCGACAATTTATAAATCATGGTCATATATTAGTAAATTTTAAGAGCAGTAATTTAGCATCAAGTACAAAAATACATCGTAATAATGTTATAGAGATTTATAATTATAATACATTTTTTTTACTAAAAAAAGTAATATATTTAAATATAATAAATAATTTGTTTGTTAAATCAACAGTGGCTTATATAGAAGTAAACTATAGGCTACTTGATGTTATTTTTTTGTGGGACCCAGATTTTAAAAGCGTTTTCTTTCCAATCAAAACAAAGTATACAATTATTTCACGTTTTTATAAATAAACAACATTGTTTAATTTTTGTTTCAATAATATTAAAATAAATTTAATGAACCAAACAATGTTACAAAGCGCAAAACAAATTGGTGCTGGGTTAGCAACTATTGGATTAGCTGGTGTAGGTGCTGGTATTGGTATAGTTTTTGCTGCATTAGTGAATTCTTTTGCTCGTAATCCGTCATTAAGACAACAATTATTTGGGTTTACAATTCTTGGTTTTGCTTTAACTGAAGCTATAGGTTTATTTGCGCTTATGATGGCGTTTTTAATATTATTTGGTTGATAATAAATTCTAAATTATACAATTATACAATTATAGAATTTTTTTATTCTTTAAATGGTTGTTATTTTGCCTTCTTAGTTAAATGGTTATAACAATTACCTTGTAAGTAATAAATTTCAGTTCGACTCTGAAAGAAGGCTACATCAACTATTTAAAGAAATGATGTTTATAGCTCAATGGATAGAGCGTCGAGCTTCGAACTTGTTAGTCGTAGGTTCAAATCCTACTAAACATATCTAAAATTTACGGGTAAATGACCGAGTGGTCTAAGGTGTTAGTTTTGAAAACTAAACTATATTAAAATATAGCGTGAGTTCAAATCTCATTTTGCCCTTGGTTTTTCTAAGAAAATGGCTGAGTGGTCAAAAGCGATAGGCTGTAAACTTATTAATTATATATTTTCGTAGGTTCAAATCCTGCTTTTCTTAAATATATTCTTACGAATATGATGGAATAGGTAGACATGTCAAATTTAGGCTTTGATAATTTTTTTTTAGTGGTTCAAGTCCACTTATTCGTAAAAAATGCGCGATAGAGTAGTTGGTAAACTTGTCAGGCTCATAATCTGAAGATCGTAGGTTCAAGCCCTACTCGCGCAATAAAAATGCTACACATAAATATACTGTAGCTATCATGTTAAACATCTCAACACACTGGTATAATTTGAAGTTAAGAATAATTTACAGTGGTTATTCTTTTTTACTGTCTTTAGTTACTTTTTATATCAATGGAGACATCATATTATGGTTTTTTGTAAAACCATTTTTAATCCAAAATTCAAATAAAACTTTTATATTTACCAGTTTGCTTGAGGGTTTCTTAAGCTTTATAGTTATATCTGTATTTTGTAGTATTTTAATTACGTTACCATTAATTGTATATCTGTTATTTAATTTTTATAAGTATGGTTTTATAAAAAAAGAAAAAAAATTATGCTTTTTATTAATTAGACTAATGCTAGTATTAGTACTATTTTCTTTTGCAGTAGCACATTGCATTTTCTTACCTACAGCTATGAAGTTTTTTTTAAGTTTTGAGCAAACAAACATATATTCTTCATTTCAGTTATACTTACAACCAAAAATATTAGATTATGTGGTATTAAATGTGATATTTTCGATTGGTCTAATATTTTTATTTGTTATACCAATAAGTATAAGCTTTTTGTTAAGTTTTAAATTTATTCCTATAACTTATATATGTAAAAATCGAAGAACAATTATAGTCTTTTGCTTTATTTTGGGCTGTATTTGTTCACCACCAGACTTACTTTTTCAAATTGTAATCGCAACTCCTTTGTGCATTATTATAGAAAGCATGGTTTGTTATCAATTTATATTGAATAAATACAATACTACCATTAAAAGAAAGGTGGCTCGGATGGTAAGAGGTAAGTTTGCTAAACTTAAGCCTGCTTAAATTAGCAGAATAGGTTCAATTCCTATACTTTTCAAAAAAAATAAAAAAAAATGAATTTAATAACCCAAGAGTCAAGACACTTAAAATATTTTACTGTTAACTTTGGACCTCAACATCCAGCAGCACATGGTGTTCTACGACTAGTTTTAGAATTAAATGGTGAAATTATTGAACGTTCAGACCCACATATTGGCTTATTGCATAGAGGCACTGAAAAGCTAATCGAAAATAAAACTTATACACAGGCTTTGCCGTATTTTGATAGACTTGATTATGTATCTATGATGGTTAACGAGCATGCTTACTCATTAGCAGTCGAAAAATTGATAGGTTGCAATGTACCAATTAGAGCTCAATACATACGTGTTTTATTTTCAGAAATAACGCGTATTTTAAATCATTTATTAGCCATTTGTTGTCATGGTATGGATATTGGAGCTCTAACACCTATATTATGGGGGTTTGAAGAACGCGAAAAATTGATGGAATTTTATGAAAGAGTTTCTGGTGCTAGATTTCATGCTGCTTACATAAGACCTGGTGGTATTTCACAAGATATACCTTTAGGCTTATGCGAAGATATATTTTGTTTTGCAGAGCAATTTAGCTCACGTGTAGATGAATTAGAAGAGCTTCTTACAGAAAACAGAATTTGGAAGCAGCGCTTAGTGGGCATAGGAGTTATCACTTTAGAGCAAGCTTTAAGCTGGGGTTTAACCGGCCCTTTGTTACGAAGTACAGGTTATGCTTGGGACTTAAGAAAAACACAACCATATGAGATTTACAGTAAGCTAGAATTTAATATACCTTTAGGCAAAAAAGGTGATTCTTATGATCGTTATTGTATTCGAATTGAAGAAATGCGAGAAAGCTTAAAAATTATTTTGCAATGTATAAATAAAATGCCTATTGGTAATGTTAGAACCGATTATCGAAAGATATCTGTACCTTCTAGGTCAGAAATGAAAACATCCATGGAATCTCTTATACATCACTTTAAATTATATAGTGAAGGTTATTTTGTGCCTTCAGGTGAAGCTTATGCTGCAGTAGAACATCCAAAAGGCGAATTTGGTGTTTTTATTGTATCTAATGGTTCAAACAAAGCTTATAGATGCAAAATAAAAGCACCTGGCTTTGTACATTTGCAGTCTCTTGATTTTATGTCCCGTGGTCATTTGTTGGCTGATGTTGTTGCAATCATAGGTACGTTAGATATTGTTTTTGGTGAAATCGATAGATAAAAACTCAAAAACAGTTCAATTTTATAAGAATTAGGAGATTCTAATTGACTAAAATAAAATTTTTTAGTATAGTTTTATAAAAATTAATAATAAATGCCCACTACTGAACAATTAATAAAAAATGCTCGAAAATTTAAGCAAAAACGATCTAAAACACCAGGTTTAAAAAAAAACCCTCAAAAGAAAGGAATTTGTATTAAAGTATTTACACGAACACCAAAAAAGCCAAATTCCGCTGTACGTAAAATAGCAAGAATTAGATTAAGTACAAAAAAAGAACTAACTGCTTACATTCCAGGTGAGGGCCATAATCTTCAAGAGCATTCTGTAGTTCTTGTTCGTGGTGGTAGAGTCAAAGATTTGCCAGGTATACGTTATCACTTAATTCGTGGTAAGTACGATTTACAAGGTGTAAAAAACCGAAAGCAAAGCAGATCTAAATATGGTGCAAAACGTTAAATGGCTAAACTATTTTTTAATAAAGAACAAGTGCATCATATTATTTTGTATTGTTTAAAATTACTAATAAAAAATGGTAACAAAACGAAAATTTTCGTTTTGTTTAGTAATTTTTTTTCTTCATTAAAGAAACACACGTTAGAGAACCCTTCAATTGTTTTTTTAAAAATCATAAGAAATATAGAACCCTTTTGTGAAGTTAAAAATTTGAAAATTAGAGGTGTTGCACGAAAAGTACCCGTGTCTATTCATGCAAAAAGGCAAAAATTTTTAGCCATAAAATGCTTGATATCAAATTCAAAAAAGCGTAAAGAAAAAACATTAATTAAAAAGTTAACATTAGAGTTTATAGACGCTTTAGGATTTGCCGGCAAGAGCGCAAAGAGTTGTACAGCTTTGCATAAGACAGCCGAATTAAACAAAATTTTTGTTCAATATAAAAATTAGACTTATTATGAGAGCTATTTGGAAAGGTCCCTTTATTGATAGCTTTATACTGATCCAGTTGGACTTACTGTTAAAATTTAAAAATAAAAAAAACCACAAAACAATTATAAAAGCTTGGTCTAGAGACTCAGTAATATTTCCTTCGTTTCTAGGTTTACGCTTCTATATTTCAAATGGAAAAAAGTTCTTTTTAGTTTGTATAAGCAAAAATATGATAGGCCACAAGCTTGGCGAATTTGTTCCAACTAAAAAAAAATTTATATATAACAAGTAAACATGGGCCAAAAATCAAATTTAAACGGTTTAAACGTTTCATATTTAAAAGACTGGAATTCCATATGGTATTTGTCATCTGTTGAATATTCAAAAGTTTTAAACGAGGATTTATTACTTTATAGGCTGGTTCGTTCTTTAAACTTATACAAAAAAGTTAATAGAGCTATAAAGTTATTTAATATAATGAAAATCCGTGTCTGTCGTATATCAAATTGTATCATAATTAAATTGTACTATTCATTTGAGTTACGTCTAAAACGTAATCAACACAGTTTTAGATGGTTAAAAAAATGGAAAAAAATGAATCTTCGCTACATAACAACTAAACTTATAATTAATATTAATAATTTATTTTCTAATAACCATAGCGTTTATATTAGTTTTTATAAAATGTGTAAGTTATCATTAAAAGTAGATGTTAATTTTTTAGCTAAAAAGTTAGCTTTTTTAATCGAAAATAGAATAAAATTTCGTAGCCGACTAGTAAAAAAAATAATTAGTGAAACTAAAAAATTATCTTTTGGTGTTTTTGTTTCTTGTTCTGGTCGTTTAAATGGCGTTGACATAGCAAGAATCGATTCTATTTCGCATGGAGCTATACCTTTCCAAAATATAAATAAAAACGTTTCCTATGGTTATTCAGTAGCAAACACCAAAAAAGGGCTGCAAAATTTAAAAGTATATATTAATATATAATAAGCGCTATGTTAACACCAAAAAAAATATCACATCGAAAAATGCATCGTTTTGACTCAAATATAAAACAAAAGCGTACGTCAAACATTATTAGAGGTAATTTTGGATTAAAAACTTTATCATGCTCAAGACTAACATCGCAGCAGTTAGATTCTGCACAAAAAACCATGCGTAAAAAAATGCATCGTTTTGGTAAAATTTTATTGCGTATTTCTCCAAACCTTTCTATAACAGAAAAACCATCTGATGTACGCATGGGTAAAGGCAAAGGTAATATTACCCATTGGTGTTACCCTATAAAAGTGGGTCAAATAATATTTGAGTTTCAAGGAGTATCACGACACATTGCTAGAGAAGTATCACGGCTTTGTACAAGCAAGCTGTCAGTCAAAACAAAGTTTATTTTAACTAAACAAAAGAATTAAATATGATAAAAAATAAAAGTCTTCTAAAATTAGCAGATAATTCAGGTGCCACTATCGTAGAATGTATAAGAATTTATAAATCTAAATACAAACTAAGTATTGGTTCTGTTATTTTAGTTGTTGTAAAAAAAACAAAATTGCAAACAAAACTAAAATTAGGCTCAATAAACAAAGCTATTATAGTTAGAGTTAGACAAAAGTTTTCAAGACAGAACGGAAATTACTTACAGTTTGCAGACAATTCTGTTATATTATTAAATTCAAAAAACGAGCATTATGGTACTCGTTTTTTGGGACCAATTAGTACAGAGCTTCGTAAAAAAGGTGTTGTTAAAATACTATCATTATCCAATTATTTATTTTAAAATTTAAATTAACAATAAAATGAACAGAATAAAAATTTGGTATAATTCAATTATTAGCAAGGATTTAATTTATAAATTAAATTGTAATAATACATTTCAAATTGATAAATTAGATAAAATAATATTAACTTGCAACACGAATAATTCTGTTGATGATTCAAGAAATATTATTTTTAATCTTATACTGTTGGAATTACTGTCTAGCCAAAAACCAAAAATAACCCGCGCAAAAAAGTCTATAGCCACCTTTAAACTGCGTAAATTTAGTGCTACTGGTGGTAAAACCACATTACGAGATAAAAAAATGTATCGTTGGTTCGATTTATTTGTATTTGTAGTTCAACCAAAATTACCAAAAGTACTGTTTTTTAATACTAATTTTAACGAAGTAACGCCCATAATATCAGTAGGTATACCCACAGTTATTAGTTTTCCACAACTAAAACAAGAAGGCAACTATTTTGCAAGAACTTTAGGTTTAATGCTAACAATTGAATCTTTAAAAAAAAACAAACTATCAACAGCTTTATTAACAAATGGCTTTCAAGCGCCAATTACTTTAAAATAATGAAAAAAAATAGACATAATAAAAAAAAGCGCACTTCATTTAAACGAAACGAAACTAAACAACTTCTATTGAGCATTTTAATGATAACAAACAACCCCTTAAGCAAATTCATTACAACTTCACGCAAAAATCAAAAAAAAAATAGCTTAGTACGCATAAAGAATCATTGTGTTTTAACACTACGGTCTTGTGGTATTTGTTCAAATTTTAAAATTTCGCGCATTAAATTGCGCGAATTAGCGTTAGATGGCTTAGTAAATGGTATAAAAAAAGCTAGCTGGTAGTCATAAGCACAAATTTATATCTTATTATTATATTAAGCTTTTTACAAAAATATTATGTTTGCAGCTATGTTATCGTGGATCATTTTAATACCAGTTATAGGTATTTTTTGCATTGTGTTAATACCAAAAATCAATATTAAGCTTATAAAATTAGTAGCTTTCAGTATTTCTGTGAGCTCTTTCGTATATTCTGTATTTTTGTTTATACTTTTTGATAGTTCAACGCCAAAATTCCAATTTTTAGAGTATTTTGAATGGCTACCATCGTCTAATTTACATTTATTTATTGGTATTGATGGGGTTTCATTATTTTTCATTATACTAAGTACACTTTTAGTTAGTATATGCATATTAACTAGCTGGTCTAGCATAAACAAATACGAAAAAGAATACTATATTTTGTTTTTACTTATCTTAATATTTTTGATCTTTGTTTTTTCTGTTTTGGACATATTTTTTTTCTTTATTTTTTTTGAAAGTATATTAATACCTATGTTTATAATTATAGGCGTATTCGGTTCACGAACTCGAAAAATAAAAGCGGCCTATCAGTTTTTCATTTATACTCTTGTTGGTTCTGTTTTAATGCTACTAGCCATATTTCTAATCTACTTTGAAACAGGCACTACGGATTTTCAACTTTTATTAAATGCTGATTTATCAGAAAAAAAACAGTTTATTTTGTGGCTAGCGTTTTTTGCATCTTTTTCTGTAAAAGTACCAATGTTACCGTTCCATATCTGGCTACCAGAAGCACATGTAGAAGCTCCTACAGCAGGTTCTGTAATTTTGGCGGGAATTTTATTAAAGATGGGAACGTATGGTCTTTTACGTTTTTCATTAGTATTATTTCCTGTAGCTTCTGCTTATTTTAGCCCATTTGTTTACTTGCTAAGTGTTGCAGCTGTAATTTATACATCATGCACAACTTTAAGACAGGTAGATTTAAAAAAGGTTATTGCTTATTCTTCTGTAGCCCATATGGGCTTTGTTACCATTGGTATATTTAGTAATAATATTAACGGTATTGAAGGTAGTCTTATTATAATGATAAGTCATGGATTCATTTCAAGTGCTCTGTTTTTGTGTGTAGGTGTATTATATGACAGACATCATACACGTTTAATAAAATATTATGTAGGTATAGCACAAGTAATGCCCCTATATTCGTTTTTTTTTCTATTTTTCTCTATAGCTAATTTAGGTTTTCCAATTACAAGCAGTTTTTCTGGAGAGTTTTTGACACTTGTAGGCGCTTTTGAAATTAATACAATTGTTGCGTCATTATCATCTTTAGGAATGATTTTAAGTGCTGCCTATTCTTTATGGCTATGTAATCGTGTTTTATTTGGTAAGTTGATTATTAAATATATAATTCATTATTTGGATATTAACAATAAAGAAATTGCGTTATTCGTACCATTAGTTATTTGTACATTTTGGATGGGTATTTACCCAGAAATTTTTTTAGACATTATGCATATTAGTGTTGCTAA
>Ga0307489_10000309_pt1 | contig 28193 bp, 26 predicted proteins | sample SB12metaG_FD_202247 | JGI IMG/M metagenome (GOLD analysis project Ga0307489, IMG submission 202247) | Sea-ice brine microbial communities from Beaufort Sea near Barrow, Alaska, United States - SB 1.2 | ecosystem: Environmental > Aquatic > Marine > Coastal | place: USA: Alaska | collected... | reverse complement strand
ACTTTTGGTGAGTCAGCACCGGGTAATGTCTTGTTAGAGCACTTTGGTTTTACTGTTGAAAACGTAGTCAATACAGTCAATCAACTGTAAAAAATTGAAGTTGCTGGTGAAGAGACTTGATAAACTCGACACTGGCGACTGTTACTCGCCATTATTAACGTGAAACTTATCTTATATGCCTATTAATATCGCCATCAATGGTTTTGGTCGTATCGGTCGAAGTATTGTTAGAGCACTTTATGAAAGTCCTCAATATCAACATTTTAATTTAGTGGCGATTAATGAACTTGCGCCACCGGAAGGCATTGTTCATTTATTAAAATATGACTCCACTCATGGTCGATTTTCCTATCCGGTAGAGCAATCAACAAACGGATTAATCATCAATGGTGATCATGTCGCTTTAACCCATCATAACAATCTTCATGAATTACCTTGGCATCAATTTAATGTGGATGTTGTTCTTGATTGTACCGGAAAATTTGGCAGCAAGGCTGATGGTCAAGTTCACATTGCTCAGGGAGCAAATAAAGTGCTATTTTCTCATCCCGGCAGTCATGATTTAGACGCGACTATTATTTATGGTATTAATCATCAGCAGCTAAAATCAACTGATAAAATCATCTCTAACGGCTCCTGCACCACTAATTGTGTCGTACCAGTGATTAAAACAATTGATGATGCCTTTGGCGTTGAAAGCGGAACTATTACGACGATTCATTCATCAATGCACGATCAGCAAGTCATCGATGCTTATCATCCCGACTTAAGACGAAGCCGTGCAGCGAGTCAATCAATTATTCCTGTCGATACCAAACTTGCCATAGGTATAGAACGTATTTTACCGCAATTTTCTGGCCGGTTTGAAGCTATAGCCGTTCGCGTACCTACACTTAATGTTACCGCGATGGATTTAAGTTTAACCTTAAATACTGATGTCAGTATTAATGAGATTAACCAGGCAATTATTAATGCTAAAAACAATGGGCTTGCTGGTATTTTAGATTATACCGAAGAGCCACTAGTCTCAGCAGACTTTAATCACGACCCACACTCTTGCATTGTTGATGGCAATCAAACCAGAGTAAGTCATAAACGTCTGGTCAAAATGCTTATATGGTGTGACAACGAATGGGGGTTTGCTAACCGAATGTTAGATACCGCCCAAGCGATGGCAAAACTTTAAATATCAGCAGGTTTAACGTCGCTATGAACTTACCAACAGAATTTAAAATTAGCACTTAGCACTCAATTCTTATTATTAAAGGAGACCTTATGTCTGTAATTAAAATGATCGACTTGGCTTTAACCAACAAGCGTGTACTTATTCGTGAAGATCTTAACGTGCCACTAGAAGCAGGAAAAATAACTTCTGACGCACGCTTAAGAGCGGCATTACCTACGATAAAACTCGCTTTAGAGGCTGGCGGAAAAGTGATGGTAATGTCTCATCTTGGCCGTCCTACTGAAGGCGAAATTAACCAAGACTTCTCTTTACAACCTATTGTTGATTATTTAGCCGCGGCTCTAAACTATCCAGTAAGATTAGTGACCGACTACCTTGATGGTGTAGACGTTGGCGTAGGTGAGTTAGTGATTTTTGAAAATATTCGTTTTAATATTGGCGAAAAGAAAAATGATGAAGGTTTATCGAAAAAATTAGCCTCATTGTGTGATGTCTTTGTTATGGACGCATTTGGTACTGCTCATAGAGCCCATGCGAGTACCCATGGTATAGCCAAATTTGCGCCTATTGCTTGTGCCGGCCCATTACTGGTGGCTGAACTCGATGCATTAGCTAAAGCACTTGATAACCCTGCTCGTCCGCTTGTTGCTATTGTTGGTGGGTCAAAAGTTTCAACCAAACTCACTGTTTTAGATTCTTTATCAAAAATTGCTGATACGTTAGTGGTTGGTGGTGGTATTTCTAATACCTTCGTTGCAGCTGCAGGAAATGAAGTGGGCAAGTCTTTATATGAAAAAAGTTTAATACCTGAAGCCCAAAGGTTATGCGCAGAAACTGACGTGATTTTTGCTGATGATGTTACCGTAACCCATGATGGTTTTAGTGATTGGAAGCACGACTCAAAAACACAAATAAAGTTAGCATCAGAAGTGAGTCCAGAAGATGACATCATTGATTATGGGCCAAAAACAGCTCAAAAAGTGGCAGAAATAATTAAATCTGCGGGTACTATTTTATGGAATGGACCAGTTGGCGTTTTTGAAATAGAAGCCTTTGCCAAAGGTACTGAAATCATCTCCCATGCAATAGCGCAAAGTTCTGCGTTTTCAATCGCGGGCGGAGGTGATACTTTAGCTGCTGTTGATAAATATGATATTGCCGACAAAGTGTCCTATATTTCAACTGGTGGTGGTGCATTTCTAGAATTCTTAGAAGGTAAGGTACTTCCGGCTGTTGAGATATTAGAGCAAAGGGCTAAGTAATATCGACAGTTAACTTACCAGTAAATAGTTGTTGAGAGTTTATGGGATAATACTGCAGTGAACCCACTAATAAGTTCACTGCATTTTAACTGTTTACTCAGCAAAGCATAAGCAGCTAGCTATCACTATTAATTTTGCTACCTAAAGTTAAATGGATAAAAAATAATTCATAAACCAATAATCATGAACACCCACTATGGAGTATTAACAATGCCCTCTGCAGAAATGTTAGCAAAAATAACCACGGGAAACGGCTTTATAGCAGCGTTAGATCAAAGTGGCGGTAGCACGCCAAAAGCGTTAGCTTTATACGGTGTTGAAGACAATAACTTTAACAGTGACCGTCAGATGTATGATTTAGTCCATCAAATGCGTACTCGGATTGTTACCAGCCCTGCATTTACCGGTCAACGTATTCTGGGTGCTATTCTATTTGAAAACACCTTAGACAGAGAAATTGAAGGTCAGCCATCTGCTCAGTTTTTATGGCAAGAAAAAAACGTTGTTCCTTTTTTAAAAGTAGATCAAGGTTTAGTTGATGAGGCCAATGGTGTTCAGTTAATGAAAGATATGCCAGAGCTTGATCTATTGCTTGATAAAGCCATTGTCCAAAATGTGTTTGGTACCAAAATGCGATCCGTAATCAAACGTGCTAATCGCCAAGGTATCACCGCGATAGTTAAACAACAGTTTGATGTTGCTAAACAGATCATCGCTAAAGGGTTAGTACCGATTATTGAACCAGAAGTTGATATTAATACTCCTGAAAAGGCTGACATTGAACTTATATTAAAAAGGCAATTACTTGAGCAATTAGCTTTATTATCAGCAGATCAACACATCATGCTTAAATTAACCCTACCCGAGCAAGATAACTTTTACAGTGAGTGTATTGCACACAAAAATGTACTTAAAGTACTTGCCCTTTCCGGTGGTTATAACCGTAAAAAAGCCAACGATAAAGTGACTGCTAACAATGGTATTGTTGCTAGTTTTTCTAGGGCGTTAACTGAAGGTCTATCGGCCAAACAATCAGATGAAGTGTTTAATAATTCACTTGACCACGCGATAGAAACTATTTATCAAGCGTCAAAAACGTAAACTTATTATATCTCCGCCTCAATATCCAATTTAACGGACAAAAGTGTTCTTTAGAAGATAACTTTTATCCGTCCCTTCACAAAAACCATCAAAAAAAGTCAAAAAAAAACAATATTTAATTAAAGTGGGCAATAAATGGAATCATTATTGCTCAAAAACCTGCATCCCTGCTATAATTCTGTCGCAAAAATGAAAGCTTCCAAGGTGACTTTCATTAATTGTTTTTACTAAACGGCAAACATTATTAATTTTACTCATTTTATATCTATTTAGGGAGTTGTTCATGGCTTTAATTTCTATGCGCCAAATGCTTGATCACGCAGCAGAGTTTCAATACGGAATTCCGGCATTTAATGTTAATAACTTAGAACAAGTTCGTGCAATTATGTTGGCCGCAAGTGATACCGACTCCCCAGTAATCATGCAAGCTTCTGCCGGCGCAAGAAGTTATGCTGGCGCACCTTTTTTACGCCACCTTATTTTAGCCGCAATCGAAGAGTTCCCTCACATTCCTGTGGTAATGCATCAAGATCATGGTACCTCGCCAGGTATTTGTCAGCGTTCAATTCAATTAGGTTTCTCATCAGTGATGATGGATGGTTCTTTAGGTGAAGATGGTAAAACACCGGCAAATTACGAGTACAATGTTGATGTTACCCATAGAACCGTTGAAATGGCTCACGCCTGTGGTGTATCTGTTGAAGGAGAGCTTGGTTGTTTAGGCTCTCTTGAAACGGGTATGGCTGGTGAAGAGGACGGTGTTGGTGCAGAAGGTATTTTAACCCTAGAGCAAATGTTAACCAACCCTGAAGAGGCAGCTGATTTTGTCAATAAGACTCAAGTAGATGCGCTTGCTATTGCTTGTGGTACCTCGCATGGTGCATATAAATTTACCCGCCCACCAACGGGGGATATATTAGCCATCGACCGCATTAGAGCAATTCATGAGCGTATCCCAAATACGCATTTAGTCATGCACGGTTCTTCCTCAGTACCACAAGATTGGCTAGCAGTTATTAATGAGTTTGGTGGTAATATCCCTGAAACTTATGGTGTACCTGTTGAGCAAATTCAAGAAGGTATTAAACATGGCGTCCGTAAAATCAATATTGATACCGATTTACGTCTAGCTTCTACTGGTGCAGTTCGCCAATTTTTAGCCCAAAATCCAAGTGAGTTTGACCCTCGGAAATTCTTAAAAGCCTCAACGTCTGCAATGTACGATATTTGCAAAGCACGCTACGAAGCTTTTAACACGGCTGGTAATGCCAGTAAAATAAAGCCTATGAACCTTGATGCTATGTTTGCTCGCTATAACAGTGGTGAATTAAAAGCACTAATTAAGTAGTGTAAAATCCAACTATAATAATTATTAAAGGGCTCTCTGCCCTTTTTTGCTAACTAACTTGGTGATTTAACAGATTTTTAAACACTTGATATAGGTTTGATGCCGATAGTTGGCTATAATAGTATTCAATTCTTATTAGGAGGTTATTAAAATGGACTTACTGTTAAACTGGTTTACAGAAAATCAAACCCTAGTTACTGGTTATTCGATAAAGTTAATTGCTGCCATTGCGATTTTCTTTGTTGGTCAATTTATAGCAAAAGTCATCCGTAAAATAGTAGTCAAACTTTTAGATAAACGTGGTGTTGACACTGCTGTTATTTCATTTGTCGCTAGTCTGACTTATGCCCTAGTATTTATGGTTGCCATTATCGCCGCTATTTCTCACTTAGGTTTTAATACCACATCACTTATTGCCATTATGGGTGCCGCAGGTTTAGCTATTGGTCTAGCATTACAAGGCTCTTTATCAAACTTTGCATCGGGTGTTTTAATTATTTCTTTACGGCCTTTCAAGTCTGGTGATTTTATTGAAGTTGCTGGTATCGCCGGTATTGTAGAAGAAATTCTTATTTTTTCAACGACATTGAGAACGGGAGATAACAAGTCAGTTATTATTCCTAATGGTTCAATTACCAGTGGAACCATTACTAATTACTCAACAAAACCGACACGAAGAATCGACTTAATTATCGGTGTAAGTTATGACGCTAACTTAGCTCATACAAAACAGGTGCTCAATGATGTTGTTGCTAAAAATACTTTAGTATTAAAAGATCAAGACGTTACTATCGGTGTTAGTGAACTTGCTGACAACTCCGTTAATTTAGTTATTCGCCCTTGGGTAAAATCAGAAAACTATTGGCCTGTTTACTTTGATTTATTAGAAAATATTAAAGTCGCTTTAGATGAAGCAGGTATTGAAATACCTTACCCACAATTATCATTACACATGAAAAAAGAGGAAAACCATGACTCGTAATTTAGCCCTGACAGCTTTATTTTTATTACCTATTAGTGCTTTTAGTGCAGAAGACTTAGAACAAGCAATCCCTGTTGGACCAGAATATACTCTCTCAGCTGAATTAGGTTTTCTTTATAAAACCGGTAATACTAAAAGTGCCGATATTAAGGCGGGTATTAACCTTCGGCATGAAAAAAACCAATGGTTAAATGAGGTTGCCTTTAACTTCCTTGGTAAGAAAATTGAATCTGAATCAGTTGATGATATCGGCGCTATTGAAAAAGATTTTGTTACCACTGATAACAAATGGAATATTACCACTCAAACCAACTATACCATCAGCCCTGAAGGACAAAATTACCTTTATGGTAACTTAGCTTATGAAGAAGATGAATTCAGCAGTTTTGAAAGACAAAGCTCTGTTTCTATCGGTTGGGGTCGTAATTGGTATAAAACAAAAAAAGCCTCATTATTTGCTGACGTTGGTCCAGGTTATAAACATGATGTTATCCGCGAGTCAGATATGGTGATGGGGTCAACTAAAGATGGCTTTATTATTCAAGCTCAAGCGCTTTACCTCCATAAAATTAATGAATTTGTTGAATTCAGGCAACTCTTTATTGCTAAGTATGCGGTAGATACTGAAGAAAACAGTGTATATAAAGCTGAAACTGCTGTTACGACAAAATTAATTGAGTCTTTACAATTAAAGTTCACGTTGACCATAGATCACAACACAAAAGTTGAAGAAGGTTTTGATAATACTGATACTCAAACAGCGATGACTTTGGTCTATAGCTTTTAGCGTCGTGAGTTAATCAACTGCTCGCAAGATTTAGACAGGACATACGCTTCAATCGATTGATTAATACGATCAGCTCATCTAGAGTTGATCGTATCTCCCTTAACAAATAACCATAATTTGCATCAAGAAACTATTTCTATTTGTCTACTAATTCAGCGACAATAAGTTTTAACAAAAAAGTTTCCCGTTCAATAGAAAATCCCTTTTTATCACTCTTGCTAAGCGTATGTTCATTATGACTTATCGCTTGATGAATATTCATCCAGATAGGCTGCATGCCATTATCAATTTCATGTGATTCAAGTTCAGTATCAAGTAACACATCATCTATCGTACAAAGGTAACAATAGGACTGTATATGAACAATATCAAAATCACTTTTATACCAAGGCCTAAACTCTTCATACAAACCGAACGCTTGAATATCCTGTACATTGTGTGCGCCAGTCTCTTCTTTTAATTCACGAATAAGACCTTCAATATGACTCTCACCATCATCAATACCCCCACCAGGTAAGCTGTAATCGTGGTAACGTTTAGTATATAACAAAAGAATATTGTCATCATTCAAAACGATGGCTCTTGTAGCTTTTCGGATAAAATATTTTGCAGATATATCAGTAATATTAGGATGGATTGTTGATTTGAGTAAACGCATAAAAATTCTTTTAAAACTAGCTATTAACGGAGTATTGACCAAAATAACAGTTTTTAGTTAGGTCAATTTAATTAGATACCGACTTTACTGTACTAATTAACGCTGAGTCTACCACTATCAATAAAATATCAGTTAAGCTTAAATTTACAGTAAAAATATCTGCGCTTATGATAAAAATTGAGCATAAAAAAACTTTGAGTCTGATTGTTAAATCAGTACTCAAAGTTCAAAGTTTTAACTCAATTCAAATCATATAAATTGATCTGATTGGTATGTGATATATGTTTTTAAAATCTATATAGATTAAGGACCATAAGTTGATTGACAGATCAGTCTTTTAGTCAGGTGTAAACAATTTTAAATCTTAATTCAGATATAAAAAAACTCAATCAAAACAACATAAAATTAAATATATATTCACATACAAATTAACCATACACCTATATAGATCAGTATAAAAGCGTACCCTATGATTATATTTAAAACAAATAAAGCATATTTATGCGATTTGGTTATATATAAATTCACAAAAAAAGACAGTGAAATTGTTATTTTTATTTGAAAAATCACTAGCAATACATTGATAAAATGAAAAAAATCCAAATAATCTGGTTGATGAAATTGCTGTTGAGTGGTTGATGAGTTAACTGTTTGAGAGTAATAAGTGGGGAGTACTTGTTGATGAATTCAGCATCTTATTTAACAAGTATTTTTAAGAAGCATAATGAGTTGGTCTGGACGATTTTATTGGTGACGATTATTTAGACTTAAAGCTGATAAGTGACGAACACGCTGTCCACCACTTATCAGATATCTTACCAATAACTTATTATCTGTTTGTCGCTAAAATTTTGCACTGACCCATAACCATACTTTATCAGTGTCCACTTTACCTGAAGCTGAGTCACCTGCTTTATATGAAGCTAATTTTATGCCAGCAGAATAATTTTTAGTCAAACTTTTTGTATATACTGCATCTATTTCTGATCCTAAATCATCAACCGTTTCAGACGCTTTATCCGCACTGAACTTGTGGTAAACAACCGCCCACTTCCCTCCAGCAACTTTACCAGCAAGACCAGCGTAAACATCAGCTAAGCCCTCTTTAGGTGTACCTAAAAATTGATCAGACCAACCATTAAACTTATGCAAGGTAGCTAATGGTGTAGAAAATCCATACATACCATCATCAGAGCCTAATAATTCATAGCCGACTTTAACCTTAACCCCTGAAAAACCTGCACTTAGTTCAGCCGCTAAATAATCAGTTGAGTAAGATGTTGTTGCATTATCAGCGTCTTGCTGCGCATATTCAAAGGAATAAGATAATGATTGTTCACCCATTTTACTTGAGCCATTAAAGCGAAGACCAACAGTATCTAAACCATTTTCAGTGCCATTATCAACTTCTAATAAATAACCATAGGCAGTAACTGTGCCGAAAGAAGTTTTATATACCGCATTAAATAAATGATCTGTTGAGTCAATGTCTTTTGACTCAGCAAAAATTCTATTTCGTTGTGAGATATAGCCATATTGGATGTCTAAATTTTTGATAGGGTGATAGGCAGCGGTAATCCCATCAAATGTCTGCCTATCTTGTCGCCAACCGACGTGTCCTACAAATCGGTGGTTATTCATCGTAACGACCTGTCTTCCTATTTTTACATCAAACAGTTCGTGCTTATACTTTATAAATAGTTGGTCAAACTCTGTTGTTTCAGGATCTGCTATCACTGAATAATCAGTATTGTTGCCTAAGGTGTTATTGTAATCATCTAAACCGAACACGGTACGAGAGTCTTCAAACTCTACCAACGATGAAAAGCCAGACACACTGTCTGTGGTGTAGGTTAGGCGAGTACGCAAGGTGAAGGCGTCCGCATCTTTTAATCCATTATCTTGACTGACATTTTCATACCGTAAATTTAAGTTAACATTGGTCTTACCGTTGACAAAAGCATCGGTAATAGAATCAGCAAATACTTGTGATGGGCAACTCGCTGCTAGTGTAATTGACAAGCATAAAGCTATTTTATTAGGTGTCATTTTTTCATTTTCCTTTCATGTTTAGTTTTAAGTTTTAAGTTTTACGTTTTACGTTTTACGTTTTTTAGTTTTTTAGTTTTTTAGTTTTTTAAATCTGCCATTATCAATTTTCATTGACACGTTTTTGATTCACCACGGGTGAAACAGAGGTTTTTCCATTGAAGCTTTCTACTTTTCTTTGTTTTTCATAAAGAAAGGTTAATACTTCCGATCGTAGGCGATTATATTCAAGGTTTTTAGCTAGGGATAATCGGCTGCGCGGGCGTTCTAGTTTTACGTCAAGGATTTCGCCAATCGTGGCTTCAGGGCCATTGGTCATCATAACTATTCGGTCAGAAAGTAATACCGCTTCATCGACATCATGAGTAATCATGATCACCGTGTTGTTTAACTCACTTTGAATTTCCATCAGTGAGTCTTGCATATGGGCACGTGTTAGGGCGTCAAGCGCACCAAAGGGTTCATCCATTAATAATACTTCGGGCTGCATAGCTAATGCACGTGCAATACCAATCCGTTGTTTCATACCTCCAGAAATTTCATCTGGACGTTTATGCATAGCATGCCCCATATGTACTAAATTTAGGTTATGTTCAATCCAGTCTTTCATTTCAGCATTTGACATGATTTTATTAAAAACCTGTTTTACTGCTAACTCAACATTTTGGTATGAGGTTAACCAAGGAAGTAACGAGTGATTTTGAAAAACAACTGCTCGTTCAGGCCCTGGTTCATTCACTTCTTTATTTTTTAATAACACCCCTCCTTTTGTCGCTTGATAAAGACCGGCGACAATATTAAGCACAGTAGATTTACCGCAACCAGAATGGCCAATCAAAGAAATGAACTCCCCTTTGTTAATTTTAAGGTCTACGTCCTTTAGCGCGGTAAAACCCCCCGTATCGGTAGGGAAAACCATATCAATTTGACTAATATTTAAAAATGCTTGATTATCTGCTGTTGTTTTGGCTGACTTCATAATAATTTCCTTAAACGCTGACACTGGTTTTATCCCAAGATACTTTTCGTTGAAATTGCAGCATAATGCGGTCTAGCAAGAAGCCGATAAAACCGATAACAATCACAGCCGCCATTATTCTGGCAAGGGAGTCTGAACTACCATTTTGAAATTCATCCCAGACAAACTTTCCTAGACCTGGATTTTGAGCAAGCATTTCAGCCGCGATAAGTACCATCCAAGCGACACCAAAGGATAATCGCATACCAGCAAAAATCATTGGAATGGAGGCAGGTATGACTATTTTTTTGATATGAGTAAATGTTGATAGACGTAGAACTTTACTCACATTAAGCAAATCTTTATCAATTGAAGCGACCCCCATCGAGGTGTTAATCACCATTGGCCAAAGACTACACAAACTGACCGTTATCAATGAGGTTAAAAATGACTTTGACACTAGTGGGTCATCCGATACGTAAAGTGCACTAACCACCATGGTCACAAGGGGTAACCATGCTAAGGGCGACACCGGTTTAAATATCTGAACCATAGGATTTACTGCAGCATTAAAACGCTTACTTAAGCCCATAAAAATACCTAATGGGATGGCAATGACCGCGGCAACTAAAAAACCACTTGTTACCGTGATCAAACTAGTGATTATTTGATCTAAGAATGTTTCCTTACCAGTATAAGATCTAACTTTAACGACATACTTTGAGTCATTCGCTAGTTTTTCTGCGCTGCGTTTATCTTGTCGTTGATAAAAAGCATCCGCTTTTTTTCGCTCTGCTACATGCTCTTGATATAAAGTAGAAAATTGTTTAACAACCGCATTAGGCCCAGGAAAATCACCTAAAGAGGTATGAATATTCTGTGCAGTAGTTGACCACAAAAATAGAAAAATCGTGATACCAAACACTGGCAATAATATCGTATTAGTGACTTTACCTAGTATACTTTTAAATATTTTCATCATTTGTTCTGTGACGGTTAAAGTGTTTATCTTTGCGGTTGTTAAACTCATTACTTACTTCCTTTGGCTGATAATTTTTAAGCTATCGCGCTTAAAGCTTGTCACCTTTTTTAAGGCCAATACTGAATTTTTCTAAATAAGCATTCGGCTTGTTTCCGTCATAGACAATATCGTCGATAAAGTGTTGCTGAGGTCCTTTAAAACCTGTTTCATTAGTGAAGTCAGGAAACTCGCTTGCGGAAATTAGTTTATCTTCAATAAGCGACTTTGCTGCTTGAACATAAATATCAGGACGATATACTTTTGCGGCTAACTCTTTATACCATTCGTCACTTTTATCATTAGATATTTGTCCCCAGCGACGCATTTGTGTTAAATACCAAATCGCATCTGAGTAGTATGGATATGTCGCGTTATACCTGAAGAATACATTGAAATCAGGTACTTCACGTTTATCACCTTTTTCATACTCAAACGTACCGGTCATTGAATTAGCAATAACCTCATAATCAGCACCTACATAATTAGATTGGGATAATATTTTCACTGCTTCAGGTCGATTAGCATTATTTTTCTCGTCTAACCATTTCGCTGCACGAATAAGGGCACGTGTTAAGCGAATAGTGGTGTTAGGATGTTTTTCTGCAAACGCTGCAGTAATACCAAAAACTTTTTCAGGATTGTTTTTCCAAATTTCATAATCAGTGACTACTGGTACACCAATATTTTTGAATACCGCTTGCTGATTCCAAGGCTCACCAACACAATAGCCATGTATAGTGCCGGCTTCCATTGTCGACGGCATTTGTGGTGGTGGGGTCACAGAAAGTAATGCTTGGGCATCTATCTGGCCTGATGTGTCGCCTTTATGTGGCGCATAATAACCGGGGTGAATACCGCCCGCTGCTAGCCAGTAGCGTAGCTCATAGTTATGGGTGGACACTGGAAATACCATTCCCATTTTAAAAGCTTTACCGTCTGACTTTAGCTTTTCAATCACAGGCTTTAACGAATCAGCTTTTATTGGATGCACCGGCCTACCATCAGCCATTTTAGGAATGTTAGGTTTCATTTGCTGCCAAATTTTATTGGATACCGTAATGGCGTTACCGTTAAGGTCCATAGAAAATGGTGTGATAATATGGGCTTTAGTGCCATAGCCCATAGTTGCTGCAATTGGCTGACCCGCAAGCATATGAGCACCATCTAGCGTGCCATCAATAACACCATTAAGTAAAACCTTCCAGTTAGCCTGCGCTTCAATGGTGACATATAAGCCTTCATCTTCGAAATAGCCTTTCTCATAAGCAATCGCAATAGGTGCCATATCGGTCAGTTTAATAAAACCAAACTTTAGCTCTTCTTTTTCTGCCTCACCGAGCGCTTTACTGTGAGCGACGTTTGTTACTGAAAGTACTAGCGCAATACTCAGCGAAACAGTTTTAAAAGTAGAGGTTATCGATTTTTTCCAATTCATTATAAAATCCTTAGCTACATTAATAAAAATTAAACTTTTTCAAAAAAAACGCTCACTAATTATCCGCCGATTAAGGTTGATAATTGGTGAGCGCCTTTGCTCGTATACTGTTAGGTTTGTCGCCTATCTTTACCTAAAAGCGTCGTTGCAATTAGGATTTATTATTTTTTTATCGCCATTGATAAAATTATTTATTTAGAATATTAACCCTCTAATTACTTACCAAGTAGCAGTTAACATGCCAAACGATAATCCATTGATATAATTAATTTTTATATTAATTTCATGTGAGTTTTCTATGTTATCTGCACTGTAGACTATCAAATGCACCATTTATGTTCATGCCCGTGTTGTTGATAACACTTCACAAACATTGATGATATTTTTTGCGACTGTAGCTAAGGAGCAACTTTGGTTCATCGCCATTTTCCTCAGAAGTTCATAGGCTTGATTTTCACTTATTTGCTTTTGATGCATAATTAAGCCCTTTGCCCTTGCGATTAATTTTCTGCCTTCTAATTGAGTTTTTACTTGTTTTAATTCACTACGTAACGCTTGTAGTTCTTTAAAGCGCTCACTGGCTACAGAAATAATGCTATTTAAACGCTGAGGCAAAACTTCATGAACAACAAAAGCACTGACACCTGCTTTAATAGCACTTTTAATAATAATTGGTGAATCACTTTCAGAAAATATAACTACCGGTAACGGCGATATCTTATATATTTCAACGAGATCTTTAAGTGTTTTGTCACTAAGTATTTTAGTCGATAGGATTAAAAAATCAGGATTACAAAACTCTATTTGTTGTATAATAGAGTCATCAAATGAAATGTGTTTGGTTACATGGTAGGTAAGATCAATTAGTCCCTTCTTCAACATGGTTGGAGTAGAGGGTATTTCCTCAACTAGCAGGACTGAAATATTTTTAGTCTCAATGGTTTTTACGGGTTTATTTTGATTTTTTTTGCTTTTAATAGTGTGCTTTATAAGGTTCATGGTGTTTCAACCTATTTCCAATTAATTTATCCACTTACCTTATGGCAAATTCCAAGCCAACTAATATTAAAATTACATATCAACAACTTAAAATAAAAACTCAAATTATTCACTATAAATTTTGCACCAAGACATGTACATTTCAATCATTAAGCACCATCGCAGAGCAGCAATGTATGTTGACTAAATCAATAATCGAAATGTGGAGGTGATTCGCTAAAAAATGACCTTTAGTTATTAAATGCAATCAGCTTGTTACTAAAAATGGTATAACTAAAGATGATTTTTAGTGGGATAATGAATATGATGACCTCACTAAAACAGTTATTAACGCAAAGAATAATCTTAAATCACTTGACCCAAGACGACCCATTATGTATTTAATATCTTAGCTACTGCAGCTTGCACCGATGTTGTATTAGAATTAGACTTCAACCTTATAAAGTTGCTTAAAATAGATCACAAATGTATTAGTAGTAAAAAAAATGTGTAAACATCTTAAATTAAACATAGTCTCTGATATTTTGTGTCTATGGTGCATCATTGGCCACCAGTCTTTAATCAGACCTTCACTTAATATTTCAGTAGATATATCCCTTGGCAACCATTGAAGTTAGATCCCCATAGACCAAAAGAAGGTCAGGATATCACCGAATACCTTACCGAGAAATATGGTATGAGTATTTAGCAAAGTGAGCAGAATAAAGCGATGTTCAAACAGTTAGGATGGGATGTTTCTTATAAATTTCGCAATCATGGTGGTGGTCGAGTTTATAATACTTTTAATGCACATAAGCTAGGCTAATACATTAGGCTAAGAGGAATATGTGAATAGTAAGTAAACTATTAAACTGCTCATACTATTGCTGAGTCAGTTGAAGAGAACTAAATGAATATTGATTGCCTATTTATCAGCATCACATTATAAGTGTTGATGCTGATAAATTAACGCTTACTTGGCAGTTAACAGTGAAGTGTTCGCTTAAATTAAGCGACTTTTTTTGCTGAAACCTGACTCGAAAGATATTCGTCTAATGAACCTTGAAAACTCACTAATTCTTTATCTTTAATATCAATAATACGTGTTGCCAAACTTGAGACAAATTCACGATCATGGCTAACAAAAATCAACGTACCTTCAAAGGCTTTAAGTGCGTTGTTTAAGGCATCAATCGCTTCTATATCCATATGGTTAGTTGGCTCATCCATGATCAATACATTAATATCGGCCATCATTAGCATACCAAATAACAAGCGATTTTTTTCGCCACCTGAACAATTGCGCGCTTTTTTGTTAGCGTCATCGTCAGTAAACAATAAACGGCCTAACATACCACGAACGCTTAAATCGTTATGGCATGGTCTGCGCCATTGTGACATCCAATCCATTAACGTTAACTCGTTATCAAAAAATATGCCACTATCTTGTGGACAATAACCAACAGATGCATTTTCAGACCATTTAACTACACCTTCATCATGCGCTATCTCACTCATTAAACAACGCAGTAATGTTGTTTTACCAACACCATTTTCACCGATAATAGCTAACTTAGCACCAGCTTCGAGTAATAGGTCACCTTTTTCAAATAACACTTGACCATCAAAACCATGGCCAACTTTATCAAGTTCTAATGCTTGACGATGCATTTTTTTACCTGGTGAAAAATCGATTTTTGGCGTTATACGGCTCGATGATTTGACATCATCAAGTTTAATTTTATCCATTTTTTTAGCACGAGAACTTGCTTGTTTTGCTTTTGATGCATTAGCACCAAATCGATTAACAAAATCTTGTAGCTCAGCAATTTCTTCAGATTTTTTGACATTGCCCGACAATAACTGTTCACGTAGCAAACCAGACTGCTCTAGGAAAAACTCATAATTACCCGGGTAAACACGTAATTCACCGTAATCGATATCAGCCATGTGGGTACAAACAGAGTTAAGAAAATATCTATCATGGGAAATGATAATCATGGTGCACTTACGTTTGTTTAATTCACCTTCTAACCAACTGATGGTATGAATATCCAAGTTGTTGGTTGGCTCATCGAGTAATAAAATATCAGGGTTAGCGAAGAGAGCTTGAGCAAGTAAAACACGTAACTTCCAACCTGGAGCAACTTGCTGCATTGAGCCAAAATGCATTGACTCATCAATACCGGCTTCTAATAAAATTTCGCCCGCACGACTTTCTGCAGTATAACCGTCCATTTCAGCAAATTCACTTTCTAAGTCGCCAACGCGCATGCCATCGGCTTCGCTCATTTCAACTTGTGCATAGATAGCATCACGCTCTTGCTTTACTTTCCATAAAGGAGCATCACCCATGATAACAGTATCAATAACATTGTGTTCTTCAAACGCAAACTGATCTTGGCCTAACGTACTGACCTTATTACCGGTACTGACTGAGACATTACCTGAGCTTGGTATTAACTCACCACTGAGAATTTTCATGAATGTAGACTTACCGCAACCATTAGCGCCGATTAAACCGTAACGATTTCCGTTACCAAATTTTGCCGAAATATTTTCAAATAAAGGCTCTGCGCCAAATTGCATTGTAATGTTCGATGTAGTGATCAAAAGAAATCCCTGGATTTTGCTAATGGCTATTAAATGATTGATTGTTAAGTAACACTGACTTAAAAGTGATCTTGAAAATAACAAACAGACTCAAAATATTAAGGTCGCGCATTATACAGTAAAAGCGCCCTAAACAACATCTAATCTTTACGATAAAGTGATGTTTTTTTCATCAGCAACCTATCATCCAAAAGAGAGTTCAAATTATTTAATGATTATCTGGCCTACTTGAGTCATGTAATTAGTAGTGTTGAATAAAAATCAAGTATATTTATTATGTTTGGGCTTGATCCTAATGGATGTCTGATGATGGGAGATTTAGTCGAAAAAATGCTGTTAAAGTATGCCAAAGAGGCGATCTTTTTATCCTTTTTTATACCATAACTATTATAAATAGTTATGGTTGTCATTATAGTTATTTACAATTTATCCAGTAGCTAGCTGGGTTAATTATTGTCTTGGCAGGTGATTACATTAGGTTTACCCAATGATATGGGTGTGTATTTATAACACTCAGTGATCAGTAAATAATTTAACTACCCAATTACAAGTAGCACCTTATTGTTTCTTCAATGCGCATTGCGCTTCTGTTTTCATCCCTATCGCTTTAAAAAACATCGTTGCGGGACAAAAGCCAGTGAAGGATGATTGAAACAAGTTAGCGCCAACAAATACTGTTAGCCAAACATAGTTTGGATGAAGCCAATATGTTAACACCACAGATAACAGAACCATAAAACCAGCAAAACGACTAAGTGCAATTTCTACAGACATAATAAACCTCCCAACTAATAAAAACATATCAATAATATCACAACACTAGCTTACATTAGAATACACTAATATAATATCAACCAAATAACCTATAATATAATAGGTTATTTGAGGTAAATACTGTCACAAAGTCCTCACATGAATAATGGGTTTGGTATTGATATCACCATGATCGGCAATCGTTGTACAATAGCCCCCTTTAATTAATACAGCAACACTCTGGCCTTGAGAGCAGCGAATAAAAGAAAGGTGATAACCAGAGTTAATCAAGCTACTCGCTGAAAAACGTTGTGACAATGTTAATTGATGCCACAAATTTTTATCTTGTTGAGGCTGCCTACGTTCAATGAGTATATCTCGAGTCACTTTGTCACTCATACTAGTACCCAATATTGAGTTACAGTCGTAAAATCAATTAGACCTTTGCCAGTATTAATAAGCACAAAACATACCTGAAAAAACAACTAAATAAAAATCAATATTTTATAAAACTAAATCAATATTATAAAAATGATAAAAGCTAATTTGTAAAACTTTTTGACAGTAATTATGTTCCTGAAAATAAATATATAGTCTTTTGAATTTATATGGTTGCGCTATACGCATACAAGCGCTCACCCTTTAGTAAAGACCAGTCATCAAAGGTATAGTAAAAGTTAGTCTGTATTAACTTTATTACCATATTTAAATTAAAAAATAGTCGTCTTACATCAGCCTAGATTAATTAAAAACATGAAAGCGAGTAAGAAGGCTAGCAAAAACCTTATTGACACTGGTAGAATCGGAAGATAGATTAATATTTTTTTATGAGAAGATTTTTAGATGGGCAGAGCATACCAAAACCGCAAATTATCAATGGCTAAAACAGCCGGAGCAAAAACTAAAGTTTATTCTAAATACGGTAAAGCCATTTATGTTAGCGCCAAAGAAGGCGGCGTAGACCCTGAGGGTAATTTAACATTACGTGGTTTGATTGAGAGAGCAAAAAAAGATCAAGTACCTACACATGTAATTGAAAATGCGATAAAAAAAGCTTCTGGTGCTGGTGGTGAAGATTTTGTGGCAGCTCGATACGAAGGTTTTGGTCCAGGTAACTGCATGGTCATTATTGATTGTTTAACAGACAATGGCAATCGCACCATTAAAGATGTTCGTCAATGCTTTTCTAAATCACAGTCTAAAGTTGGCTCGTCTGGCACTGTTTCTCATATGTTTGATCATCAGGCGGTATTCGCCTTTAAAGGCGAGGATGATGAAGTAATATTAGAAAGCTTGATGATGGCAGATATTGACGTAACTGACGTTGAACTAGAAGATGGTATCATCACTGTTTATGCACCTCACACTGAGTATTTTAAAATTAAAACTGAGTTTGCTAATTCTATGCCTGAATTTGATTTAGAAGTGGAAGAAATAACTTGGGTACCTCAGACCTATGTTGATATTGAAGGCGAAGAAGATACCGCTAATTTCGAAAAATTTATTATGATGCTTGATGAATGCGATGATGTTCAAAATGTTTATCATAATGCGGAACTGAAAGATTAATCTGACCTTTAATTTTTTCAAGCGTTAACCCACAAGAATAACAACGAAAAGGAACATAGACATGTTCCTTTTTTTCAAAAAAACATTCTAATTAACCACTTATATTTTTCCGACATGACTATTCATGACTAACGGGTTATTCAATTACTTCACCGTGATATATTATTTGATTTAAATGAACAATATAACTTGGTCTATTTCAAATATATGAGATAATTGAGGTTGGCACAACATACAACATACCAATGGCTCATTATGAAACTTTTAGTTCGCAATCTTTCACGTTCAACAACCGAACAAGAAATCCGTATATTATTTTCTGCTCATGGCTCGGTCACAGAATGTAGCTTAGTTTTAGACAACGAAACAGCTAAATCAAAAGGCTTTGCTTTTATTATAATGCCTAATGAAAGTGAAGCGAAGTCTGCAATGAATAACTTACACGAGACAAGGGTTGCTAAAAATAAAATCCGAGTAAAAATAGCTCAGTAATATTATTGTAAAAAGGTAAAAGCCAGCGTATTCAATGCTGCCTTTTTACTGGTTATTTTAACATGTAAGATTAACTTAGCAGTCAACTGAACCTTAAATTTTATCCCTTATTAGCTAGAGACACACCTTAAATTTCGACAACCGAATTGGCATTGGATCTTTCAATGATTTTAACCAAAGTTGTTTGGATAACCTCACTTTCTCGCGCATCAGTGTCACTGACAAATCGCTCTTCCTGTGCTGCCGCACCTTCTTCTAAAGTAAAAAGAACAACGACTTCTGTTGCACAATCATTATTTTCACCCAAATACTGTAAAGATATTTGAGGATAACCTTTAAAACCTTTCTTCACTTGTTTAGCAATACGTTTTTTTGCTTTATCTATATTCATAATAAGTCCTTGTGCTTTTTTGATTAAAGAAGTAATACAGCCACTTTTCTATTTGGATATAACGAGTCGATCTTGTGACCAAGGTTTAGCATTCCATAATTTAATAACTAAATTTTTATTAGCCTTGATCAAAACCTTTCACCCTATTATTTGCAGACAGCTGTATTATCGAAAAAATGAAAAGTTTTACCGCGACTCAACAAAGTTATAGTATCGACTATACAACACTTTAACGACATACGAACAAATGAGTACTCTATCGACTATCGCATAAATATTTACACAAAAGTAACTAATTGGTTTGTCCTTTTAGCCAGAGAATTCTAAATAGACAAAGATTGAATAGCGTCTGACACCGTTAAAAAGTAAATTTTAGACAGGCAAAGTGTCGATTTTTTAAACTCATGAGCACGTATTAAATTTGTCATTTCCTCTGCGAAAACTATCTGGCGAGTTTTTATTAACTTAAGTTTTCCTGCAATCGACTCTATTAAGTACCTGCAGCCTAATGAGTCGATAACATTATCTTCATCACTTAGGAGTAACTCTTGACATTCAGAGATAAAGTCAAGCTCAGAGTCTAAATAAATCAGCTCATCATCTCCCGCTAATTCGAGTATACAGGGCCATGAAATCATATAAATTGCCTTAATAAAAATAACGTCTCATTAACTGACGCCTATGATAGTTTTATTGTTATAGCTTGCTTCAGTCAAACGATAATATATTGTTAAAGGCGCAATGCAACATCAAAAACAGCATATACCGACAAAGGCATCTAATGTTATGAATATATATTCTTCTGGGGTTTGAGGGTGCTACTAATTTTGGTTAATAATATAAAATACCGTCTTCTGCTTAAGTAAAAAAATAATTAACTAGCCGGTTTAACTTATTAAAACACACCAACTTGGATTATAAAGTTAAAGGGTTACCTCAACACAAAAACACTATACCTGAATACTACCTTCTAAATATTGTACCGCTTTACCTGAAATATAAACCTTATCACCTTCTACACTGCACATTAATTTACCTCCACGTTTGGAGGCTTGATAGGCAACGAGTTGAACTTTGTTTAACTTATTAGCCCAATAAGGAGCTAGACCAGCATGAATGGATCCTGTTACGGGATCCTCATCACCGCCATTGGCCGGCCAAAAATAACGAGAAACAAAGTCATACTCACTGGATTGAGCAGTGACTACAACATCATATGGAGCAAGTTGCTTTAATAAGTCACTATTTTGTTTAACGCTAAGTACGTCATTTTCTTTTTCATAGACCACAAAATAGGCTTGGTTATTCAACAGCACATTTTCAGGAGGAATTGATAGCCCGTTTAATAAAGCCAACGGAATATTCTCAACCTTTTGAGGATGTTGGTTAGGAAAGCTCATTTGGATATACCCATTATCAGCTTCTATCACAGATAAATGACCAACAGCTTTTGCAAAAAAGTCAATTGATTTTAAACCCTCATTGTTTGCAAAAATAACAAATGAAGCGGCTAAAGTGGCATGACCACAAAAGTCAATTTCTGTTATCGGTGAAAACCAACGTATTTGATAATTTTGGCTCTTTATTTTTTTAACAAAAGCTGTTTCAGAAAGATTATTCTCTGTAGCAATCGATTGCATAAGTTTTTCACAAAGCCAGTTTTCTGTGATGATTACCGCAGCAGGATTACCTTTAAAAGTTGACTCAGTAAAGGCATCGACCACATTAATTTTTAATTCCATTTGAATATAATACCCCAGTGTTTATGATTACTAAAAAACTTAAGCGCATGTAAAATAAGGTATTATATATCTAAGACACTGCTACTTCAATAGCCCCCATCGGCAGATTAAAACGATGACCAATACCTATATTATTATTTTAATCGCTACCGCCTGTAAAATATAGCTAAGGTCTTGGTCAGTGGAAAACCGCTAACTACTTTTTATTATTGAATAACTTGTGAGTGTTGTAGCTTGCCCCAAGTTTACTGAAACCGCTTAATAGAACAGCTTGACAACGCAGTAATTAGAGCCGCATAACTAAAAGTGGGTATAAACCAGCTGATACCTGTATCATAAATAAAGCCCCAATTTATTTTACTTTGACTGTGAAATAGTCCACTAGGGTTCTTTAAACACCCCCATATAAGAATAATGCTAGTAAAAATAAGTGATACACCAAACCATGCGAGAATTGCACAATACCAAATTTTTTTATTTATACCCACCCATTTCAATTAGTCACTCTCTGGTGTGATTAAAAGCTAAACTCTAGGCAAATTAACACTTCTAGAAGGGTCTCGCTGCAGAAAGAATTTTTAATGAGTCGTTACCTGCTATTTGTACTCAGCTGCCGTAATAAACTCACCAAATGTTTCACACCAAACCACAACAGTATTAAAAGCGTTCAAGTCAATGCCAGCGTCTACTTCCACGATGAAGTTATCAAAGGTTTTTACATTACCGATAAGTACCAGAGATGACTTCAGCTGCTCATATTCCGTTCCTGTTTCAACAAATTCTGGAGAAAAGTAGAGTTTGTAGTCTGGTCCAAGTTCACCGATGAAAGTTATATAGTCATTACCAATAGAAAGCGTACCCTGCCCCCAATGCAATAAATCACTGACTTTAAGATCTTTTGTGAACTGAGCTGAATAGACAGATTGTGACGACATTGACCAAATATCACGTTCACTTGGCGCCGGAGCTGCAGTAAGTATTGGCAACGCATAGATACCAATAGCAAACCCGACAGCCAAAAAAATAATATGGATAAAGGCAAAAGTAGCCAACGTCTTTTTTGCCTTATTATCTACCTTGAATTTATAAAGCGAACTTAAACAGCTTTATGAATTACCACGTTGACAATTCCAACATATTTCAAAAGAAGGACCGTTGTTCTCAGAACAGTTTTTACACGTCCAATCAGCGATATTATTGCTATTCTCGGATAATTTGACAATTTCAACTGCACGATTAAAATCTAAGTCATCAAAAACCCAAACTTCTGGCCATGAATCAAAAGCTGAGATCTCGCCAACCGCACCTTGTGCAAATTCATTTTTGATAAAAGTATTTATTTTTTGTGTCTCAATTAGATTTTTCACATTGTTCACAAGAAAGTGGCTTTCATTAGTATATACCATCTTCATAATTGAATACCCATAGCGCTATTTTAAGCGTAGAAAGATTAAAAGTGAAAGAGGGTTTGTCTCTTATGTCACGAAAAAAAGAAACTTCGGTAGCACCAGATTAAGATAAACGTCTTTCGTTTATCTTAATCTATCAAGCTTTTAAGAAAACAGCTACTTTTCGTCAATAACGTCGGTTAATACTGTTATTCCCATTATAAAAAAACCGAACAATATGTTCGGTTTTTTAGTAGACATCATAGCGATTGCAATTAAGGCATCATGGCTTCTTGGTCTTCACCTTCTTTTAGAATGACTTCTGGCATTAAATCTTCTTTCGAAATTCCTAATGCTAACGCCACTAAACTGGCGACATAAATTGAAGAATAAGTACCAACAAACACACCAAACAACAATGCGGTTGCAAAACCATGAATGAGCTCACCACCTCTAAAAAACAATGCAGCAAGTACTAGTAGTGTGGTAATTGAAGTGATAAACGTACGACTCAATGTTTGTGTTAGCGAGATATTAATGATTTCTTCAGGACTACCTTCTCTAATTTTTCTAAAATTCTCTCTGATCCGATCAGAGACAACAATAGTATCATTGAGTGAATAGCCGATAACCGCTAATATTGCTGCTAAAACCGTCAAATCAAAAGCTAATCCTAAAATTGAAAACAAGCCCAGTGTCAGTAAAACATCATGGAACAAGGCAACAACTGAACCAACCGCAAAACGCCATTCAAAACGAAAGGCAACATAAAACAATATACAGATAAGCGCGGTTAACATCGCTAATCCACCTTGCTCTGCTAATTCGTCACCAACACTTGCACCAACAAACTCTATACGGCGCATATCAATTTTTTGACCCGTACCTTCTTGTAATACGGCTAACACCTCGTTACCTAGCATTTCAACTTTTACGTCTTCGCGTAAAGCTAGGCGAATAACAACATCTCGGCTACTACCATAAAGTTGCACTATGGCATCACTATAACCGTTGGTGTCCATTAATGCTCTTAACTTGGTTAAGTCAGCGGCTTCTTCAAACCCCACTTCAATTAAGGTACCACCCGTAAAATCAAGACCAAAATTGAGTTTATTGGTTGCTAGAGAATACACTGCGGTAATCATCAATATCGCACTAAATATCATCGCTATTTTTCGGTAACTCATAAAAGCGACAGTTTCTTTTAATTGTAAAATTTGCATAATTATTTCAACTTATCCCTTAAAATTATATTGGTAGTTTCTTTAGGGATTTTCCACCCCAAATGGAGTTAACGACTGCACGAGTACCAACTACTGAGGTAAACATGGAGGTGATAATACCGATTGATAATGTCACAGCAAAACCTTTGATTGGGCCAGTACCAATAGCAAACAAAATAACAGCGGCAATTAAGGTAGTAATGTTGGCATCAATAATTGTTGAAAATGCGGCTTCATAACCTTGATGGATAGCTTGTTGTATAGTTTTACCTTCACGAATCTCTTCACGGATGCGCTCAAAAATAAGTACGTTTGCATCAACAGCCATACCAACGGTTAGTACAATCCCTGCCATGCCTGGGAGTGTTAAGGTCGCTCCTGGAATTAATGACATCACACCAATAATTAAAACTAAGTTTGCCCCTAAAGCCAAATTAGCCACGATACCAAAAGTGCGGTAATAAATAATCATAAAGATAAAGACTAAACCAAATCCCAGCATAATAGCTTGAAAACCTAGTTGTACATTTTCCGCACCTAATGTAGGACCGACAGTACGCTCTTCAACGATTTGAATGGGTGCAATTAACGCCCCCGCACGTAATAATAACGCTAAGTTGTGTGCTTCAGCCGGGCTACCTGCCCCAGTAATACGAAAGCTTTTACCCAAACGAGATTGAATGGTGGCAACACTGATAACTTCTTGGTGCTTTTCAAAGACCAAGTTGCCTTCGGCATCTTTTTTATCAGTTGCTTTGTATTCAATAAATACCGTTGCCATTGGCTTGCCAATATTACTTTTGGTGCCATTTGACATTTTACTGCCCCCGGCAGAGTCAAGCGAGATATTAACTTGAGGACGAGAAAATTCGTCAAAGCCAGATTTTGCATCAACAATATGATCACCTGTTAGCATGATCCGTTTTTTCAATAATACGGGGCGACCATCACGCTCATATAATAAAATAGAACTCGCCGGAACTCGGCCTTTTAATGCTTGACCAATATCACCCGTTTGATCAACCAATCTAAATTCAATAGTTGCGGTAGCATTTAAAATTTCTTTTGCCTTTGCCGTATCTTGAACACCTGGTAGTTCAATAATAATATGCTTTTTACCTTGGCGTTGAACCAAAGGTTCAGCTACACCTAACTCGTTTACACGGTTACGGATAATAGTAATGTTTTGTTGAAGGGCATAATCACGGATTTCTTTGATTTTAAGCTCTGTCATTGACACTTTCAGTGTAAGATCGTCTTGATTATCAAGCCATTCCATACCATTATAGCTTTTTTTAAGTGTTGATTGGCCTAGGTCAAGATCTTCAACATTACGAAAAAGTACTATAACATTATCATTTTCTTGTTTGACACTACGGTAACGAATCTTTTCGCCACGTAAATCAGTACGAAAATCATCAACCATGGCATCAACCGCTTTGTCGATTGCCGCTTGCATGTTCACTTCCATTAAGAAGCTCACACCACCAGATAAATCTAATCCCAGTTTCATCGGTGTGCCTCCAAGCGAGGCTAACCAAGCAGGTGTGGCCGGTGTTAAATTTAAAGCAACAGAGTATTTATCACCTAAATTTTCATCCAATAAGTCACGAGCACGTAGTTGTTGTTCGGTATCATTAAAACGAACGAGTACTTGACCTTCTTCAAGGACAACACTTCGAACGTCAATATTTGTTTTAGATAACTGAGATTGAATTTTATCAACAGTAGCAAGATCAACTTCAAGACCGCGTAGGCCAGAAATTTGAACAGCGGGGTCTTCACCATATAAATTAGGTAAAGCATAGAGTGCACCAAAAGCGACAATAAACATCACCATCAGCGTCTTCCATAAGGGATATTTATTTAACACACGTTATCCTTTTAAAATATATTTCTTTAAAATTTTATTTACACACAGCATATCGTTTTAACTAAATCAGTCGGTTAGTGCAAAGAAAAAGCACACCATTGACGTTACTCAATGGGTACTTTTTCTACCATGATAAAGTCAACTCAAACAATAAAGCAATTATAGGGTTTTCATTGTGCCTTTTGGCAATACCGCATTAATGGCTGATTTTTGTAAAACAACTTCCACGCCTTCAGCAACACTTATAACAAGAAAATCTTTCTCATCAGATACTTTAACAATTTTACCAACAATGCCGCCTTGCGTTAAAACTTCATCACCTTTTGAAAGTGTTGACATTAAGCCTTTATGTTCTTTAACACGTTTAGCTTGTGGGCGGTAAATCATAAAATAAAATACTAAGCCAAAAACGGCTAACATAACCAACATTTCCATACCGCCACCTGCGGGGGCTGGTGCTGCTGCTGCGTGTGCTGTACTGATAAATAAACTCATAATTTCCTCTTGTTTTTCTTATTGATAATATAATTAATAAAACTTTTCATTTGTATAATGTGAGTAGCTTTACGATGTTAACTCTGGCACTGGCAAACCGCGTAATGCATAGAATTCTTTTACAAAGGCGTCTAATTTACCCTGCTCAATGGCATGACGCAAACCTTGCATTACTTTTTGATAAAAATGTAGGTTATGTAAGGTATTTAATTGTGAGCCTAAAATCTCTTTACACTTGTCTAAATGATGTAGATAAGCGCGAGAATAATTTTCACAGGTGTAACAATCGCACGTTGGATCAAGTGATCCGGTATCTGTTTTATGGACAGCATTACGGATTTTGATTACACCATTATTAACAAATAAATGGCCATTACGCGCGTTACGTGTCGGCATAACACAGTCAAACATATCAATACCGCGACGCACACCCTCTACTAAGTCCTCGGGTTTACCTACTCCCATAAGATATCGGGGTTTATTCTCAGGTATCAAGGGGGCCGTATGATCTAAAATTCTGATCATATCTTCTTTTGGCTCACCTACTGATAATCCACCAATAGCATAACCATCAAATTCAATCGCTTTAAGACCATTTACTGACACTTCGCGCAAATCTTCATACATGCCGCCTTGTATAATGCCAAATAATGCAGAAGGGTTATCGCCGTGAGCATCTTTGGAGCGCTGTGCCCAACGCAAAGATAGCTCCATTGATTTTTTTGCAACACCATGGTCTGCAGGATAAGGGGTACATTCATCAAAAATCATCACTACATCAGAGCCTAAACTGCGCTGCACATCCATTGAGCGTTCAGGCGTCAACATGATTTTTTCACCATTAACAGGCGAGCTAAAACGAACCCCTTCTTCAGTAATTTTACGCATTTTACCTAAGCTAAAAACTTGGAAACCACCCGAATCGGTAAGAATAGGTTTTTGCCAATTCATAAAACCGTGCAAACCTCCATGCTGTTCAATAATATCAGTACCCGGACGTAACATTAAATGAAAAGTGTTACCTAAGATAATATCAGCACCTGTCGCATCAACTTCTTCTGTTTTCATACCTTTAACCGTACCGTATGTACCTACTGGCATAAATGCAGGAGTTTCTACCACACCGCGAGCAAACGTTAAACGGCCCCGGCGTGCTTTGCCATCAGTATTGATCAAGTCATATTTCATTTTGCTTTTCTCAGCATTGTTCATATTTTTCTCCTTGCCAACTAGCAAAACAAGCTAACGGCGATTTAACAGTGTACATTAAGGCAAAAACACACTGGAATGACAAACTAATTTGTTTTTTTCGTTAAAAACATCGCATCACCGTAACTGAAAAAACGATATTTTTTTTCAATGGCATGTTGATAGGCGCCAATGATATTGTCATAGCCGGCAAAAGCACTGACCAGCATTAATAATGTTGACTCAGATAAATGAAAGTTAGTCACTAAGCCGTCAATAAGTTGAAACTCGTAACCGGGTGTTATAAAAATGTCGGTATATTGATAGAAAGGTGCGAGCTCTGTGCCCTTTTCTTGTGCTTTTTTGGCTGCACTTTCTAACGAGCGAACAGAAGTGGTACCAACAGCGATTACGCGACCACCGCTTTCTTTAGTTTTGTTAATTTGCTCAATAACTTCCATTGAAACTTCAACGTATTCTGCATGCATAATATGATCGGAAATTTCATCAACTTTTACCGGTTGAAAAGTACCTGCACCAACATGTAATGTAACAAAAGCAAAGTCGACACCTTTATCTTTAAGTGTTGCTAACATCGCCTCATCGAAATGTAATCCAGCAGTAGGGGCAGCAACAGCGCCTGGTTTTTCATTATAAACGGTTTGATAACGCTCGCGATCACTGTTTTCATCAGGTCGGTC
>Ga0307489_10000308_pt1 | contig 28228 bp, 47 predicted proteins | sample SB12metaG_FD_202247 | JGI IMG/M metagenome (GOLD analysis project Ga0307489, IMG submission 202247) | Sea-ice brine microbial communities from Beaufort Sea near Barrow, Alaska, United States - SB 1.2 | ecosystem: Environmental > Aquatic > Marine > Coastal | place: USA: Alaska | collected... | reverse complement strand
GCTGTCGCTGCGCCGCGGGGCCGGGGTCGGGGACGGCGACCGCGAGCGTGAGGCGGGGTGGCCGCCGTTGACTCTGTCCGTTAGCTCATAGTGCACATGCGTACCCTCCTTTTCACCGCTGACGCTGACGTTGGTCGGGTGGACCCCTCTGCGGCGCCAACACCCGCCGCAGCCGGACCGCAGGGCCCGGCAGATATCGTTCGCCACGTCATAGGATGCAGTATGACTCGTGCAGCGAAGGTTCAAATTTGGGTCAATGCCGTGGCGTGGCAGGGTTTAGGGTTGAGGGTCAGGGTTTAGGGTTTAGGGTTTAGAATTTAGGGTTTAAGGCTTAGGGTTTAGGTTTAGGGCTCAGGGCTGAGCAGCGGTATCTGGCAGACCCCACCAGCGCCGCCGCACTCAGGGCAACCCCCACACCCGGCGCGGCCCCCGCATCGCCCGCACGCCTCCCCTCTCTCCACCGCCTGCCTGGCCTTGGGCGGGTCGTTGGACTCAACTCCGTAGCACCACATGCAGCACGCCGTGCGACACACCAGCGTGTTGCAGCACCCTCTCACGCAGTGCCGCAGCGCGCGGCCCCGGGTCAGGGGCTTACACCCGTCCACTTCTCAGCTCAATGTAAGCGCTATCTGTGGGATAGGGGGTGCATTTGGGGGTTGTTGACGGGGTGTGTAGGGGGTGTCATGTGGTCACCAGGGGGGTATGCAGGGTGTACTTTGTGCCAGAAACGGCTCAGGTTGAGCTGAAAAGTGGACGAGTGTAAGCCCCTGCCCCGGGTGTTACCGAGCGCCGCCTGGTACAGCTCCCAGCTGAGATCCTCCGCCCCGTCCTCGGGCCGCGTCAGGCCCACCTCCACGTACCCGTCAGTCAGCCCCATGGCCGTGTCCTCCGCCGTCAGCAGCATGGAGTGGATGCGGTGCCCCACCACGGTGTGACGGCGCAAGTTAAATTTGATATCAAAATTGAGGCAACATTGAAAGCAGTTTATCATATTTTAGTCTCAAGCGCTTAGTTCCAGGGGGTTTCAACCTGGGTTTGATACTGTGGACCTGCACCGCCCTACCACGGAACTCAGGCGCACCAGGTCGCGCGGGGTGCGGCCCTTGGCGTCCCGCGCCAGCACCACCTCCACGGGGGAGGCGCTGCGGACCAGCAGCCAGCGGATGGCCGGCACGTTCCCTCCTGCAACCAGGGTGTGCAACACGTGCGGCACCTTGAGCACGTTGTGCAGCCCCAGCAGCTCGCCCGCCTCGGGCGTGAGCGAGGCACCCGTCTCCAGCAGCTGCAGCGCCAGGTACGTGTGGTTGTGTCGCACGGCCAGCGCCAGCGCCGTGGCGCCGTGCGTATCCTCGCACGAGGGTCATTGAGGGTTTAGGGTTTAGGGTTTAGGGTTTAGGGTGTAGGGTGGAGGAGGGTGATTGACAACGAGCACTCGAATCGATATCGGACCATGACTCACCTTCAGGGTGTATGCTGGTAGCATAGATGCTCATCCGTACGCGCGGAGTCCGGTCATCGATTCAGCGTCGATCGAGTGTGAGTGCCTGTTCTCAACAACTACACGCGCCGACCCTCTCTACCATGAGAAACATGGGGTTTGAGTGAGATGTTCCCGGATCCGGGAACAACTGACGATGACGGACACCCGGCCGACCGGGCTTTCGCTTTGCATGAATTTGTAATAACCCCTGAAATCGACCATTTCGACGAATCGAGGTTTTGGCTTTTGGCGCGATTTGACCCCTCAGTTCTGTATGGTAGAGGGGTTCGGACCATGTAGAATCCCCCTGCCTTGACGTCCAAGAGGCCTCGGGCGTCGGGGTGCTTGAGCAGGAGGTCGGCGAGCGCACGCATGGGGGCGATGCTCACGTCGCTGGCGGCCAACGAGCAGGGGCTTACACTCGTCCACTTCTCAGCTCAACCTGAGCCGATTGTGACACAGAAATACCCCATGATAATCCCTAACACCTACCTCATAAACCCTCCTTAACACCGCCTCAATGTACCCCCTGTCCCAAGGAAAGCGCTTGCGTTGAGCTGAAAAGTGGACGAGTGTAAGCCCCTGCCAGGGAGTGCAGCGCCGTGCGCGCCAGACTCTGGTCCGTGTCCGTCGTCAGCCGCACACCCTCGCGCAGGAGCGTGGATGCCGTGGCCACGTGCCCCCGGACCAAGAGCCGTACGATGAAATTGATAGCCAAGCTTCGGAGAAGTTTGAAATAGATCAGTTGCGAGCGCTAAATTCAGGCGCTTTCAACACGGGTTTGGGTTTAGGGTTTAGGGTTTGGGGGTCAGGGCTTGGGGCTTAGGGTTAAGGTTGAGTTGCAGCACCCTACGGAGATGATGACCACGTGCAGCGGCGTCTGCCCGTAGTGTAGCGGCGTAAGTTGAATCTGAAACCAAAGTTTGAAAGCGGTTCATCATATTTCAGTGTCAAGCACTTAGTTCCAGGCGCTTTCAATATGAGGTTGATAGGGTCAACCTGCACCGGCCTGCCGTGGCTGTTGGGGGTCTCCAGCAACTCGGAAATGTACTCCGTGGTGAACTTCTCGATGCCCCGCAGCCGCCGCACCGTCGCTGTCAACATCCACACGCCTCGGAGCGCCGCGTAAAACAGCGGGATGCACGCGTTCGAATCGGGCAATATCACCTGGCGGATGAGATCGCGTCTGAGCAACCCTTCAACGGCCGCGACATCACAGTTGACGATGGCCAGGTTGTAGCAGCGCAAGTTGAATGTGAAAGCAAAATTGAAGCAAAATTGAAAGCAGCAGTTGATCATATTTTAGTTTCAAGCGCTTAGTTCCAGGCTGTTTCAAGTTGGGTTTGATAGGGTCAACCTGCACCGGCCTACCAGGTGGAGCGCCGCGCGGCGGCCGGATCCCGGCGCGGACTCGGCCTTCCACGTGGTGTCCGCCAGGTGCGAATCCAGCGCCGCGCGGGGCACCGTGGAGCAGGGACTCACACTCGTCCACTTTTCGGCTCAACGTAAGCGCTTCCCCTGGGACAGGGGCTGTATACAGGGGTGATTTAGAGGGTCTTTATGAGGTGTCAGGGGGTATTAGGGTATATTTACGGTGTCCTTTATGTCAGAAACGGCTGAGGTTGAGCTGAAAAGTGGACGAGTGTAAGCCCCTGCCGTGGAGTCCAGGTACTCGACCAGGTTGGCCGCACCCCGCGCCGCCTCCTTCCTGAACGCCGCCTTCTCCGTGAAGTGCTCCGGCCCAATCTCCTGGATGTAGCGGTGCAAGTTGGAATTGAAAGCAAAACTTGAAAGCGGTCAACCATAATGTAGTTTCAATCGCTTAGTTACAGGCGCTTTCAAAGTGGGTTTGATAGGGTCAACCTGCACCGCCCTACCTGGATGTAGTCGCGCAGCCACCCGCTATAGGGCGCGTGCCAGCTCAGCTGCATCACGAACTGCTCCTCCAAGTTGTAGCGGCGCAACCAGAATTTGAACCCAAAATTTGAAAGCAGTTCCTCATATTCTAGTTTCAAGCGCTTCGTTCCAGGCCGTTTCAACTTGGATTTCATAGGGTCAACCTACACCACCCTACCAAGTCCCCGCGCTCGTGCAGCCCCCCCTCCACCGTCTCCACTATGCACGGCCGGGCATACATTGCTCGCCGCGTCACAGGATGCCATTTCACCCAATAATCCAGGGTCCAAAAATGCGTCAGATGACGATGACGTGGCAAGTCATATCTGTTAGGCCCTACAAGAATGGCCCACCCCGACGAGTGTGGCAGCACGTAGTACTCGTCGGGCGCCTGCTCGTTGTAGCGGCGCAAGTTGAATTTGAAAGTAAAATTTGAAAGCGGTTTGTCACATTTCAGTTTTAAGGGCTCAATTCCAGGTGCTTTCAACATGGGTTTGATAGGGTCAACCTGCACCGCCCTACCTCGAAGTCTTCGGTGATGTCCTGCGGATTGACAAACTCGTCGTCGTCGAAGCCCCAGCTGTAGCGGCGCAAGTTGCATTTGAAAGCAAAACTTGAAAGCAGTTCATCATACTTTAGTTTCAACGGCTTAATTCCAAGCGCTTTCAACGTGGGTTTGATAGGGTCAACCTGCACCGCCCTACCCAGCGGTCGTCGGGGTTGAGCCGGGACGACGCGCGCCCCTTCCGCCCGCGGGTGATGAACCTCTCAGCAGGGGCTTACACTCGCTCACTTCAGAGCTCAACTTGAGCACCTTCGGGACACATCGCTCACGGTAGAGCTCAACTTGATCACCTTCGGGACACATCTACGGGTTGACTTGGGTCATGTGGGGGTAAGAGTGAGCTTAAGCTGAGCGGAACGGGGCAATGTAAGCTCAAGTTGAGCGGAAATGGGAACGAGTGTAAGCCCCTGCCTCTCAGCCTTCTTCGCCGCCCGTCGCATCTCTTCGGTCATGGCCGTCATGCCGGTCCTGTTCGCCACAAACCGCGCGCCGGTTTGCATCTCACCGAACAAACCGACGAGCCTGTTGCCGAGGCGGAGGCCCTCCGAGATGTAGCGGCGCAAGTTGAAATTGAAAGCAACAGTTCAAAGCGATGCTTAATAATGTAGTTTCAAGCGCTTAGTTCCAGGCGCTTTCAACTTGGGTTTCATAGGGTCAACCTGTACCGCCCTACCGAGGACCTCGCCCCGGCGGCGGCCCCTAACACATCCCCCCCGCCCTCGCCCTCGCTGTAGCGGCGCAAGTTGAATTTTGAAGCAAATTTTGAAGGCGGTTCATCATATTATAGTTTCAAGCGCTTAGCTCCCGACGCTTTCAATGTAGGTTTGAAAGGGTCAACCTGCACCGCCGTACCTCGCTGATTTCCCAACTACGCTCTAATCGGGGGAAGTCGTCGCTCATTGGCTGGACGTTTGACAGCGAGGCGCGGCCCATGCCACGGCCGCTCGGACGTTCGGCCGGACGTTCGGACGGACGTTCGGCCGGACGTTCGGCCGTGCGTTCATCTGGCAGGGGTAGCGGTGATACGTGCCTGGAACCGCCTGGAGCAGCCTGAAGCAGTGCCTGGCAGGTATTGCTCACCACGTCATATGATGCCAGTTGATTCAAGAAACGAGGATTCAAGATGCGTGTGGATGACGTGGCGTACCATGAGCCAGACAGACATTGCGTGCCACGTCATAGGAACATCATGGAATTCAAGAAACGAGGTTCGAAGCGTTTCGATGACGTGGCGAGCAACATTTGCCAGGCCATACCTGAAAAGCTGCCCGCATCCTGTCATCATAGTGGCTGTTGGAAAATAACCCCTCTGTCACAGGCCCGGGGCCGCTTTCGGACATGGCCTCGGAATCAACCCCAGATTCGGAAACGGACTTGGACTCGGAAGCCACGGACGGCAAAGTCAACCCCAAAGGCCTGAGTGGCGGGACCCAGAATGTCTCGGTGACGGGGCCCGGCCCGACGCTATCCTCGATGGCGAGAGGGTTGACAGATGCAGTGAACCCATCGGGAACGTGAGCAGCATCGTCGACAACGTGGATAGATGCGGTAGACCCGGGCGCAGCGTCATCAGTAGCATCAGCAACGGCGGCGGCGAGAGGGTTGACGGATGATTTGAACCCGGCGGGAGCGCCACCGCCGCCGCCGCCGCCGTTGTCGCCGTTGTTGCTTAAGCTCGCCATGGGGTTGGAGACGCTCGCCATGGGGTTGGAGACCGACGCGGGGTCAGCTCCGGGGTTGGGGGCAGCAATGGGGGCACGGGCAGCGGCGGGGGCCTCGGGATCAGCTACGGGGTCAGAGGAGTGAGGGGCGAAGGGATCAGGGGCAGCGAATGCTGGCTCAGCAATCGGGGATGCGGCGGCGGCGGTGGCGGCGTCTGCAGCGGTGGCTGTGGCGGCGGCGACCTTTGCATGATTGGCTCTTTTCGGGATCATCGAAGAAGGCTCCGCAGCAGGAACCCACGGCGCCTCGAGCGACCTCGTCAGTGAGGCTTCAAACTGCGCCCTCTTCTCTGCCGCCATCGCCGCTTTCCTCAGCTTCAAGTCCTTCTTAGCTTGGATCACCGACAGGGCTTTGAACTCTCGATCTGCCTCCATGGACAGGTAAACGCGGAGCTGCACCGACATCTGCCCCCGGCTAGGGGCTTACACTCGTCCACATCTTTGCTCAACCTGAGCCGTTTTTGTCACTGAAACCAGCCAAGCAACCCATCACATGGGACAAAAGGTGCTCACGTTGAGCTGAAAAGTGGACGTGTGTAAGCCCCTGCCCGCGGCGTCCGGCGCACTCGCGGAGATCCACACGCAACGGCTTGGTGCGATCGTCGTCGTCCGACTTGGCTGCCGCCGCCGCCACGACGGCCTCGATGTAGCGGCGCAAGTTGAATTTGAAAGCAAAGTTTGAAGGCGGTCCATCATATTCTAGTTTCAAGCTCTTAGATCTGGGCGGTTTCAAAGTGGGTTTGATAGGGTCAACCTGCACCGCCCTACCTCGACGCTGCTCTTGGACTCCAGCGCCGCGATGGCGGCGGCGGCGGTCTCCTCGGACTCAGGCCTGGAACATATTGCTTGCCACCTCATAGGATGCCAACAGGTATATCGCTTCCCGCGCCGAGCGCTGACGCTTTACCCGCAACTCTGTATGGGCATTTGACCTGGCGCCCGCTTTCCCGCGCGGAGCGCTGACACATTGCCCGCAACTCTGTATGGGCATTTCACCTGGGCAATATACCGAATTCGGCCAATTAAATCAACGAATAGGATTCAGAATGCGTATGGGTGACGTGGCGGGCAGCATCTTGGAGGCCCTGCCTCGGACTTGCGCTGGTACTCCAGGTTGTCGGGGTCGGACTCGGCCGCCGCCGCCGCCGTCGTCGCCGCCGGCAGCGTGCTGGCCGCGCGCCAGAACTCTGCGCCGTACACCTGGCGCCAGGGGCTTACACTCGTCCACTTCTCAGCTCAACTTGAGCCGTGTCTGCCACACGCAAACTTCCTACGCACCCTAAACACCCCCTAACACCCCCTTAACACGGGCTACACAACCCCAACGCGCACCCCCTATCCTATACAAAGCGCTCCCATACAAGTTGAGCTGAGAAGTGAACGAGTGTAAGCCCCTGCCTGGCGCCATGCCGTGACGCGCCTGTTGGTGCCCCGGCCACCGTCGGCGCCGCTCTCGCCGCGGGCCCCCGACTGCCGCTCGTTGTCCGGGTTGTACCGGCGCAAGGTGAAATTAAAAGCAAGATTTGAAAGCGTTCCATCATATCTTAGTTTCAAGAGCATAGATCCAGGCGCTTTCAACATGGGTCTCATCGGTTCAACCTGCACCGCCCTACCGGGTTGTACTTGAGCAGCCCCGCCGCTTCGTCTTCCTCGCGGATCTCCTTCATCGTCGCCGCCAGCTCGTCCGCCGCCGCCTCCACCGCCGACTCATCCTGTGCACTCTTCTCCAGGTTGTACCGGCGCAAGTTGAATTTGAAAGCAAACCTTGAAAGCAATTTATCATTATCCAGGTTCAAGCGCTTAGTTCCAGTCGGTTTCAACATGGGATTGATAGGGTCAACCTGCACCGCCCTACCAGGTGGATCTTCTTGATCCGCGCCATGACGTCTTTGGACACCCCCTTGTAGTAGTTGTCGATGCCGCCCTGGTCATAGGGCCTGCCGGACAGTACTTAGGGTTTAGGGTTTGATATGTAGGGTTTAGGGATTAAGGCAAACCCTAAACGATTAACCCTAGGCCTGTCGGACAGTGCTCGCCACGTCATAGGATGCCCTTTGGTATAAGACACGAGGGTTTGGAGGTTTGAAAGGTGGAGGATGACTTGTCGCCTGGGGGGGCGTTTTCGGATTGGGACGGATTCGGTCGAGGGTCGATTCGGGTGGATTCCGAGCAGCCCTGCAGGGGGAAATGTTGCGGTATTTAACAGTCTGTGTGGGCGTTTCGACCCTAGAGTCTACAGAAATGGTGTCCGGATTCGGACGGATTCGGTCGAGGGTCGGATTCGGGTGGATTCGGGTGGATTCCTAGACCCCGGAAACGGAATCAGGTAACCTAGCTTGTGGGGTAATGTCTGCCTGGCCCTGCCCAGCCCTGCACGCTGCGGTCCGAGTTGTCCGGCCGCGCCGACGCCTCGCTCAGAGTTTGCTTGAACCGCTTCTGGAGCTCTGCGCCCCGCCCCTCCGCTTCCGTCGCGGCTTCATCCTTGCTGCTCTGCTCCGGGTTGATCTTGTGGTAGGGCCTGGCAGCTGTCGCTTGCTGCGTCACAGAATGACGTTTCAGTCAAGGGGTTGAAGGGGGGATATTTTGAAAGGTGATATAGGGGTCCAATGATTGAAGCTAATCGGTAATTCGTTATTTGAATCAGGGCTCTGGTGCCACTCTCTCACTTAAAACTGGGAGACAAGAAGCGAGGGATCGAAATGGGTTTGTGGTTTAGGGTTTAGGGTTTAGGATGATGGGGCGGGCCCCCAATATCTGGCAGGCCCTGCCTTGTGGAATGGGGGCATGCGGCGCATCTGCTCCTCCGCGGCGGCGGCCACGGCGGACAGCCCCGGCACGGTGTAGAACTGGAAGATCATGAAACTGCGTGACCACCGCGCAACCTTGGCCTTCGCCGCCTCCGTCCAGGGGCTTACACACGTCCACTGTTCAGCTCAACTTCAGGACCTTCGGGACACATCGCTCACGTCAGAGCTCAACTTGAGCACCTTCGGGATACATCCACGGGTTAAGTTGGTTCATGTGGGGGACAAAGTAAGCTTAAGTTGAGCGGAAAGGGGCAAAGTCAGCTCAAGTTGAGCGGAAATGGGAACGAGTGTAAGCCCCGGCCTCCATCTGCGCCTTCATCTGTTCCGGCGTGAACTTGTCCTGCAGCACCGCGGCGTAGCGGCGCAAGTTGAATTTACAACCAAAGTTTGAAAGAAGTTCATCATATTTCAGTTTCGACACGCTAAGTTCCAGGCGGTTTCAACCGGGGTTTGATAGGGTCAACCTGCACTGCCCTACCTCGGCGGCCTTCACGCGGAACGACGCCGACTGCTGTAACTGTCGCTGCTTCGCGTGGCCCTGCAAGGACTGCTCTTGGTCTTTCATCGTGGGACTGGTGACCTGCTCAGGTGGTTTCAAGTTGTTGGCCTTTTCTCTGCGGCTCTGGGTTTTGGTGATCCAAGATCGGCCGGCCACCTCCACACCGTCGTCGCCCTTGCCTATGCGCGCGCCATCCTCCATGCAGGGGATTACACTCGTTCCCATTTTAGCTCAACCTTAGCTCTTCTGTTCACCGTATAACCAACTTAAGTCATGAATGTGTCCTGGAGTTGCTCAAGTTGAGCTCTAACGTGAACGAGTGTAAGCCCCTGCCTCCATGCCTCTACCCCGCGGCCGCGGCACCTTCTCGCCGGGGCGCGGGATGTACTTCCACATCCACCCGCGCGATATCTCCTCCACGCTCACGTGCACCACAATGTAGGGCCCAGCCCATATAGCTCGCCATGTCATCCAATGCAATTCGAAGCCTCGTCTCTGGCGTTGAATGTTTCCCCATGACGTGGCGAGTAAGGTTCGGCAGGCAATATGACAAAGTGCGCGAAACCACATAGACACTTAGCAACAAGTAGTTCTCCGTCGTCCAAATGGAGCGTTATGATTGGTCGGGCGGGACGACCTGGCACCAAGTCACACTAAGTGATTTCTCGCACTTTGTCATACCAAGATGAACGCGCACTTGGCCTGCTCGGCGCGCGGGCTGTCCGCCGCCTCGATGAACTTGTCACTCAGCGCCTTCAGGCAGGGGCTTACACTCGTCCACTTCTCAGCTCAACCTAAGCCGATTTGGTCACCTACACGTGTCCCCCTGTCTAATAGACACGGGGGAAACCATGCACCAAACGTATCCCACAAAATGTGCTTACGCTGAGTCGAAAAGTGGACGAGTGTAAGCCCCTGCCGGCAGGTTGCCGCCGCACCAGTACACGGCGATCAGCTTCACGTCCGCCGCACGCGCGATCCGCAGCGCGCGCAGGTACGCGCCGCACGGAAGGGTCAACTCAAGCATGCGGCGCCACGTCATCCACGGCATTTCTACACCCATGTTCGTTTCGCTGAATGACAGCATGTGATGCGGCGGGTGTTACTGCCGTTCGGGCAGTACGCCGTTTCGGTATATCGCCAGGGTGAAATGCCCATACAGAGTTGCGGGCAAAGCGTCAGCGCTCCGCACGGGAAAGCGAGCGCCGGGTTGAATGCCCGTACAGAGTTGCGGGCAAAGCCTCAGCGCTCGGCGCGGGAAGCGATATACTGAAATCGGCCTAAACTGCGGTGACCCCGCCTTCGGTCTCGCACACGCGCACCCGCGGCTCGGCGCCGCACCGCATCAGTTCCAACGCCGCCATCCACCGGCTGCGCATCGTGGCGGCGCCCAGCGGCGTCACGCTGTACCGACCCAAGTTGAAATTGAAAGCAAACTTTGAAAGCAGTTCATCACATATTAGTTTCAAGCGCTCAGTTCCAGGCAGTTTCAACTTGGGTTTGATAGGGTCAAGCTGCACCGCCCTACCATGCCGTGCCCGTCCTGCGCGAAGATGTCCGCCCCCGCCCGCGCCAGCACGCGGATGATCTCGTGGTACCTGCTCAAAAAGTGGAAAGTGAGTTGAAAGGCAGGATTCGCTGGTTCACATGGTGGACGGGTTGACTGAGTACTGGTCCTCTCAGAGCCGGTTCAAGTGGATGGGATTAGTACCCGCCCTCCGCCGCCTGGTGCATCGCCGTGCGGGCGCCGGGCGTCGGCGTGTTCACATCGATGCCGCCGGATTTCTTGCCCTTCTCGAGGATGGCGAGCACGCCGTGCAGGTTGCCCGTCACGCACGCCGTGCTCAGCAACTTTATCGTGTTGGGCCCTCCCAGCGACTAGAGCCCTCCAAAAGTAACAAGGTTTAGGGTTTAGGGTTCAGGGATTATGATTAGGGTTTAACCCTAAACCCTAAACCGCCAAACAATGGTCGAGCTCAAAACATCATAGGTAGACATATGACTCAAGAAACGAGGGTATAAAACGTGTTCAAGGACATTGTGAGCGATTCCTGTTGGGCTCTACCAGCAACGCGCCGTGGATCCTGAGCACCTTGCTCGCCTCCGGACAGTACAGCCGGGCAGACATTGCTCGCCACATCAAACGGTATCATTCCACTCAAGAAACGAGGGTTCAAATGCGTGTCGATGACGCGGCGGGCAATAGACCGATTTCGCTTCCCGCGCCGAGCGCTGACGCTCTGCCCGCAACTCTGTATGAGCATTAAGCCTGACGCCCACTTTTCTGCGCGGAGCGCTGACGCTTTGCCCGCAACTCTGTATGGGCAGTTTCACCCAGGCGATATACCGAAATCGGCCTATTGCTGGCCGGACCTACCGGGCAGCCCGTCTCAATGGCCTCCCCTAGCGGGGTGTAACCCTTGCGGTTGGTTTTGTCCGGGTCGCCTCCATTCCGCAGCATCCAATCCAGAAGGTGCTCGCACCCGTGCACGGTGGCCGCCATGTGCACGGGTGTCCGCTGCTCGTACCCCGCGCGGAAGTTCATATCCACCCCGCACTCCAGAAACTGCCGGGCCTTGTCCAGCTCCTTCTCCTCCGTCGAGGGCCGGGCAGATGTAGGCTTTAGGGTTCAAGGGTTAGGGTTTAGTGTTGAGGGTTTATGGTTTAGGTTTCCAGGTTTAGGGTTTAGGGTTTAGTCGCCACATCATAGGATGTTGCTTGACTCAAGGCATTAGGTTCCAAATGCTTGCTAATGAAATTGCTCGTGGCGGGCACCAACCGACTGAAGAAATGAGGGTTCAAAATGCGTTAAGTGACGTGGCAATCAATATCCGCCAGGCCCTACCTCGATCAAGTCGTTGACGTAATTCACCAGCCACGCCATGATCCCGCCTTGCTTCTTGCCCCCCGCCCTCCGCGTTTCCTGAACGTTTTTCGACACCAGCTGAGCGCCGCTCTCGCGATAGGGCCAGGTGAAATACACTCGCCACGTCACATGGTGAGCACCGGTACACAATGAGGTGGATGACGTGGCGAGCACCGGTACACGACGGGGTGAATGACGTGGCGAGCACCGGTGCACCATGTGGTGGACCGGTACACTATGATGCTATGACAAAGTGCGTGAAACCACTTAGACACTTAGTGATACTTAGTGCTAAGTCGTCCCGCTCGACCACTCAGAACGCTCCATTTGGACGACTTAGTACTACATGTTGCTAAGTGTCTAAGCGGTTTCACGCACTTTGTCATATGTCCTGAACCCTACATCGCGAAGCAGCTGCACGGTCTGCGGGTCAGCGCCGGCATCCAGCGCGGCGAACAGCGGCGTGAACCCGCGGTGGTCCGCCAAGCAGGGGCTTACACTCGTTCACTTGTCAGCTCAGCCTAAGCCGTTTTGGTCCCCCTACTCGTGTCCCCCTGTGTAATAGACTGGGGGGAAACCATGCACCAAACGTATCCCACAAAATGTGCTTACGTTGAGCCGAAAAGTGAACGAGCTTAAGCCCCTGCCGCCAAGTTTACCTCCGCCCCGGCGGCCACCAACGCGCGGACCAGCTCCGCGCTGCCGTGCACCAGGGGCTTACACTCGTTCACTTCTCAGCTCAACCTGGGCCGTTTCTTACATGAAATACACCCTATGTAACCCCCAATAACCCCTAACACCTCCTAAATACCCCCTAAACAGCCCCTAAATGCACACCCAATCCCACAGAAAGCGCTCACGTTGAGCCGAAAACTGGACGAGTGTAAGCCCCTGCCGTGCGCCACCGCGCTGTGCAACGCGCTTGAAGACACCCCTTTCCTCGCCGCCCCCCCTGTCATCAGCTCCTGCTCATAGGGCCTGGCGGATGATGCTCGCCACGTCATCCAACGCACATTGAACCCTCGTATGTATCTTGAGTGAAATGTCACCTGATGCGCTCACTCCCAATATCCGCCAGGCCCGGCCCTACCTTCTCCAGGTGGTCCGGGTTCGCCCCTGACTCCAAATAGGCGATTAATTTCCTAGAGTCGTTCATCGAGGCGAGTTCGCGCAGTCGGGTGGCGAGGCGCGAGGCGGCGATGGAGCGCTCCGCGTAGTTGGCGTACTGTCCCAGGAGCAGGGGCTTACACTCGTCCACTTCTCAGCTCAACCTGAGCCATTTCTGACACAAAATACACCCTGGACACCCCCTGATACTCCGTGATACCCCGTAACACCTCCCAAACGCCCCCTGACAAACCCCTTGATGCACCCCTATCCTACAGAATGCGCTTAAGTTGAGCTGAAAAGTGGACCAGTGTAAGCCCCTGCCGAGGAGCTCAGCGCCCAGGTCACGCAGCGCGGCGGCGGCGCTCGCCTGGTGGTGCTCAATGGCGACCTGCAGCGGCGTTCGCAGCTCCCCGTCGGCGGCATTCACGTTCGCTCCGAGCGAGACGAGCGCGTCGATAGCGAAGAGCTTGCCTGTGAGTACGGCCTTGTGATTGTTGCTCTTCACGTCATCGGACGCTGTTCGACTCAAAGAAACGCGAGTTCAACGTGCGTTGGATGAGGTGGTGATGAAAGCCCTACCTTTACGCGCTGCGAAGTGGAGCGGAGTCATCCGGTGGAGCGGCTCGGCGGCGCCGACGGCGACGCCGGCGGCCACCAGGGCGTGGATGAGCTCCACGTCGTCGTCCGCCGCGGCCAGGCACAGCCTGTTGGGAAAAGTAAATAGTTAGTCGGCACGAGACGGAGCGGGGAGGTGGAAGAGGAGGAAGAGGAGGAGGAGGAGGGAGCAGGAGGAGGAGGTGGATGAAGAGAAGGATGGATATGCGGACGAGGAGGCAGAGGCTGAGGAGGAGGAGGAATGGGAGGAGGAGGAGGAGGAGGGGGTGGAGGAGGAGGAGGAGGAGGAGGAGGGAGAGACGAGTCGAAAGACAATTGAGGTTGACTGTGTGCGGCGTCAACGGGTGCAACGAGGGCTCGCACCCGAACTCATCGGCCCGCCCGGAGGCGCCAACACCCTCGGTAGCCGCCATCGTTCAGCGGTATACCCTACTCGCTCCCTGCCGTCTAGCTCATGGCCGCGCTCGCCGCGTGCAGCCCACCCGCTGCACGCGTAGACTAAATGTTGTGAAATGAAAACCCACTTCTGAAGCGCCTCGTGCCCTGGCCCTGTTAGCAGTGGTCAAGTGCTGGCACTCCGCGCGACGCTCTCTCCTCGCCACGTCCAGCGTCTGGGGGGGCGAGCGGTCAGGTGGGTGTCGCGCCGTCAACTGCGTACGCCCCTGGTGTGAACGTTGGTACTTGAGGATAGGATGCGGAGCGGATGCGGATGCCGACCAACGCCGATACCAGCAACGGATAGCAAGTGCCTGACGCCCCACATCCATCCTGCCGCCTGCGCGGCGTCAGGCGCCCTGCCCTCCCCAATGAAGCCCGAGACGTGGGTCGAGCATCAGCTGGCGGCGCTGCACGTCCGCATCGCGCCGCTCCGCGCCGCCGCCGGCGACCCGCGCGTGCAAGCCGCCGCCCTCGCCCTCGCCTTACTCGCCATCGTGTGGCGCCTCGTGTCCGTCGCACGGTCCAAGAGTCTCGCGGACGACGCTGAGCGGCGTCAGAAGGCGCAGCGGGAGGCGGCCAAGGCAGGGTGGATGCTCATATCGTGGTAGCCAGGCCGTCGGGGACCTCGCGCCTAATCGGCATCGCGCCTGCCCGCTCGGCCCCCGCCGTCGCGGCCTTCAGAGTTGTGGTTTCTTGCGAGCGTCAGTCGAGGTGCCGAGTCGACCCCGAGTGTGGTTCTTCGTCCATTCCAGTCGTTGTTCTCAACGACCCTCCTGCAAGAAGCGAGAGAGGGTGGATAAGCTGGAGAAGAAGCGACGGAGACACGTTGGAGTGGACGTGCCACGCGTCGTCGTCGCCGACGCGCCTCCCGCTCCCCCAAGTCGCCAGAGAAATACCACCCGCGATACAAATGACGAAGATGGCCATGCGAATGCAGAAAGAAAAACAAGGACGCCCGCGGAGGCGCGCGCGGCGGCGTTGGCGCAGCAGCCGTACATGCAGCGGCTCGCGCGCTCAGCTGGCTTCGCTAAAGCTCAGGCAGAGGACCATGAGTGGGAATACGAGCGCGATTGGGACGAGGAGCAGACCTGGCGCCGCGACGTCGCCAATGCCGAGGTAGGCCTGGCATGTTGCCCGCCATGTCATCCCTCCACTGTTCACTGTGCAGACCATCAATACTTGAGTTAGACGGCATCCTATGACGTGGTAATGATAAGCATCGAAGTTCAGTTACCTGCTTGGCCCGAGCGGCCGGAGCAGTGGTCCCCCGCGCACATCACGGCGCTGAAGAGCGCGCTGAGACGCATCTCGCCAGCAGGGGCTTACACTTGTTCGCGTCAGGGCTCAACTTGTGCAACTCCAGGACACATTCATGGGTGAAGTTGGGTTACACGGTGGACAGGAGAGCTCAAGTTGAGCTAAAATTGGAACGAGTGTAAGCCCCTGCTCGCCGGACGCGCACGCGACCCGCGAGGCGCGCTTCAGGGCCGTCGCCGCGGAGGTGGCGGACAAGGACTGGACGCAGTGTGCGGCAGGGGCTTACACTCGTTCACTTCTCAGCTCAACCTGAGCCGTTTCTGACACAAAATACACCCTAGACACCTCCTAATACCCCTGACACCCCCTTAAACACCCCCTAAAGAACCCCTACACGCACCCCCTATCCCACACAAAGCGCTTACATTCAGCTGAAAAGTCAACGAGTGTAAGCCCCTGGTGCACGGCCAAGTTCCTGGAGGTGCGCGACGAGGCGCTGGAGCGGCGCCGCGCAGCGGAGCGCGCGAGGAACAAGGAGGAGCGCGAGGAGCGGCTGGCGGAGAGAGGCAGGGGCGGTGGGGGCGGCGGGGGTGTGGGTGGCAGCGGGCGGGGCGCCGGCGGATGGGACGTGGCGGGCTTGTTTGGCTTCGGAGGAGGCAAAATACAAGACGAGGAGAATAAGCAGTTGCAGGAGTCAGACGAGGGGGACGACGAGCACGACGACGATGAGGAGGACGACGACGAGGGGGAGGAGGAGCAGGAGCAGGACCTAATGCCGCTGGACCTCGAGCCGAAACATTCAGGCACCGCGATATCGCTGGAGGGCGTGCAGGCGGTGGGGGTGAGCGCGGCGCGGGTGCAGGCGCTGGCGGTGACGCTGCAGTGCGACGGCTGCCACGCGCAGCAGGATGTCACGCTCAGCGGCGCCGTGAAGGAAGCGGCCGCGGCCACGCTGTGGTGCGGGGCAGGGCCCTCCAAACGCTCCGTTATGGCTTAACTTTATCACCTTGGAGTGATACTTAAACAGCGTCGGCGTTACGGGGGGCACTGATCTCCTCGAAACCGAGGGTCTATTTACTCAAGGATCGCGACCTGTTCGGACTTTCGACGAGTCGGTCGGTGGGATGTTCGAAATGGGCAGTTCTGATTGGTCGACCGGGATTCGATACCACATATTCGATATCAGACCTGACACTGAGTTTAAGCTGAACAAGGGAACGATTTTAAGGCCCTGGTTCGGGGGGTGCTCCGCCATTCTCCGCGCCGCCATCCGACCGTGCCTCGTCGTGCCCCGGTCGATAAAAACATCGGCGGGTGACGCCAGCGCCAACACTTTGGCTTACCTGGATCTCGACGGGTGCGGGGCAGGGGCTTACACTCGTCCACTTTTAGGCTCAACATAAGCGCTTTTTGTAGGACAGGGGGTACATATAGGGGTTGTTTATGGAGTGTTTAGGGGGGTTGAGGGGGTGTTTAGGGTGTGTCTTTGCGTCAGAAACGGCTCAGGTTGAGCTGGAAAGTGGACGAGTTTGAGCCCCTAGTGCGGGGTGGCGGATGTGCTTCCCTCGGCGTTGCGTGCGTCGTGCGGTTCGTGTGACAGGTAGGGTGAGACACAGCCTGCTCGCCACGTCGTCCATCAGACTTCAAACGCTGGTGTTTTCTCATTGAGTAAAAAACACGTCATCCTGTAACGTGGCTAAGAATTCAATTCGTTACCTGGCCCTATGTTAAACATCATCCTGTGTCATAGAGCTGGTAAGCAATTCGTTACTTGGCCCTCGACATCGACGCGTGAGTCAGGTGCTGCGTGCGCCATTTGTGCGGGATCGAGCCGTGCGGGACAACTGCGGCGCGTGCGGGGGCGGGATCTCATTCATCGCCAGGAACATTGCTGTGAAAGTGATCAGCGGCAGCGGTGGCGGCAGAGGCGGCGCAGGAGGAGGAGGCGGGGCTTCAATCAAAAGTAGGACCTGGCAGAGATTGCTCGCCACGCCGTCGGGTGCCGTTTCAGTCAAGTCACGAGGATTGAAGGTGCGTTGGATGACGAGACGAGCAACATCTGCCAGGCCCTGATTGCAGGCGGGAGTGATGACCTGGAGTCGCGGCTCGAGCGGCACCGACGGGCTGCTGGCAAGGGCGGCAAGGGCGGCGGCGGCGGCGGCGGTCCGGCCATCAGGGAGGGCACCCCGCTGCCCGACCTGGGGCGTTGTGCCCACTTCCGCCGCTCGCTCCGCTGGATCCGGTTCCCCTGCTGCGGCAAGGCGTACCCGTGCGCGGCGTGCCACGAGCGCAGCGACTGCCCCGCCGCCTCCCTCGGTAGGGCCTCACCCTCCCTGCTTCACCTTAACTGCCACCCGTTTCGTCCCTCCCTCATCCCTCTTGATACCTCTGAGATGCTTATGTTGAGTTAAAATGGGAACGAGTGGCCACACCCTGTCTGTGGGGGTATGGGCCAATCGCATGATCTGCGGGCAATGCTCGCGCGAGCAGGGGTACTCACCCGACAAGCCGTGCACCGGCTGCGGGTCCAGGATGGGACAGGGCGGCTCCAAACAGAACTGGAACGGCGGCGACGGCATGCGGGCAGGGGCTTACACTCGTCCACATCTGAGCTCAACCTGAGCTGTTTCTGACACAAAATACACCCTGGAAACCCCCTGATACCCCATAATATCCCCTAACAACCCCCCTAAACACGCCCTATATCATACCTGAATACCCCCCCGAATACCCCTTATCCCACAAAACGTGCTTATAGGTCATTATTAGTTGAGCTGGAAAGTGGACGAGAGTAAGCCCCTGCATGCGGGATCTGATGCGGCTGAGTAAGAAGGACTCGCGGCACAAGCACGTGTCGTGGGAGGCCAGGAAGACGGTGTCGCGCAAGGTGGCAGGACTGTCCAAGGGCAAATCCGAGGGTAACACGTACCAGGGATCCCGCAACAGGTAGTGAACTAGCATATATATCGCTGGCATGCCAGTCTGACGATCAAACACAATGTAGTGACGGAAGGAAACACACATCTCCGCGATAACAACGGTCCCTGTCAGCCTAGCCGCAAACCGCGATCGTCATCTTCGTCAGTACATGGCGGAGCCTCTCACGATCTCACAAGCGCGCACCCCGCCGCCGTCCGATGATCGTCTGAACTATGTTTTTTTTTCAAGGTGTGATGTCCGTCGTTGCAAGTCAAACAACAGAACTCTCAAAACACAATGTAGCAGCGAAAACACACAAAAATAGTTTTTCGGTTGAGACCCCCTAAGGGAGTTCCAACTCAATAACAACAACAACAGCAACAACCCCTCCCAACCCAGCCGCGAACATCATCTGTCATGTCAGTACACGACGGAGCCTCCGACCAGGGGCTTACACTCGTCCAATTTTCAGCTCAACATGAGCGGTTTCTGACGCAAAAGACACCCTAAATACCCCCCAATAACCCCCGACACCACATGAACACCCCCTAAACGACCCCTAAATGCACCCCCTATCTCACATAAAGCGCTTACGTTGAGCCGAAAAGTGGACGAATGTAAGCCCCTGCCTCCGACGATCTTCCACGCGCGCACCCCGCCGCCGTCCGTGGTGCGGCGCAGCTCGTAGCGCGCGCGGTACGTGCTCTCGTACTTGTCGTCCTCCTCCGTCCGCGCGCGGTCCCAATCGCAGTGTCACGCCATGCCAATTGTTTCGTTATGATACTGACGGTCATCGAGCTTTAGGACGCTCACGCGGTATGCCAATGGGTTTCGTTATGATACTGACAGTCATCGAGCCTTAGGACGCTCACGCGGTGAGCATTAATCAATCGCATGCACCATTCTAAGCGGATTGACCAAACGGTCTGTCGGGATTACCCTGCTTTTGAAGTCACACACAGTTTCATATATTGTGACGTGGCAGGCACAAGGCGGTGTGGCGGTCGGTCGTACCTTGAGGATGGCCACCTCGGTGAGCGTGGCCTCCACCATGATGTAGCGGCGCAGGTTGAATTTGAAAGCAACGTTTGAAAGCGGTCCACCACATTTTAGTTTCAAGCGCTGAAACCAGGCGTGCTTTCAACTCGGGTTTTGATACTGGCAACATGCACCGCCCTACCATGACCCGGCTCGTGCTCATCACCTCCACCTTGTCGATGCTCAACTGGTTGAGCTGGTACTCCCACGCCCACCCGTGCGCCTTGCTGCAGCGGCGCAAGTTGAAATTGAAAGCAACGTTTGAAAGCAGTTCATCATATTGTAGTATCAAGCGCATAGTTACAGGCGCTTTCAATGTGGGTTTGATAGGGTCAACATGCACCGCCCCACCTTGACGTCCTCGGCCCGCGTCTGCCACTGCTGCAGCATGGGCCCCTCCAGCACCGCCTCCAGCGGCCGCAGGTTGTGTGCCACCCCCAGCGCCTGCGCCGAGCTGCAGGGTCGAGCAGATGGCGAGTGCCTGCCACGTCATCCACCGCACGTTGAACCCTCGTTCCTCGTTCTTGGGTCCAAAAAGAAAATGACGTCCAAGGACGTGGCGAGCAAGAGAGTGAGACGCTTCCGCGTGTGTAGACGGAGGCACCAGGCCTTCGCCCTGCCCGCCGTGTGGCGTGGCGAGCAATATCTGGCAGGCCCTACCTTGGCGTTCTGCCAGCGGCGCACAACCTGCTCCGCCACGACGGCGTCCACCGGTGGCGCGGGGGTCTTGAACCCCGGCAGATGCGTTACGGCGGCGGCGGCGGCCTCCGACCAGGGGCTCACACTCGTCCACTTCTCAGCTGAACGTAAGCGCTTTCTGTGGGATATTGGGTGTGGTTAGAGGTTGTGCAGGGGTTGTTTAGGGGGTGTACAGGGGGTGTTAGGGGGGGCATTAGGGGGTGTGTATGGTGTATTTTCAGTCAGAAACGGCTCAGGTTGAGCTGAAAAGTGGACGAGTGTAAGCCCGTGCCTCGGACACGTTGGACGCCGCGGCACCCACCACCACACCCAAGTCGCGAATGCCTCCGGAGGGCTTGGGTGACGCCACGGCGGCGGAATATGAAGCGGCGGAAGAGGAAGAGGCCGGTGACTAGGGTCAGGCAGATATTGCTCGCCACGTCATGGAATGTCATGTCATTCAACTCTAGGAAGCAGGGTCCAAAGTGCGTTGGATGACGTGGCGGGCCCCGATTACCGCTACAGGCCTACCGGGGTGTTGTAGAGAGAGTGGCATCAGAGCTCTCATTTGATTACACCTGACCCTAGCTCCAATTTGATTAGCCTAAATTTCAATAAAATTTACCCCCCCTACCGGGGTGTTGGCGCCGCCGACGAGGGAGGATACCACCATGACGGAGCCCACCACCAGGGCGCCGCCCACGGCCGCCATCGTGTACCGGCGCAAGCTGAAGTTGAAAGCAGAAGATGAAAGCAGTATATCAAGATTTAGTTTCAATCGCTTCGTTCCAGGCGCTTTCAACTTGGGTTTGATAGGGTCAACCTGCTCCGCCTTACCATGGGCACCGCGTTGGGCGAGCCCTTCAGCAGCTCGCCGAATGACCCGCCTGCCCTCGATTTCCCCACGACCAGGGTCTTATCATCGTTCCTATTTCCGATTAGACCCAGTATCCGCTCATCATATATAAGGGGCTGACAGCCCTCATATGTTCGATCTCGAGAGTGGTTCACTGAGATATGATGGGGTCGGCAGGCGATTGCACGGCCCTGCCTGGGCCCGACGAGCCCCCCTGAAACCCCCCACTGAACTTCCCTGGGCCAGCCCGCAGCCCCGGCACGGCCTTGTTGTAGCGGCGCAAGTTGAAATTGAAAGCAAAACTTGAAAGCAGTTCATCACATTCCAGTTTCAATCTCCTAGTTCCAGGCGGTTTCAACGTGTGTTTGATAGGGCCAACCTGCACCGCCCTACCTTGTTACCCCCCAGCGCCGCCGCCGTCTCCTCCACCGCCCCCCGCGCCGCGCGCGTCGCGGACTCCGCCACGGTGTAGCGGCGCAAGTTGAAATTGAAAGCAAAATCTAAGCAGAATTCGAAGCAGCTGATCAGGTTTTAGTTTCAAGCGGTGAGTTCCAGGCGGTTTCAACTTGGGTTTGATAGGGGCAACCTGCACCGGCCTACCATGGCCTGCGCCTTCACCAGCGCCGGCGCCTTCTCGAACCTCTCGCAGAATACCTGCACCCGCGGCTCCTTTCACCAGGGCCGAGTGCTTTGACACTGGTCGCGCTGTAAGATGTCATTAGACTCAAGGAATCAAGGACTCAAGGACTCAAGGACTCAAGGACTCAAGGACTCAAGGACTCAAGGACTCAAGGACGCAAGGACTCGAGCACTCAAGGACTCAAGGACTCAAGGACTCAAGGACTCCAGGAATAAGGGTCTCCAGGACTGAAGACCCAAGGACTCAAGGTTTACAATGTGGTGGATGATGTGGCAAGCACCACAAGGTGCGCCTTCACAGTATGCATGTATCCCTGCCTCAAACCAGTCCGCGACCGTGGGCACGGGGGTGACCCGCGCGCTGTCCCGGAAGCTGGGGAACGCCACGTCAGCGATCCACCGGTCCGCCAGCGCGCACAGCCCCTCCGCCATGTTGTAGCGGCGCAAGTTGAAATTGAAAGCGAAATTTTAAAGCAGATTCTCATATTCCAGTTTCAAGCGGTTATAGTTCCAGGCGTTTGTAACGTGGGTTTGATAGGGTCAACCTGCACCGCCCTACCATGTCGCCCATCGGCGAGTGGTCCGCCACGAAGCGCTCCACCGCCGGGTCCGCCGCCGCGGTATACTGCCCACCGCCCAGCCCCAGGGTCCGCCCCGCCGCATCCACCCGCCCCAGCAACAGCTGGCACACGGCGCGCTCCACGGAGACGGACTCAGGCGGCGGTGGGGTCTCCGCCCAGGGCGGCGGCACGCCTGCCTCAGCAGCGGCGGCGGTCATCCTCGCCGCCTGGTACCAGGGGCTTACACTCGTCCACCGTTCGGCTCAACTTGAGCGCTTTGTATGGGATAGGGGGTGCGCATAGGGGTTGTGTAGCCCGTGTTAAGGGTGTATTAGGGGGTGTTTAGGGTGTGTAGTATGTTTTTGTGAATCAGACACGGCTAAAGTCGAGGTGAAGAGTGAACGAATGCAAGCCCCTGCCTGGTACTGCGCCTCCTCCGCCGCCACAAGGGCCGCCTCCTCCAGCTGCGCCAGCATCTCGTCGGCGTCCACGATGAGGATGGGGCGGCACTCGCGGAACCCCGCCACGATGTGCGCCAGGGCCGACTGGTACACCTCGTCCGAGGGCCGAGTAGAGAACGCTCGCCAACCACGTCATATGATGTCTTTGAACTCAAGAAACGGGAGTCTTAAACGTGATGAGTGACGCGGCATGTGTCAGGGTTTAGGGTTCAGAATTTAAGGTTTAGGGTTTAGGGTTTAGGGTTTAGGGTTTAGGGTTTAGGGTTTAGGGTCACAGCTCTGCCTCATCGGCGTCGGCGGGGACGTGGTCGGGCGCCTCGACGAAGAGCTCCGCCGCTTCGGAGGACGTGAGGTGGCGGTTCACTTCCCGCACGTACGCCGTGCGGTCTGCCAGCGCCGCTTCGCCTTCCGCCAGGGCCTTACACTCGTCCCCCGACTGTCTGATCACAGTTTAGTAGTGTACCTGTACACACGCGCCACACCGGGCCTTACACTAGTCACCCGTTCCCGTGGCACCGTCGATTTCCCTTCGCTTGTGTGGTTTCAGGACAAACTGGCTCAAGTCAAGGTGGGCCGGAAACGGGAGTGCAACCCCGCCTTCGGCCCACAGCACGGAGCGCAGCGCCCGCAACCCCTCGCGGCGCTCGCGCCCGTCCTCCAGGGGCTTACACTCGTTCCCAATTCAGCTCAACTTGAGCTCTTCTGTCCACCGTATAATCCGACTTAGCTCATGAACGTGTCCTAGAGTTGCTCAAGTTGAGCTCTGACAAGAACGAGTGTAAGCCCCTGCCGTCCTCCAGCGGGAGCGCCAGCACCTCAATCACATACGCCGGTGCCATCTCCTGCAGCGTGCGGTCGATGGTCTCTTGAAGCTCGCGGCTGAAACCCGCCCCTCCCTCCGCCTACGGTCTTAGAAACGTCCTTCAATTTGAGAACATTTGAGTGGCACAGGGTGTGGTTTCAGGGACAAAATGGCTTAAGCTGAGCTGACAAGGGAACAAGAGTACCACCCCGCCTCCGCCACGAGAATGGTCGACGCGATATCCAGGAGCTCGCAACCCTCCCCCACGCGAGAGCCTTGTAGATATTTCTCGCCACGTCATCCAACGCATATTGGACCCTCGTTTCTTGACTTAAAGGCATTTTGTGACGTGGCGAGCAATGTCTACCAGGCCCTACCCTATGCGCGGCGGGTTGGCCTCCAGTGCCATGTGGCTCAATTCGCAATGAGCCAGCGCGGCGGACAGCGTGATGTCGCAGCGGGCGGCGCGCCCTCGGACCGCAGCCAGACAGTAGGGGCAAGCGAATGTCGCCCGCCACGTCATCGACACGCGTTTTGGACCCTCGTTTCTAGAGTTAGAAGGCATCCTATGACATTTTGTGACGTGCATCAGTCACTTTTCGTCCGCCACATCACCGATACGCATGTTGACCCCTCAATACCAGAGTAAATGACTTCCTGTGACGCGGCGAGCAAGATCTGTCAGGCCCTACCAGACATTGGGGGGCGAATTCAATGACAGCCTCTTGCTCGCCCGCCTCCTGCATCAGCGCCAGGGCGCCGCCCACCAGGGGCTTACACTCCTCCACTTTTCGGCTCAACGTAAGCGCATTCTGTGGGATAGGGGTGCATTCAGGGGTTGTTTAGGGGGTGTTGAGGAGGTGTCAGGTGGTATTAAGGAGTATCCGGGGGTGGTCAGGGTGTATTTTGTGTCAGAAACGGCTCAGGTTGAGCTGAAAAGTGTACGAGTGTGAGCCCCTGCCGCCCACCTGCCGCACCGGCACAGGCGTCAGCCGCCCGTCGCGCAGGTCGTTCAAGTGCCAGGGCCGGTGCCACCTCGACTGAAGCCGTTTGGTCTCTGGAACCACGGGCAGCAACTCTACTCGATATGTCAAAGACGCTCAAGTTGAGGATACTGCGGGGACGCCGTGTACGACCCAGGGGCTTACAGTCATCAACATTTCAGCTCAACGTAGACGCTTCCCGTGGGATAGGGGGTGCGTTTAGTGGTTGTTTTGGGGGTGTTTAAGAGGTGTCGGGGAGTATTAAGGGGTGTTTAAGGTGTATTGTGTGTAAGAAACGGCTCAAGTCGAGCTGAAAAGTGGACGAGTGTAAGCCCCTGGTACGGCCCCGCCTCGTGCTGCGACTTCATGGCGGCGTCGCCGATGACCGCCGTCGCCGCGTCCACCAGGTCCGCGCGCGCGCCCAGGCACTCTTGGGAGAACCCTGCTACCAGTGCCTGACAACACATTGCTCGCCACGTCATCGTCGTCGACACGCGTTTTGAACCCTTGGGGTTCCTGAGTTGAACGGCACCCGATAACGTGGCGAGCTATTACTGGCATGCCCTGCCTTCCACCAGCTGTCGCTCCATGACCGCGTTGTAGGCGGCGGCTACGGAGGCTTGCGAGGCGCGGTTGGGGGACAGGTTCAGTATGCTGTAGAAGCTGATGGGCGGGGACTAGGGCCTGGCAGATATTGCTCGCCACGTCAACGACACGGGTTTGAACCCTCGTTATACTTGAGTTACACGCCATCATAGGATGCGGGGCTACAATATCTGCCAGGCCATACCAAGTCCACGCAGGGCTCGTCGTCGTACACCTCCTGCGCCTGCACTGGCGCCGGCGACGCGTAGGACGCTGTCACGACGCCGACGCGGCGACGAGACGCGACGAGACGGCGACAGATGCCGATGGAGCCGCGCGGGTTCGAGCCCGTCGCAACACAACGCAGGGGAGCGACCGCGGAGGTGGATGTGGAGGAGGAGATGGAAGCCGCGCGGAGGCTCATAGTGTTAACGCCGCCGGAGAGGAAGGTGGACGCCGCGCCGAGGGGTATGGAGCTGACGCAGATGCGGACGCGGCGCGCGGTAGGCGCGACGCCGCCGCTGATCCGCATCACCGCGTTGCTCATGGTGGGCACTACGGTGCCTCCACCTCTGGCATAAGATGCCCGGGGCTTCCTGGCAGTCGTACCACCGCTTGGGATACGGAGTACCGCCCCACTCGCCACGAGTGCCATGGCCGGGGTTCCACCTAATCGTTCGAGGCTAATCTGATGATGAGAATGACGTTCCGCGCGCGCGCTGTTGGGGTGACGCCGTGGTGTGGAGAGGGAATAAAATGTCGTTGTCAACGGCACCGCAAAATTCAAATCGAAGGCAGTGATCTGAAGTTTGGCTGGAGCCGGCGCTCTGAACGCACATTCCTCGTTTTTTTGCCGTAGCGCGCCTCGCGCCATCCTCATTCTGGTATATCTAGTCAGCATCCATCGCCAAACGCCCATCACCGCGTTGCTCATGGTGGGCACTACGGTGCCTCCACCTCTGGCATAAGATGCCCGGGGCTTCCTGGCAGTCGTACCACCGCTTGGGATACGGAGTACCGCCCCACTCGCCACGAGTGCCATGGCCGGGGTTCCACCTAATCGTTCGAGGCTAATCTGATGATGAGAATGACGTTCCGCGCGCGCGCTGTTGGGGTGACGCCGTGGTGTGGAGAGGGAATAAAATGTCGTTGTCAACGGCACCGCAAAATTCAAATCGAAGGCAGTGATCTGAAGTTTGGCTGGAGCCGGCGCTCTGAACGCACATTCCTCGTTTTTTTGCCGTAGCGCGCCTCGCGCCATCCTCATTCTGGTATATCTAGTCAGCATCCATCGCCAAACGCCCATCCCGTCGCCCCTCCTCCCCACATCGCCCCTCACATACTGACGCGCCACGACCGCCTACGCGTCATATCGCCCCTCCTTCCCGTCACCGCAGCACCCACGATGACCGTCCACACCGAAAGCAACGACCGCCACGAGTGCCACGGCCCGTTCAAGTGCCACGAGTGCGGCGAGACGCGCGAGCTCTCAGCGCCAGCTCAGCCTCCCAGCGCCAGCTCAGCCTCCAGAAGCACAACGACATCGCCTGCCGCCACTGCAACGAGGCGGGCCCCGACGCTCATCCCCGTTTCAATTGTCCTGCCCGGTAGCCCGGGCAACCACTCAAGTCATCCCCACCCGTTGGCCGTCGCCTCGAAGGCTCGAAAGATGTGCTGGAGTTGAGCTACCGCGGTTGAGTTTTGGGTTTTGAGTTTTGGGTTTTTAGTTAAAAAAAAAAAAGTAAACCCTAAACCCTAAACCCTGATGAGCGACGTCAGCAAGCAAGGCGCCTGAGCAGAGTGCCAGCGGTCACTGTCGGCCCTGCGGTGCGTCGGAGAAGTTCGCGGCAAAGGAGGAGCGGCGCCAGAGCCTGGCAGGGGTTGACTGAGAACAATCCCTCGACTGACGTTGATTCGACTTACCGAGTCTGCGCGTTCACGTGAGTATTCACTCTGAAGGTGAGTCAGGCTCCGGTTTCTAAACATCAGCTCGAGTGGTTGTTCTCAATGACCCTCGACAGACGTTGATTCGACTCACCGAGTCTGCGCGTCTACGTGAGCATTCACTCTGAAGGTGAGTCGGGGTCCGATATCGGGTCGAGTGCTTGTTCTCAGTGACCCTCCTGCGTGGACGAGTCCAAGTATTCCAAGAGCGGCGAGTTCCAGCACAACAAGGTGGGTTGGTGCAAGCTGAAACCCGTGTTGATAGCGCCCGGAATCAGCGCCTGAAGCTAAAATAGAAAGTCAGTTGCTTCAAGCGTTGCATCAACTCATGAATTTACAAGAAGGCTGCCGGGAACCACCAGAACTTCAAATAAACCAAGTCCGACGCCAAGGCCTGGCGGATGCGGATATGGCTCGCCAGGTCATAGAAATGAGGGATTAGAATGTGTGTGGATGACGTGGTCAGCAATGTCTGCCAGGCCATGACAAAAAAAAAATCCTTCAGATCCGGGAAGCTCGGAAACATGAGACCATAAAGCATGCATGATTCTACGGTAGAAAAAGAAGGCACACACGTCGTCGCTGACGGATTGCCCATAGTGTACCCAGCACAACGTGTACTACCGCTCTGGATGCCAGATAATTGTGTTCCACCGACGCAAAAAAACTGATGATGCAAGCGTATAACAAACCTATGCCACCACAAGTTGAACGCTGATCGCAACACCTGTCTGTATGGATGTATTGCAACTCTGAAGAGCTGTGACAAGAGCAACGACGATGTAAAATAACGAAACATATTACCTGTAATAGAGACAGCCCGGGCGCCGCGCTCTTGAGTCGACGAGCGGATTTGCTTTCCTCCCCAATCATGAATTCATCCATGTCGTGCCGGCCGCATTTCGCGTGCGCGACACTACTACTACCTATAAAAAGAGAGAGTGGGAGACCCTGTTTGCATTGCTTGGAATTGCACTACAGCCCCGCGAGCTGGAAGAACAACTCCGCCCACAAGAGCGCGCCGGATCCTCGGGCCAGGTGAATAGCGAATACGACTCGCCCCGGGAGCCGCTCGCCTTGAAGCCGTTTCTCAGGGCCTTACTGCTTAGTGCTCACGCCAGCAGCTCCCAAGGAAGCTTAATACATTGCCCATCCTCGAGGTCCTACTCACGGACTTTTAGTGGAGTAGTGTAGTGGGGGTAACTCGAGTGGTTTAAGTGACACAGACGGCGGTTCTAGTCGAGGTGGGAAAACGAGAACTTGTGTGAGGCCCCACGGGTGCTTGCCCCCGCGGCGCGTGACCCGCTGCAGCGGTAGGGGCGGATCGTGCGCTGCGTGCCTCACCGCCATGGGCATCATCTACCGCCGTGCCACACCTCCCTGCACTCCGTCCGAAGAGGGGTAGTTCAGGAAACACGCAAAATGAAGTTTATCCGTGTAAAATAAGCGAAATCTGCACTTTTCGAAAGCCAATCAGCGGTCGACACGAGACGGACAGGTGGCAGACCG
>Ga0307489_10000307_pt1 | contig 28303 bp, 44 predicted proteins | sample SB12metaG_FD_202247 | JGI IMG/M metagenome (GOLD analysis project Ga0307489, IMG submission 202247) | Sea-ice brine microbial communities from Beaufort Sea near Barrow, Alaska, United States - SB 1.2 | ecosystem: Environmental > Aquatic > Marine > Coastal | place: USA: Alaska | collected... | reverse complement strand
GCGTTCACATTTACGATGTGCCTGGATTTCGCGTCCGTCCAGATGCCCGCGGGAATGAGTGCAGGTCCCTGGCTCAAGGTGATCACCGTCATCGACGTCCCGGCGGGGCCTTCCAACACTAGTTCCTCTTTCTGCTTTAATTGTCGTACTTGAGTCGTTCGGGGGCAAGGGCGAAAGCCTGGTGCCTCCTTATACTCGTGGAAGCGTCTCTCTCTCTCGTTTGAGCCGTTTAGTGTTTTTGCCCAAAGAATGCAACAACCCAGCACTTCAGCTATATGATCTTGACACCTCGAAGATGCGTGTATTGAGCTACCCCGGGATTGACGGTAAGGCCCTGGGCTCCGGAGTGCGACGTGTGCTACAACGGGGGCGGGTCATCCGTCGTCATCAACCGTCTCACGGCAGGACCTTGGTGCTGCCAGGTCACTGCCACGTCACTGTAAGCATTACCACGTCACTGCCGCACCACTGCCAGGGCACTGCCACATCACTGCCACGTCACTGTCAGCAATGCCACATCAGTGCCACATCGGTGCCATGTAACTGCCACGTCACTGCCACGTCACTGCTACAACGGCGGCGGCTCTTCCATCGTCATCAACCGCCTCACGGCTGGGCCTTACAAAACAGTAGTTGTATTGAAAGAGGGGCTTTCGAGTCTGGGGGTGGGATATGCCTTGTCTGTGAGCTTGGTAAGTTCAAGTAAGTGGTTTGTTTGATAAATCACATATGTATTTTTGGATCTGCCAGATCACCAAATGGGCCAAATACTACCGGTCGTACGAAATTCTACCCGTAGTAACCTCTACAGACAGACAAGGCCCCTGAGGGCTCCAGTTGCAGGAGGCTGTCTTCCGGACACATTCAAAATGCGTCAGTCATTCGAGCGTATGTAGGTATGTATGCCACGTCATCACGGAGGTGGGTCTCCACTTGAGGTGGAGCCTCCTTAAGTATGACGTGTCCCCACATTCGTCCCCTTTTCGGCTTAAACTCTGTATCGGCCTGCCATAGACAGGTCACGCGTATCTCCTCGAACTTGGGGCCAGTCGGACTTTTGGCTAGTCAGTCGGTGGGTGGGAATTTCGAAATGGACGGTTCTCATCGGTCGAACAGGATTCGATACCATATCTTCGGTACTATCATAAACCCAACATTGAGTTTCATACCTCGATACTCAAGATAATGTTCCACGGGAACAAGTATGCGGCCCTGGCGCGCGTCCACGCTGCGCACCGACGCGCGCAGCATTCTGGTGCAGAGCAACAGCAACACCTTCAACTTCGTTCAGAACATCAACGTCAACGTCAACGTCCAGGCGGGGCCCAGCCAGCGGTATCATTTGTGTGTCTATCATGTATGTGTTCGTCGTTACTACATTGTGTTCGCTCGTCAGATTTGCAATAAAGACGGTCTGTATGACTCATTCTTACGGTGCTTTCACATGTAGATGGGCATGGGCGTCGCTCCATTCGATACCAGGCCCTACGTTGGGGTGAATCAGCTTCCACCAGTGGTGACCATTCCTGAGCCCAAGGTGAGGCCCGATATCACGGGGGCCAGGGCGAAAGCCTGGTGTCTCCTTATACACTCGGAAGCGTCTCTCTCCAGGCCCGGTATAACATGGAGGCGGTATGATGCCGATATGCCGTGTCGAGTGACCGTAGTGTGTCTTGTGGACGTATTGCGTGCCCACGGTATGTTGAGTGCCCACATATCTGAGTGCCAATGTTGAGTCGGGGTGATCCGCTCATCATATCCCTCATGGACTGACCACCCGTACACGACACATTCAACACATTCTTCATTCTAAACTCTCGCATCTATGATTAAACAACAAAGCATTTCTGAGTAGACATATGACGACTACCAGTATCGCTTCTGAGATGCAAGTGCGCCAAAATCAGAACACCTGACCAATTCAGACGGATGATATTGGTTGAAGGCACGAGGGTATGTGAACGCAAACAGAGAGAGAGAGAGAGAGAGAGAGAGAGAGAGAGAGAGAGAGAGAGAGAGAAAAAGAGGAGACGCTTCAGCGTGTATAAGGAGGCACCAGGCGTTCGCCCTGTCCCCGTAAAATACAACCGCACTTGACATGGATGACAACATATGACCACACTGACATGAACGATACAATTTGACCGCACTGACATGAATGATGAAACATGACCGCACGGACGTGGATGATAAAATATGATCGCACTGACGTGGATGATGCCGGGCCTTAGGCGGAGGAGCCGGACCTCTGCAAGCCCTGCATGCCCGACCCCGTCAAGCCCGTCGACCTCGTCACCGGCAAGCCCCCCGTGGATCCCAAGAAGCCGGTAGGGCGGTGCAGGTAGACAGTATAAACACCCGTGTTGAAAGCGCCTATGGTTCGAGCGCTTGAAAATATAATATCATGACTGCTTTAATCGGTTGCTTACAATTTCAACTTTCGCCGCTACACACTGGTGGACCCCGTCACCGGCACGCCCGATCCCAAGAAGCCGGTGGATCCCACCACACCGGTAGGTCGGTGCAGGTTGACAGTATCAGAAGCTGTGTTGAAAGCGCCTATGGTATCAGTGCTTGAAACTCTTAAACCGTTTTGGACATTTGCTTTCAATTTTAACTTGCGCCGCTACACACCGGTGGACCCGAAGACGCCGGTGGATCCCGAGGTAGGGCGGTGCAGGTGGACAGTATCAAGACCCGTGTTGAAAGCGCCAATGTATGTATGTCATCATTCAGCGCTTGAAGCCACATTACGATGAAACGCTTTCAAATGTTGCTTTCCATTTCAACTTGCGCCGCTACACCAAGAAGCCGGTGGATCCAACCACGCCGGTGGACCCCAAGGTAGGGCGGTGCAGCTTGACCCCAGGTTGACCCCGGGTTGGCCGTGCTTGGTTTCAGCGCTTAAGGATAATATATGATGAAGCGCATTCGAATACTGCTGACAATATGAACTTGCGCCGCTATACCAAGGAGCCTGCGGACCCCAAGAAGCCACCGGTGGACCCCACCGACCCCGAGACCCCGGCGGACTCTGCGAAGCCGGCGGACCGCACCGTTCCCGACTCACCCGGCGATGGCAACCAGGTTGTGCCCGACTCGCCCGGTGATGGCAACCCAGCTGGCGATACGGACACCGGCACTGCCGGCGACGCAGGCACCGTCGGCGACGACGCGGGCACTGTCGGCGACGCGGGTACTGTCGGCGACCCGGGCACTCGCGGAGACAACGGAGCAGTCGGCGGCGACGTGGGCACCGAGGTGGACTCTGGCGGCGTCCCAGCGTCTCTTGGCGGCGACGCCGGCACTGGCGGCGACGTCGACACTGGTGGCGACGCGGGCGCTGGCGGCGACGCGGGCACTGGCGGCGACTTCGACTCGGGCGGCGACGTAGGCACTGGCAGTGACTACGGTGCGGACGACGCCGACTTCAGCTCTGGCGGCGACGAAGGCACTGCCGGTGACTTCGGCTCTAGTGGCGACGCTGGTACTGGCGGTGACACCGGCTCTGGCGGCGACCCGGGCGGGGATTGTTAGATAATGCGCACCACGTAATAGGATTCCATTCAACTCAAGAAACGATGGTTCAAATGTATTTGATGACGTGGCGAGCGCTTCCCACCGGTCCCTAATCTCGGGTACTGTCAGCGACTTCGGCTCGGGCGGCGACGCAGGCACTGGCGGCAACTTTGGCTCTAACGGTGATTCGGGCACTGGTGGCGACTTCGACACTAACGGCGACTCTGGCGGCGCCTTTGGCTCTAAGACTGAAGGCGATTCCGGCTCTGGTGGTGACTTCGGCTCTGGCGGCGACGCTTCTGCTGGCGGCGACTCGGACACTGGTAGCGACTTCGGTACTGGCGGCGGCGCGGGCGCTGGAGGCGACTTCGGCTCGGGCGGCGACTTCGGCTCTAACGGCGACGCGGGCACTGGCGGCGAATACGGCTTTGGCGGCGGCGGCGGCGGCGGCGGTGGCGGTGGCGACTCCGGCTACGGTGGAGGTGGGGGCGGCAGCTCTGACTTCGGCGGCAGCGGCGGCGGTAGGGCCTAGTTTATTGTGCTCGCCACGTCATCACACGCATTTGAACCATCGTTTCTAGAATGAAATGACTGCCTATGACGTGGCGTGCACTATCCATCATACCCTAGGCGGTGGCGATTCCAGCGGCGGCGGCGGTGGCGGCAGCTCTGACTTCGGCGGAGGCGGCGGAGGCGGCACTGACTTCGGCGGCGGCGGAGGTACAGTATGATGGTTAGTGCTCGCCACGTCATAACACGTATTTTGAACCCTCATTTCCTGAGTTAAATGACAGCCTATGATGTGGCGAGAACTGTGCATCAGTCCCTAGTCGGTGGCGATTCCAGTGGCGGCGGCGGCGGCGGGATCGGCGGTGGCGGCGGCGGCGATGCCAGCGGCGGCGGCGGCGGCGGCGGCGGCGGGTTCGGTGTTGGCGGCGGCGGCGGCGACGCCCAGTCTGGCGGTGAACCGTGATGCGCTCGCATACGATGACACGATATGCTGTGAGACGAGATGAGTTGCGTCAAAATGTGATGAAATGAGATGACATGCGTTGAATGATTGGGGTTGAGCTGAGATGAGAAGAAACGAGTTGCAACGTGATGAAATGAGATGAAGTGAATGAGGTGAAATGGGAGTAAATGAGTTATGATGAGTTATGATGAAATGAATTTGATAAATGTGTTTAAGTGAGATGAATTGAGGTGAAATGATTCGAGATGAAATGAGTTGAAATGCGACGAAATGGGCTGAAATGAGACGAGATGAGATGCGAAAAAATGATATGATATGCAGTTAATTGAGATGAAATGATATGAAATGATATGAAATGATATGATATGATATGAAATGATATGAAATAAGATGAAATGAAATGCGACGAAATCGATGTTTTACAAGACACAATGGAACACAACTTGGTCCCTCCTTATACACGCGAAAGCGTCTCTCTCAACCCCCCTCTCTCTCTCCCTATCTTCTCATTTTTCTATAATTACACTGGAGAAAGCTCCGGTTGATTGATACACCACTCGTGTTCCGCTGAGCCGCGCGCCTCCCCCCCTCGGTCACGCGCCCTGTCTCGCGAGGTCACACGCCGCACCTGGCTAGGTGACGCGTTGCTACCACTGTACCTACCCGTTGCTGAATCCTTGGTACAAGGTGCCGTCTTGATGTAACACCTGTCTATGATCGATACACCCATTTCGGTAAAGTTTTTGAGTTAACAGACCGTCGATTCGCCATATGTCGACCCCTCCAAGAATCCTTGGTGGGGAGGAACACTGCGGAGCAGATCTACTAGTACCGCACAGAAGATACACAGGCACTGCGCCAAGTGCTCTCACTTTCCTCTGTGCGGAATAAGCCGCCTGCAACCACGCCCGCGCCGAACCCCGCACTCCGAACGGTGAGGCGAGAACTCGAGGCCGTGGTGACGAAACCTGCATGCATGTGGGTCGGCGCGGCGGCGAGGCCGGGGGCTGAGGTCGGCGGCGGCGGCGGCGGCGGCGACGGCGGCAGCGGCGGCGGGGCTGGCTCCTCTTTCACTAGGGTTACCCCAGAAGAGGCCCCCGCACCCCCCGCAGCAGGGGCGTCGTGGTTGGGCGAGGGCGCGGTCGGGTGCGTGGGCGCGGCAGCGAGGGCGGCGAGCGACGCGGGCGCCGGCACCCTCGCGGGCGGGAGTAGGGAGGAGGCAGCACCTGCGATTACTACTAGGACGACGGGGAGCCCCTGGAAAGCCTCCGTGGTGGATCTCCTCCGCTTCCTCTTCCACCTCCACTTCCTCCTCGTCCTCGTCGGCAGGGGCTTACACTCGCTCACTTCAGAGCTCAACTTGAGGCCCTACGGGACACATCGCTCACGTCAGAGCTCAACTTGAGCATCTTCGGGACACATCCATTGGTTAATTACGGTTATATGGGGGACAAAGTACGCTTAAGTTGAGCGGAAAGGGGCAACGTAAGCTCAAGTTGAGCGGAAATGGGAACGAGTGTAAGCCCCTGCTCGTCGGCCTCGTCGTCGTCGTCATCGCCCTCGACCTCACGCTCCGTTTCCTATGGCGTCGCGTGGACACCGCCGCGTGGACGCTCCTCGGGCAGGGGCTTACACTCGTTCCCATTTCCGCTCAACTTGAGATTACTTTGTCCCTTTCCGCTGAACTTGAGCTTACTTTGTCCCCCATATGACCCAAATTAACCCGTGGATGTGTCCCAAAGGTGCTCAAGTTGAGCTCTGACGTGAGCGATGTGTCCCGAAGGTCCCCATGTTGAACTTTGACGTGAGCGAGTGTAAGCCCCTGTCCTCGGGTCTTGGGGGCGGCCGCCGCCCCCGTCGCTGCTGCTGGAGCGGCTGCTCGGGGAGCTGCCTGAGGTGTTTGCGGTGGAGGTGCTGCCGCGGCTGGACCCCACGGACCGCGCGCTGCTGGCGCGGGCGGGGCGCGGGTGCCGCGCGGCGGTGGTGGCCTCCGGTAGGGAGGGGGTTCTTGCAAACAATGACTCGATTGCTGAACGGGGCGTCACTGAGTCACTGACCTTCAGGGTGAATGCTCATAGACGCGCATAATCGCTTCGTGGCGGCCACTGGCCAGGGGCTTACACTCGTTCCCATTTCAGCACAACTTGAGCACTTCCTTCCACCGAATGACTCAGCTTAACTCATGACGGTGTCCTGGAGAGTCAAGTGCTCAAGTTGTGCTGAAATGGGAACGAGTGTAAGCCTCTGCCACTGGCCAGACCGTCGCATGAGCATTTACCCTCGACCCGATTGTGTGTTTGTGCTTCAACCTCAGGGCAGTGGTTGTTGTCATCGATGACCCTCCCGCCCGGCCTGCCGCGCGCGGGTGCGGCCAGATCCGGGCCGTTCCGTGTCAGCAACTTCGTCGTTTCCTTCGCGCTACTGCAGTGGTGGGGTGGTTCAAGTTGAAAGCCTTAAAACCCGTGTTGAAAGCACCTGATTTCATTTCCGCACTTTTTTGACACTAAAATATGATGACCCGCTTTCAAATTATGCTTACAATTTCAACTCGCGGCGCTACACCGTGGGCACGCGAGCACGGGTGCCCGTGGTAGGGTGGTACAGGTTGGCCCGATGCATTCCAAGTTGAAACCGCCTGGATGTAAGCGCCTGAAACTAAAGTGTGACTTACCGCATTCAAATTTTGCTTTCAAATTCAGCTTGCGCCGCTACACCGTGGAGCCAGGATTCGACACACCTTGTACTCTCTCGACGCCTTCTGCCCTTCCTGGTAAGGCGGTGCAGGTTGACCCTATCAAGCCCATGTTGAAAGCGCGTGGAACTGAGCGCTTGAAACTATAATATGATGAACCGCCTTCAAACTTTGCTTTCAAATTCATCTTGCGCCGCTACATCTTGCCGTACGCGTGGTTCGAGCACTACATCGAGTGTCGCCTGGTAGGCCGGTGCAGGTTGACAGTATCAAAACCTGTGTTGTTGAAAGCGCCTATGGTTTCAGCCCTTGAATCTACAACATGATGAAACGCTTTCAAATTGTGCTTTCAATTTCGACTTGCGCCGTCACAGCCTGGATGAGCTGCGGTTACTGCGTGCGCTACACGGCAGGGGCTTACACTCATCCACTTTAAAGCTCATCCTGAGCCGTTTCTGACGCAACATACACCCTAGACACCCCGCATACCCCTAAACACCCCCTCAACACCCCCTCAACACCCCCTCAATGCACCCCCTATCCCACACAATGCGCTTACGTTGAGCCGGAAACTGGACGAGTGTAAGCCCCTGCTGCACGGCGGCCGCTGGAACGAGTGGAACGAGTGGATGTATACCAGGCAGGGACTTACACTCGTACACGTTTCCGCTCAACTTGAGCATCTTCGGGACACGTCCATGTGCTAAGATGTGTTACAGGGGGGACACAGACAGCTCGAGTTGAGAGGAAATGGGAACGAGTGTAAGCCCCTGATACCAGGCAACTCGGGGAGCTGAAGGTGTTGCGGTGGGCGCGGGAGCACATCTGCCCGCGGACTGAGATGAGGTGCGGATACGCCGTGTCGGGAGGGTACCTGGATGTGTTGAACCTGGAGCAAGCCGCGCACGGCTGCCCGTGGAACGATGTTACGTGTTTCGTCGCTGTGTCGGGATGGCGCGTGGAGGTGCTATGGCGGGCGCCGGCGCACGGCGCCCCGTAGGACGCGGTGACGCGTCACGCGTGATGCACCCGCGGCTTCAGGATAACACGACGAATACGACGACGACGGCTTCGGAATTGACCACCAATGACCTCACTCCTGCCCCTGAATAACCCCGAACACACCAAACCAAGCCAATAATAATGAGTTGAGAATACTATATGAATTTGTGTATAATTTGCGTATAAAAGGTGTGTGTCGAAGAAACGTACTGGTAAGAGAATCAATATTATGAAAACGCAAGAGTGCACTGGTAATCCAAACGAGCTAAAGACGCAACACACAATACGCGAGGCGGCGATGGTCGCCACTCACGGCACGGCGGAGAACTCCACCTCGCGCGTCGCCGGGCGGTACACCGCGAAACTCCCGTCGCCCAGGGCCTGGCCACCAGAATTGTTTTAATTAAATTCAGTGTCGGATCTGGTATCGAGTACATGGTATCGAATCCCGTTCGACCAATCAGCACAGTCCATTTTGAAAACCCCACCGACCGACACACCGACAGTTCGACCGGGTCGCAATCCTTGAGTAAATAGACCCTCGATTTTGAGGACATGAGAGGGACATGTCCGACCCTCCAACACTGAGTTTATCGGGCCTCATAACGCGATCACATGGTGGGTGTCCACCAACCCCATCCGCCACTGAAAGTGGACAGACCCGTGATACTATGTTTGTAGGAACAAACCGTGGGTAGCGCTGGTGGTGAGCAGAGTGACAAGATATGATTCGATATCGATATGGGAGATCAATATGGGATATCGGGAATCAATGAGATGTCGATATGAATATTGGTATGGGATATCGGATATCGATTTGGGACACAGTATATCGATATGGTCATCTACCATATCGATATGATCATCCTGGATATCGATATGGGATATGGGCTACTAATGAGTATCGATACGGTCATCCTCCGTTTCGATATGGGATATCATGTCACTCTGGCTGGTGAGGCCCTGCCGTCGTCCGCGAAGCACCCGGGGTTGACCAGCTCCGTGTCCTCGAATTTGGGGCTTACACTCGTCCACTTTACGGCTCAACGTAAGCACATTCTGTGGGATTCTGTGGGATACGTTGGGTGCATCATTTCCCCCCAGTCTATTGAACTGGGGGACACGGGGAGGTGTGACCAAGATGGTTTAGGTTGAGCTGAAAAGTGGACGAGTGTAAGCCCCTGCCTCGAACTTGGCCAACGCCTGCTGCTCCGTGCGGTCCCCCAACACCACACAGTGCGGCGCCGCTCACTAGGGCCCCACGCCAATTATCACTCGTCGCGTCACATGATGCCGCTCAATTCATAAACTCAGTGTCGGGGAGGGCGTGGCGTGTCCTCCCCGTCTATCCGTGATGTGATTGGTCCAGACGATGACCGCTCCCGAAGTGATGCGGCTAAACGTTGAGTTTGTGAGTTTATTAGATCGTTCCGATGGGTTGACGAGCTTCGAGTCGATACCAAGCCCGACAGTGAGTTGAGGAAAGGAGCTTGTTTACATGCACGTGGCACGCAGTGCATTCCCCCTGGCGGGTACACCGGTAAACTATGAGCAAACAGTCAGGGGGTATGATGCGGCCCTGCTGGGTACACCGGTACACGATGAGCAAACAATCAGGGGGTATTGTGCGGCCCCGGTGGGTACACCGGTACACTATGAGCAAACAGTCAGGGGCTATGATGCGGCCCTGGCGGGCACACCGGTACACTATGAGCAAACGGTCAGGGAGTAGTGTCCGCCCCTACCGGGTATAGCCACAGCGCGTGGTCGTGCTCCCAATACACGGGCAGCTGCGCGATGGGCAGTGGGCATAGGTGCGCCACGCGCTAGGGCCTCGCACGCTGCCCCCTTTTCTGCTCAACTTGGCTGTCTTCTCATAGTGTGTCGTCAGTACGCTCTACGCAGATTGGGTGGGGGAGGCAACCGGGGATTTACTTGAGTGAATAGACGGTCGCTCACAAGAATTACAGTGTAGTTCAAGTAACCGTACACGATCACTTGAAATTTGTATGGGCGAGGGTTTATTACCTCAATGATCGTGACCAGACCGCGCCACGCACCATTCCCATTTGACCCCCCCACCACCAGAACTGTGTAGCCGTGCCACGGGGGAGGATGTGGGGAGTGTGTACTCGTGCACTACGAGTAAACAGTCAGGACGCCGTGTCCAGCAATGGAGGAAAGATGCGGCGAGCGTGTACGGGTACAAAGGCACATCACGAGCAAACAGCGAAGGAGGTCCTGCCCAGAGTCACAAGATATGATCCGATATCGATATGGGACATCGATATGGGGGATCGATATGGGGGATCGGACTTCAACGAGATATCGATATGACTATCGATATGGGATATGGGATACCGATTTGGCATACGGTATATCGATATGGTTACCTACCATACCGATATGGTCACCCTAGATATCGATATGGAGTATGGACTGGTGACATGGGAGATGACAGTATCAATGTGATCATCCTCTGTATCGACACGGGAGTCACTCTGTGAAGGAGGTCCTGCCTGCTGCACGAGGGTGGCGGCCAGGTGGCGGAACAGGGGGCGCCTCTCCCACTCCGACGACTCATCCTTGTGCCAGGGTGAGATGAATAATGCTTGCGGCGTCATATGATGTCAGTGTCATTGTCAAAGAGAGACTCAGCAATGTATTGGCTCTACGCATTTCTGGTGCGGGGGGAAGAATGGGGATTTGGATTTGCTTGGGTCAATAGACGGTCGCTCATATAAGTTACAGTGTAGATCAGCCTCCGAGATCGGGGAGGCTGAAAATGAATAGGCGAGGGTCTGTTAACTCAACGATCATGTCCAGACCGCGCCACGCGCAACCTCCATTTCCCCCCCCCCATCAGAATTGCGTATAGTACGCCATACCAATTCGGTGGATGGGGTTTGCTTATGGTTTACTGCCCATCATGTGAGTGGCTTGAGGCTCGATGAACGGTTACAGAAAAATGATGACGTGGCGAGCGTTTAGGGTTCCCACCTCATCTTCCTCCTCCTCCTCCACCACCTCCTCATCACCCCCCTCACCGCCCATGCCAGCATCACCTTCGTCCATAGCATTCCCAGGATCCATGTTCTCGGAGTCCTTCTCAACCCACTCCCCAGCCCCCCCCGCCCCCCCTGCCCGAGGCCCCCCGCCGCCGCCCGCCTTTTTCTCTTTCGCCGGTTTCTTGGTCTCCTCGAGCTCCACAGTGTAGCGGCGCATGTTGAAACTGAAATCAGCGCTTGAAAGCAGTGTATCACATGTAGGTATCAAGCGCTGACTGGTGCAGAGGCCTCCCCCATTTATCAGAGTTAGCAAATAATGGTGCATAGGGGGCCTCCCCCATTTTTCAGAGTTAGCAAATAATGGTGCATAGGGGGCCTCCCCCATTTATCAGAGTTAGCAAATAATGGTCCATAGGGGGCCTCCCCCATTTACGAAACCAGCGTGCTTTCAAACTCGGGATTCAGTTGGTTTCAACCTGCACTGCCCTACCACGGGCGGCAGCAGGCAGTTGCGGCGCATGCGCGACTGCAGGTCCTCACGCAGGAACACCAGGTCCTGAAACCAAGGCCCGATGTGACAAAGTGCTTCAAGCCACTTAGCGACTTAGCGACTTTGAGTGCTAATTCGTCGAAAAAGGACAATTCTGATTGGTCGAACGAGACGGTTTAGCACGCTGAGTTGCTAAGGCGCTGAGAGGTTTGACGCACTGTGTCATATCTCTCAGACAGCCCTTCTGTGAACTATAAAATTACCCTGATGAGTGGTGTCATGGTAGGTCAAATCATGATCGTGGTACAGCCCGCCGCCGCCGGGCAGTCTGGCGCCGCCACGCCCTTCCCCTGGTCGAGCATGGACCCGAGGTCGTACATCGCTCTCGGCAATCCGGCCTCGGCGCCCATGGTATACCACTTTACGGCTTGCTCGTGTTCGTCCCTCACGCTGTGTATACTTCCCAACGTCTCCATTGCGTAGGCGTGACCGTGCCCCGCAGCCTTCTCCAGAAGCGCTGTGCCCTCCTCCGCACATGGTTGGCACCCGCAAGCAAAGTGCTTTGTCAGGGAACTGCACCGACGCGACTCGGCCCGATGAGTGAATCAAAACGTGAAGGTGGAAAGTGCCAACCCTACATCTGCCAAGGGCGACCTACCGCCCGCGCCCATGAAGCCCCCATCCCCATCCGCTGCACTCACTAACAGGCAACCATGGCTGTACTGCGCTTCCGCATCCCCCTGGGCGGCCCTCTTTTTCACCTCGGCTCCGAGCGCTTGTATCAGCGCCGAGGGGTTGGGCCAGGCAGATATCCCTCGCCAGGTCATTCACGCACTTTCAACCCTCGTCTCTTGAGTTAAACCCATAAACGACGTCTTATGGCGTGGCGAGCACGGCAATATCCATTGGGCCCTACGAGGGGGTCTTCAGTTTGGGTGGTCCAGTCGCCGAGCGGGCTCACGTTTAAGTTCGCGAGAGCGGCGGCAGCTCCCCCGACTCCAGCGCCCCCCTCGGCTTCCCCGGCTCCCCCGGCTCCCCCGGCTCCCCCGGCTCCCGCGGCTGCCGCGGCTCCCGACGTGGCCGGCGCGCGCTTGGCGGCATCGCGCTCCGCTTTGCGCCGCTCCTGCCGAGACGGCGGCATCTGCCGGGATGAGCGGGATGAGCAAACCGTGCGGCGTGGAGTGCGAGGAGGATAGAACGAGGTGGTAACACGTAGTTGCGCGTGCAACCTGCCGCGTGAGGATGAGGCGTGCGATTGAGCCTTGCCGCTCCGTCAGATGGTGACGACGAGTTTTTGTATTTCACACCGCCGGTTTTCACCCACCCCCTTCGCGTCAAGGAACGGGCGACGGGCGGTCAGGCACGCAGAGTGCCACGCCCACGTGGGGGACACCGTCGAGCAGGGCACTGTGTTGTTGCGGCACGTGGGGCGCCGCGCGATATGCTCGGGTGAGGGCGTCGCGTCGGGGGCTTGGTCGGATACTCACTCCATCTCCAAATTCGCGCGGATCCGCGCGGGGGGGTTGCGCTCAACCCCCCATCGGATCTGCGCAGATGTCCCAACGGTGGACGAATCGGCGTCGTGGATTCGCTGACTCCCTCGATTCCACTTTTTAGAACCCCTCGGCGTGTCCGCCGGTGGCATTTCCGTCGGCACGCCGCGAACGCGTCGCGGCGCCTGCCCGTTCCGGGCACCCAGCCGGCGCGCCGACCGGCCGACCGGCGTGCGCATGGGTTCGACCCCGGGTTCTACTCGTGCGCTCGACTCGCTCGACGACCAGGTGAGCACGCGCAACCCGGCGGCCAACCCCCCCATTGGCTGAGCTGAGCGCAATTCCCAATTCCCCATTGGCTAAATTGCCACCGCCTACTCGCTGCGGAAGTCCCTGGGTCGCTGCGACGCGACTGGCGGTCACTGCTTTGCTCCGACCATCAGGGGACTCTCAGCGTTGCACATCAGCGAACCCGCTCACACCACAACAGCCGCACAAACGCATCATTCCTCAACGGACAATCATTATCCTTTCCCAACATTGCCGTAATGTGCATTTGCACATGTGCACCAAAGGGACGCACCTCGCCACCTCGCGGCGTCGCCTGTTCTCTGGGGGGTTGGGGACTGGATCGGGGCACGTCCTTCCCGGTCATGGGGAACCCGTAGGAGCGAGCAACGGAGCGCGGATGTCGCCCTGGGTGTCTCGATGCTGCTCTATTTTAATTAGCGTCCCGGGTGGCCCGGGCGGTGGCCGTGTGAGCAGAGACGGCAGGAAAGTCGAGTTGAGATTCACCCCGCCCCTCGATGCGGCCCTCACAGTCTCTCACTGACTCCCTGACTCCCTCCGTGTGACGCTGCACCTGCAGTGGGAGCGGCTGGCGCGGCTGGCGGCGGAGACCCCCGGCTCCGGCTCACGCGGCGCGCCCGGGACCCCGAAATACTCGCTCCGCACCCCCGCGGCCAACGCTTCGAGCTACTCACACAACGCTGGGAACAATGGGTTGTCTACGGACCCACCACAACACGCCTCCACACCCGCCGCCACCGCCGCCTCACCCGGCGTCGCTGCTAAGTCACCTCGCGTGCTGAGCGACGTGGAGAGCGTGATACTCGGTAGCGTGACCCAGCTGCTGGGCAACCAACGCGTGGCGGAGCAAACACAATCACCGTCAGCCGCCATGGCGGGGCTCTCCGGGGCCGGGGCGTCCGCAGACTACCACGGGGCGTCCGCACAGAAGGAGTCGCTGAGCCGAGATATCATTGCGGCGCGCATGGTAGGGCGGTGTAGCTTGACAGTGGCACAGCCCGTGTTGACACCCCCTATGGTTTCTGCGCTTGAACATGTCATATGATAAACTTTCTCGATGTTTGCTTTCAGTTTCAACTTGCGCCGCTACAGTATGGAGTTGAATGATCTGCGGAAGACGCGGGACGTGGAGCGGGCGGAGATGGAGGCAGGGGCTTACACTCGTCCACTTTTCGGCTCAACGTGAGCGCTTTCTGTGGGGTATTGGGTGCACTCAGAGGTTGTTTAGGGGGTGTTTATGGGGTATTAAGGGGTATTAGGGGGTGTCTAAGGTGTATTTTGTGTCAGAAACGGCTCAGGTTGAGCTGAAAAGTGGACGAGTGTAAGCCCCTGAATGGAGGCGGCGGCGGAGACGGCAGCGCGGAGGGTGGAGCGGGAGGGCCGCCGCGCGGCGGAGGCGGCACGGGCGGCGGACGCCGAGGCGGCCAGGCAGGGCCGGCGCCCCTCACTCCCCACTGTTCGCTCACGGTGTACCGGTTCACCCGCACACCCTCGCCGCATCCTCCTCCATGGCCTAGCCCCTCTTTCCCCGAATGATTGCGAAATTGCTCAAGTTGAGCTGAAGAGGAAAGAAGTTGTAAGTCCCTACGGCGTGAGTAGCCACCGCGCTCGGGGACCTGGCACACCGGGAGCAGCAACTACGCTCTTTCGCCAACGAGCTCAGCGAGCGGGAGAAGCGTGCGTTCCAGGTGGACGCAGCGGAGCGCGCCCTGACAGAGCGTGAGGTAGGGCATGGCAGATATTGCTCTCTCCACGGCATATGATGCCATACGACTCACTCAACATGGGTGCAAATGCCTGTCGATAACATGGCGAGCGTGGGCCTGGTAGGTATTGCTTGCCATGTCAAAGGCTGCCGGTAATCTCATGTGGCGGGCAACATCTGCCAGGCCCTCGCGCGAGGAAGCCGCTTCCAACGCGGAGGACGCCGCCCGCAACGCCGAGGACGCCGTCTCCGAGAAAGTGGCAGAGGCTGACCGGAAGCTTCGCGACGCCGAGCGGTCAAACGCCGAAGCTCGCGCTGCTATGCAAGCCGCACAACTGGAGGCGACGCACGTGGCCGAGGACACGGACCAACTGGACACTCGACGCACCGCGATTCTGAACGAGCTGGCCGCGCGCGAGAACGCCATCGCGCGGCGGGAGGCGGATGCGGGAGAGCGCGAGACGGACGCCAAGTCTGCCGTGGTAGGGACTGGCAGCTACCGGTCGCCACCTCATCGACACGCGTATTGGACTCTTGCCCACTGAGTCAACCTGCATCCTCGTGGCGGCGAGCAATATATATTCGCAAGTGCCACTTCATCCTACGCATATTGGACCCTTGGTTTCTGTGTTGAACAGCATCATATGACGTGGCAAGCTATCACACATCAGCCCGGCCGTACGCCTCGGAGCGCGCAGCCGCCGAGCACCGCGCCGCTGTAGACGCCGTAGACCAGCTCCGTCTGACGGGGCACGAGGAGGAGGAATCCCTGCGCCGCGCACGCGCGCGTACAGCTGAAGCTCTGGCCGAGGCAGAGTAGTGCAGGTTGAACCCAGGTTGAACCCGGATTGACCATGCTTGGTGTGAGCTATTGAAGCTGCTATGTGGAAAAACGCCTTCAAATTTGCTTTCAATCTCAACTCATGCCACTACGCCGAGGAGGAGACCACCCGCCACCGCCTGGAGCAGATCCAGCGCCACCGCCAGGATGCGGAGGCAGGGCGCTGCAGGTCTCAAACCCTAAACAGTATAAAACGCTAGACCCTAAACCCCAAACCCTGAACCCTGAACCCTAAACTATTAACCCGTGTTGAAAGCGCCTATGGTTCCAGCGCTTGAAGCTACATTATGATTAAGTGCTTTCAAGGGCGGTGAGGGTTAACGGAATCAAACCCCATGTTGAAGCGCCTGTGATTTCAGCGCGTGAAGCTACAATATCATAAACTGCTTTCAATCTTTGCTTTCAAATTCAATTGCGGCACTGCACCAAGGCGGAGTCACACGACGTGGAGAACCACCGGCGGGAGGGCGAGGTAAAGTTTGAGGGCGAGGTCCGTGAGTGGGGGGCAGGGCCTGTCCACCCATTCCCTCGTTTAAATTGCGGCTTGCGGCTGCACTTTAGCTGCTTTGTAACTTGAAGCTTCAACTTATGCCGCTTTGTCCCTGAGACCGCTGCAGTCATCCCTGTAGAGTGCTTGGGTTGAGCTGAAAAGGGAACGAGTGGCCAGACCACGGAGGAGGACGCGGCAAGTGTGTACGAGTACACTGGTACACCATGAGCGAGCAGTCAGGTTCATCTGATAAGGAAGGGAGTGGCCAGACCCTGGCGAGTGGTGCGGATGGACGCCAGCAAGAGGGAGCACGAGGCGGCGGTCAGCCGGCTCGAGGGGTTGCACCGGGAGTCCGCGCGGCTAGAGCGGGATGCTGTGAGCCGGCGCGAGGAGGTAGACACGGAGCGTGCCGCGTTCCGCAAGGAGCTGAACAAGGTAGGGTGGTGCACGTTGGCTCCGGGTTGATCGCCCTGATTTCAGCAACAAGAAGTTAATATATGACAAAATGCATGAAGCTATACATTTTCGGGCCCTTGCTCAGAAGAATTTACTCAAGATTCTTCAGTCGAATGACGCCAAATAACGCCGTGTAAATTGGTGTGGCGTCTTTGAACTCAAGAATCTTGAGTTGATTCTTTTTAGCATGGGCCCAAACGTGTATAACCTCAGGCACTCTGTCATATGATGAAGTGATTTTGAGCTGGGCTCAAATCACAATTTGCGCCCCTACAACCAGCTTCGCGCGGAGTGGGAGGCGGAGCGCGCGGCAGGAGCGGCGGATGGCGAATCGAAAGAGCGCGAACAGAAGCGGCGCGCGGCAGGGTCTTACTTACACTCGTCCACTGTTCGGCTCAACATAAGCGCTTTCTGTAGGATAGGGGGTGCATAAAGGGGTTGCCAAGGGGGTATTTAGGAGGAATTAGGGGGCATTAGGGGGTGCTCAGATCTTAGGGGGTGCTCAGGGTGTCTTTTTTTTGTCAGGAACGGCTCAGGTTGAGCTGAAAAGTGGACGAGTGTAGGGCCCTGGCGCGCGGCGGACTTCGAGGACCAGTGCAAGCGGCGCACCTCAGAGTGGGAGAATGAATGCCGCATTCGCCTAGACGAGGACCGGGAGGTGCGGGGCAAGCTGGAGGTGGGTCCCCTGGCGGATACTGCTCGCACGCAATGCCATGTCACAGGATACCACGTCATAGGATGTCATTTGACTCAAGACGCCGTGTCACGTCATAAGATGCCACGTAAGAGGCTGCCATTGACTCAAGATGGTCATATCATAGGATGCTGCCATTGGCTCAAGCTGGAGGTTTGTCCTTGCACGTCAAAGGATGCCATAGGATATTGCTTGCCACGTCATAGGATGCTGTAGGATACTGCTCGCCACGTCATCGGATGCCACAGGGTATTGCTCGTCACGTCATAGGATGCCATTTAAGTCAGAGAATGAGGGTTTGAGGTTGTGGCGAATAACTTGGCGGGCAGCATGTGTGTTGTCTCATAGGATACTGCCTGCAACGTCACGTGTTGCCAGTTATATTATGAAACGGGGGTTTGCAATGTGGTGGATGACGTGGCAGGTATTGGGCCTGACAGGTACTGCTCGCCACATCAGAGATGCCATATGACTCAAGATTCGAGGGGTTTGAGTGTGGTGCATGATGTGGCGGGCAACGTTTGTGTCGTCCCTCGGCGGAGGACAAAGCTGCCGAGCTCAGCCGGCGAGAGGCCACGACGGAGGACCTCGAGAAACGCGCGGCGGAGGAGCAGGCCCGGGCGGAGGCGGAGGCCACGGAGGCCCGGGTTGCGAACGTGGCGTTGCGGGAGCAGGAGAAGGTGCTGACGCAACGCGCCGCGGCGGTGGTGGCGGTAGGGCCTGAGGTATAATGCCCGCTACGTCATCCAACGCACTTTCAACCCTCGTCGCTTGATGCAGATGACACCCTATGACGTGGTGAGCAATATCCACCATGTTCAATGCCCGCTGCGTCATCGACCCCAGACACGCACTTTGAACCCTCGCTTATTGACTAAAATGGCATCCTATGACCTGGTGAGCCATAATGTTAGCCAGGCCCTAGGTGGCGGCTGAGGAAGGCATGGAGGTATGGCGCCGGCAGGTTCTGGCAGAGGCAGCAAAGCACTGCGCGGAGCGGGAGGCCGTGTTGAAAGACTGGGTAAGGCCTGGCGGATGTTGCGCGCCATGTCATTTGGTGCCATTAAACTCAAGACACAAGGGCGGACTGTGCGTTGAATGACGTGGCAAACAGTATCCGCCAGGCCATATGCTCGGCACATCATGGGGTGCCATTTGATTAAAGAGACGATGGTTTAAAGTGCGGTGAATGACGTGGCAAGCAGTATCCGCCAGGCCCTACGACTGGGAGTCCCGCGTTGAGGGCGAGCGCGACGAGTTGTTTCGCAAAACAGAGCGCTCAGAGAAGGAGGCCAGGCGAGCCACCGACGCACTGGAGGCCAAAGGAAACGCTGTGCAGGACGCTGCAGACGCCGCTGCCGCGGCACACGCTGACGCTCGCAGCCGCACGTCTGCCAACGAGCGCCAGGACCAGGTAGGGTGGTTACTGAGAACGTGCACTCGATCGACGTTGAATGACTTAAATCTCCTCCCCTTCCTCCGCGAGTTTGGGTGAGCATTCACCCAGAAGGTGAATCATGATCCGATGTCGGGTCAATGCCCATTCACCGGAAGGCGATTCATGCTCCGATCTCGGGTCGAGTGCTTGTTGTCAATGACCCTCCCGCCAGGAGCTCTCTGTGCGCAAGGAGAAGGCGGACCGTCGCGACTCGGAGATTGCGTCTCGGACCGGCGAGCTCGACGCGCTGGCGGCGCGGTGCGCAGACTCGATGAGCCAAGCTGCGGCAGGGGGGTCATTATTGAGAACAAGGACTCCACCGACGTTGATCTACGGACACCGAAAGCGGGCCGCTTTTGAGGGCGAGTGTGGCTGTTCATACGTTGGTCTAGGGGTCGATTGATCACCACAACGCTCGTTTGTATGAGCATTCATCTGCAGGTAGGTCATGCTCCGATCTCGGATTGATTGCGATTGTCAATGACCCTGCTGCGCGGCGGCGCGCACGGAAGCCGAGGCCGCCATCGGCAACGCGGCTGGCGAGCGTCAGCGGCAGGGGCTTACACTTGTCCACTTTTCATCTCAACCTGAGCCGTTTCCGAAACAGAACACACCCTAAATACCCCCTAATACCCCCTAATCCCCCTCGACACCTCCTAAACACCTCTTAAACACCTCCTAAACACCTCCTAAACACCTCCTAAACACCTCCTAAACACCTCCTAAACCACCCCTTAATGCACCCCTATCCCACTCAAAGTGCTTTCGTTGAGCTGAAAAGTGGACGAGTGTAAGCCCCTGGTCAGCGGTTGGACGCGCACTCCCGCGAGCTGGCGGAGGAAGGTGAGCGCTTGGCGCTCCGTAACCGTGAGGTGGAGCGCGCGTTCGCAGACGCCGAGGAGGTGAGGTCAGATACATAATCCACCACAACATGAGGGACACTCATGATGTCACGCGGTGACATACATAATTCGCCGCATAGGGTCATACTTTGTGTGTACCGCTGCTCACCACGTCATCATACGGTCATAACGATAGTGTACCGGATCTCACCGCGTCACCCGCCACATCATCCGCCACATCATCCGCCACGTTATCTGCCACGTCTGGCCCTGCCCGGTGGAGCGGCGGCGGGTTGAGGTGATGGCGGAGGAGGTGACGGCGTCGCGGCGGCAGGGGCTTACACTCGTTCAGTTTCGGCTCAACTTGAGCTGTCCTTGTGACCCACATAACCCAACTTGACCCATGAATGTGTCCCGAATGTGCTCAAGTTGAGCTCTAACGTGAACGCGTGTAAGCCCCTGCGCGACGGCAGCTGACGGAACAGAGCGGCGAGGTGGCGCGGGTCGGGGAGGACGCTGCAGAGCGGCGCCGGATAGCAGATGAGACGTTGGACGCCGCGGCGGCATGGGAGCGCGACCGCGTGCAAGCCGAAGAGATGATTGGCGAAGCGCGTGCGGAGGTGGAGGCGGCGGCGGCGGAGGCGGCGGCAAGACCTTGCGGACTATGCCTGCCACGTCATACATATCGTAATAAGCCTTCGAATCTTGAATGTAGCGCCAAGCTTTGACGTGGCAAGCATAATTCGCTGGGCTCTACATGGCGGAGTGCCGCGCGGCGGCCGCAGCGGAAATGGACGCGGCGCGAGAGGCATATGCAGGCGTTGCAGCGATCGAAGCAGCACTAGCTGAGCGCGAGGGCCGACTCATTGACAGCTGGCAGACCATCCGCGGCGACGCCGCTCAGCTCGGGCTCATCGGCGCCGGGAAGGCCAGCGGTGTGGGCGGCGTCGCGTCTGTTGACACGCCCTTTTCTGCGCAAGTCGGCACCGGCACGTCGACGGCGGAGGTGGCGGCTGCGGCTGCGGGGGCGGCGCGGCGGCAGGGCGCGGGGGGTAACAACCGCCGAGGCAGGGGCGTCATTGAGGACAAGCACTCGACGAACTAAATCAACAAATCGAGCCGCATGTCGTTATGAGCATCAACCCCCAGGGTAAGTCGTGCTCCGAACTCGGTCGAGTGCATGTGTTCAATGGCCCTCCTGCGAGGCATTGCCGACCTCCTCAGCGGCACGCCCGAGCGGTACTCGCTTCTGGAGGACGATGCGGCGACGGCGGCGACAACGGTCGCCTCCGCGCCAGAGCTTCCACCCTACGCCACAATTTCCTTACCCCCGCTGGGTGCAATCAACGTCCCGCCGACGCCGAACTCGACCGCCACCACCTCGGCCACCGCAGGCACTCCAATGCTGGCCATCGGAGGCAGCAGCATCGGAGGCGGCAGCAACAGCGGAGCTATTGTGGTGGCGAGCACTGGCGCCGTAGCCGAGTCGGGCGCGCGCGTGGTAGGGACGGTGCAGGTTGAAAGCAATCGAAACCCGTGTCGAAAGCGCCTGGGTTCAGCACTTGAAGCTGAAATGGGTTGAAGCGTTTTCAAATTATGGTTTCAGTTTCAACTTGCGCCGCTACAGCGTGGCGGCGATAGTAAATGCCGCGCACGACCGCCACGCTCAAGCCGTGCGCCGCGAGACAATGCTGCAGAGATGGGGGCTAGCGTTGGAGCGTGAGGCAGGGGCTTACAATCCTTCACGTTAGGGCTCAACTTGAACGTCTCCAGGACTCATTCATGAGTTAATTTTGGTTATGTGGTAGACAGAGGAGCTCAAGTTGAGCTGAAACGGAAACCCGTGTAAGCCCCTGGCGTGAGGCGTCACGGCAGCGCCATGTGGCGGACGCGTTGAGAGCCGAACGCACGGTAGGGCGGTGCAGCTTGAAACCCAATGAAACCCAAGTTGAAACTGCCTGGAATTCAGCGCTGGAAACTAAACTGTGATATACTGGTTTCAACTTCTGCTTTCAAATCCAACTTGCGCGGCTACCGCACGGCGTGCGACGCCACATCTACCGCGGCGAGCGAGCGGCTAGCGGACGCGCAGCGGCAGGAGGCTGAGGCAAAGGAGGCGGCGGCGGCGCTTGCGCAGCAGCGGGAACAGCTCGCAAAGGTTGTAGAGCGGCTTCAGGCATGGAGTTCATTGAGAACCACCACTCCATTGACGTTGAGTCTCCTCCTCCTCCTCCACCACCACCTCTTCCTCCTCCCCGCGCTTGTATGCGCGTTCACCTTGGATGTAGGGCTTGCTCCGATTTCGTTCAATTACTTGTCATCAATGACTCTCCTGACAGGTTCGCGAGAGCGAGGTGCAGGGGCGGGAGGAGGCGGTGTCGGCGGAGAAAGAGACGTGCGCGGCGGCCGCCGTCGCCGTGTCAACTCGCGAGACCGTTGCCACAGAACGCGAGGCCGCGGTGGATCTTGCGGCGATTGACGCGGAGAAGCGTCGCGCTGCTGCAGAGGCTGCCCTGGCAGCATGCGAGGTAGGGGTCTTGGCTCCCTCTAAACCCCCTCACCCCTACCCCGCACCCAATCACGGCGCCCCCCTCGTCCCCCTCACCCAATCACGGCTCTCCCCTCAATGAACCACAGCTCTGCACGCGCACTCCTCACCCAATTACGGCACTACCCTCAACCCACTACCCAATCATGCCTCCCCCGGGACACTACTACACGGCCAAGCTGGAGACGGCTCAGGCGGAGCACAAGGCGGCGGCGGAGGCGGCACGTGCAGAGGAGAAGCGTGCAGGTGACAAGGTCAGGCGGTGCAAGTTGACCCTATCAAACCCAAGTTGAAACTGCCTGGAACTAAGCGGTTGAAACTACCATGTGAAGGACTGCTTTCAAACCTTGCTTTCAGTTTCAACTTGCGCCGCTACAACAAGGAGCACGAGGCAACGGACCGGGTCCAGGCGGCCGAGGAGACAGCCCGCGAAAAGTGCCGCCGGGCGGAGGAGCGCGTCCGAAAGGCCGACATCGAAGCGGCGGACAAAATCAGGCAATCCACCGACAGCGCAGCCGACAAAGTGCGCGCCGCGGAGAACGCTTCTGTGACTGCCGAACGCGCGCTGGAGACCAAAACGCTCGAGATGGAACGTGCTCATGCCCTCAAATCTTCGCACGATGAGCGTGCCGCCGAGGCAGGTGCAAGCAAAGATTGCCTGCCACGTTATCCGCCCAATTATAACCGCCGTTTCTCACTTGATTAGAGGTAATTCAGAGGCACCTGAAAGGTCTCCTATATTGTTGCATTATTCCTCCGGCCACGTCATCCGCAAAATTACCCACGTTTCTTGTCTTGAATGAAATTCTATGATGTGGCGAGCAGTATCGGAATCGCTGGGCCCTGCGAAGAGGAGAGGGCGCGCACTATCGAGTCCGACGCGTTGTCCAAGGCACGCATGTTGCAAGCTGCTGTTGAGGAGAAGGCCCGAACACTCGAGGTAGGGCCTGGCAGACATTGCTCGCCACGTCATTACACACATATTGACCATCGTTGATTTAATAGGCCGATTCCGATATATTGCCTCCCACGCGGAGCTTCGAGGCTTTGTCTGCAACTCTGTATGGGCATTCCACCCAGGCGACATACCGAAATCGGCCTATAAAAGAAAAGGCAGCCTATGACGAGGCGAGCAATGTCTGCTAGGCCCTTACTCGAGGCCGATGTCGCCACGCGGATGAAAAAGTGCGAAGATGAGGAGGTGCGATTGGCTCGCGACAATGAACGTGTCAGAGGGATGGACCGCGAGGTGGCGGAGGTCCGAGCGCAGATCGCGTCAGAGCGCGAGGCCGCAAGGCGCGACCGCGAGGCTGCGAAGGAAGAGCAGTCGCGGACCAAGGAGGAGGCGGTGAAGCTGGATGCAAAGAAGAGGGAGGCTGAAACCTTTGACACAGACACACGACGGAAAGCGGAGCAGGAGCTTCAGCGGGCGAACCAGGCAGGGATCTTTTCGTAGAGCAAGCACGCGACTGACGGTGAATTGTCTCCTCTTCCTCCTCCTTCTACTCCTCCTCCTCCTCCTCTTCCTCCTTCTTCTCCTCCTCCTCCCCCTGCTCCTCCTCCTCCTCCTCCCCCTGCGCCTCCTCCTCCTCTTCCTCCTCCCTCTAATCTTCCTCCTCGCCCTGCTCCTCATCCTCCTCCCCCTCCGCCTCCTCGCATATGTATGCGCATTTACCCTCAAGGTGAGTAATGCTCCGACCTCGTTTCGAGTGCTCATGATTGTGCTTGTTCTCGATGACCCTCCCGCCAGCTCTCTCGCGAGGCCGATGAGAAGATTACCCAGGCCACGATATCCGCCGCCAACAGCGCCTCCGCTACGGCTGCCGCAAAGTCGGCGCAAGAGCGCGCAGAGGAGGAAGCGCGCGCCGCCGCCGACAGCGAAGCCGCCGAGCGCCAAAAATATGAAGCCGAGCATCAGAAAGCCACAGCCGCTGCCGCTAAGAGCGAAGCTGCTGAGCGTCAGACCTACGAGTCGCAGCAGGAGCTCACCAAGGCAGGGCGGTGCAGGTTGAACCTATCAAACCCACGTTGAAAGCGCATGGAACTAAGCGCTTGAAACTGCAATATGATGAACTGCTTTCAAGTTTTCCTTTCAAATTCAACTTGCGCCGCTACACCAAGGTGCGAGCCGAGAGCGAGGCTGTGGTAGGGGCAAACGGACATTTCTCCACGACATTGATGCGCATTGAGAAACATCGTTTCTCGAGTTCAATGGCATACTATGAAGTGGCGATTCCAAAATCTGCCGGTCCATTGCCTTATTGCTCGCCACGTCATCCGTCATTATTGAGTTGCATGACTTTCTCTGACGTGGCGATCAATGTCTGCCGGGCCCTGCGATATGGTGGCCGACGCGCACAGGCAAATGGAAACAGCAGCAGCGTGCGAGCGCTCCGCACAGCGCGACGCCGACGCCGCCGCAGCGGCGACTGAGCGGGCCTCCAAGAGTGCAGCGGAGACAGAGCGCACCAAGGCGGCTCTTCGCGAAGAAAAGCAGCGCCTTGAAACACGCGACGCGGAGGTCGAAGCAGCCAGTGCCAAGGCCGCCGCCGATACAGAGGACAACAGGAAGGGCGCGGATGCGATCCGCGCATCACGTGGAGAGCTTGACAAACGCGCAAAGAAAATGGAGGAGGACGAGGAGGGCGTCGCCAGTAGCGTGAGGGAAGTCGAGGAGGAACAGGAGAATATGAAGGATGAGCTTGCGAAGACGAGGGCCGAGGCGGAGGAGGGCCGCCAGTGGCTGCAGCAGCAAGAGGCGGGGCTACACCCGCAGTGTACCAATGCTCAGAGCACAACATCCGCCACATCGAGGACCCTCGTCTCCTGAATGCAATGACATCTTTTGACATCCTATGACTTCCCATGGCAACCCATGGCAACCCACGGCAACCCATGCCATCCCATGCCATCCCATGACATCCCATGACATCCTATGACATCCTATGACATCCTATGACATCCGATGACTTCCTATGACATCCTATGACATCCCATGTCATCTCATGACATCCCATGACATCCTATGACGTTGATGCATTGTCAGTCCTTCCGACCCTAGCGATGGGAGGCCTCCGCTGAGCGCACCATGGCTGTGGATGCACACGAGGCGGCGGGCGTTGAGGCGGCGCGGCAACGGGAGGACGCCGCGGCTCGGCGCGACGCAGCGCTGGACGAGAAACACGCCGGCGTCGCCACCCGCTTGGATGCGTTGTGGAATGAGGTAGGGCGCTGCAAGCTGACCGCAGGTTGACCTCATGTTGACCCCAGGTTGACCCCATGTTGACCCCAGGTTGACCCAAGGTTGGACCCAGATTGACCGCAGGTTGATTCCAGATTGAACCTATATCGACCCCAGATTGACCCCAGGTTCACCCCGGGTTGACCACGCTTATTTTCAAAGTTTGAATATGAACTTTGATGAATAGCTTTCAACCTATAATTTCGGTTTCTGCTTGCGTCCCTAGAATAAGGAGCAGGCGCAGCGCGTGAAGCTGGCCGCCGAGGCCGAGGCGGCCGACCGATCTGTGTTCGCTGCGGCGGCGGCGCACAACGCCAAGCTCCAGCGAGACGACGAGGAGCACACGCGGGTAGGGTCTGGTGCAGTGCAAATGACCTGCCCAGGAGGTGACACCCATGTGCGTGGCGCCCAGCGCGGTGTCCGCGAACTCCGACCCTAAACCATAAACCCTAAAACCTAATTCCTAAACCCTAAAGCCTCCGCGGCGGCCACCACGTCCTTCACCTAGGGACCAGCCCACATTGCCCGCCATGTCATCGACGCTCATTTTCAACCCTCGTTTCGTGAATTAACAATAAACCTATGACGTGGTGTGCTTTTTCTGCCTGTCCCTACACGCGGGTGCTGGATGCCGGGGCTTCAGAGCAGGCCCGACTGTTGGCGGGGGAGAGGGACGAGCACGCGCGCATTCTGGCCGGCGAGAGGGAGACCACTGCCCGCGAGTGCGTGATGCAACAAGAGGACGCGGCGCGCGAAGCCGCCTCCATTAAGGCGTGGACTTACCCTCTTCACTTTCACGTCTCCACTTAACCTGAGCCGTTTCCGTCACTGAAACCACCGAATGTACCCAGCGTATCTCACAGTAAGTGCTCGCGTCGAGCCGAAAAGTGGACGAATGTAAGCTCCGCTCCTTCCACTCGTCCACTTCTCAGCTCACCATGAGCCGTTTTTGTCACTGGGATCACCAAGCGTATCCCACAAAGAGTGGTCACGTCGAACCGAACAGGGGATGAGTGAAAGCCCCTGCGCTAAGGCAGCGGCCGGCGCTGCATTCGCCGCGGACCGCGCGGAGATGGACCGGCAGGGCGGTGCAAGTTGACAGCATCAAACTCACGTTGAAAGGTTCTATAACTATGATCTTGAGTATGATAAACTGCTTTCAAATTTAGCTTTCATTGTCAACTTGCGGCGCTACAAGTCGAACGTCTCAGGCCGCCGCTGCTGCCGCCGGCGCGGAGACCCAGGAGGCTGCCGTGCTCAAGGCACAGTACGAGGCGTTGCGTGCGGAGCTGCAAGCAGATCGTGGGAGAGCGGAGAGCGAGCGCGCTGTACTCACGGTAGGGCTGCCCAGTTTCAGCTCGCCACATCATAGCTCACCATTGCTCAAGACCATAGATGGGATCACAATAGGCCGATTTCGGTATATTGCCTGTGTGAAATGCCAAACAGAGTTGCGGACACAGCGTCTGCGCTCCGCGCAGGGAAGCTGGCGCCAGGTTGAATGCCCATACGGAGTTGCGGACAAAGCGTCAGCGCTCGGCGCGGGAAGCCATATACCGAAATCGGCCTATTCGTGTCGATGACACGTCGGGCAAAACATGCCAGGCCCTAGGTTGCGGCCGGTGAGTTGCAGTTGACCAATGACCGCAATCATGCGTCGGAGCTTCTGGCCAAGGCGAAGAGTTCAGAGCAGGATTCGGAGCTTGCTACAGCGGACGTGAAGCGGCGCCTCGCCGACGCCGAGCTGCGCTTCAACGCCGCATCCGAGGTGGGGGGGCGTAAGTTGAAACCCGTGTTGAGGGCGCCTGATGTCATACTATATTCCGATAAACTATATAAACCATGGTTCCGATGAACTCCTTTCAAGATTTGCTTGCAAATTACACTTCCGGCTCTAAACCGAGGACGCGGCGGCGGCCGATGCGCAACTGCTAGCTGTGCAGGCTCGCGAGGAGCAAATTAAGGCGGCGGAGGTAGAGCCTTGCAATCGTTATCTTGTTAGCTTAACTTGAGCACCTTGGAGATATCATTTAGGTGGGGCCCGGGACAAAACGGCTGAAGTTGAGCTCAAAAAGAGAACGATTGAAAGGCCCTGGACCGAGGTACTCCTGGCGTCGGATGTGACGGCGTTTGGCATCCGCGAGACGGCGTTGCGAGAAGCAGAGGCTGCCACTATCGCAGCCGGCGCGCGTATAGCTGTGGAGCGCGACGGGTTGGGTGCCCAAACCGCCGCTGCGGCAGCCGCCGAGGCAGGGGAGGTTATTGAGAACAGGCACTTGACCGAGATTGAATCGACGAACAGAGTCTGCGTATCTGAACATGCATGATGATTCACCCTGAAGGTAAGTCCTGATCCAATCTCAGCTCGTGTGCTTGTTCTGAATGACCCGCCTGCAAGGCAGAATCCAAGGAACGCACGGCACGCGCCGAGCAGCTCGCCGAGGAGCTCAAGAGCCAAAAAGCCGAACTGGAGGTGCAGCTCGCCGCCGCGGCCGCGTCCAAATCTGAGGCAGCAGCGCTCGCAGACAAAGCTGCAGCCGACCGCCTAAAGGTAGGGTAGTG
>Ga0307489_10000305_pt1 | contig 28349 bp, 32 predicted proteins | sample SB12metaG_FD_202247 | JGI IMG/M metagenome (GOLD analysis project Ga0307489, IMG submission 202247) | Sea-ice brine microbial communities from Beaufort Sea near Barrow, Alaska, United States - SB 1.2 | ecosystem: Environmental > Aquatic > Marine > Coastal | place: USA: Alaska | collected... | reverse complement strand
TGATATTTTGAATTAAATTTTTCTAAAAGTACCTGGTATGTAAGGATTCTTAGACCCTTATCGTAAGTTTGGAATTCTTTAAGTATATCTTCCTTAACGTCTTCACTTGGTATAAGTTGTTTAGTTAGATATTCTAATATTGTTACTTTATTATCTACTAATTGATTAGTATTTGTTACTTCTTTACTATTATACCCTTCAATTAGAGTGTATAAAGCAGCTAATTCTTTATAGTTTTTAATTTTAGCCCCAAAGAAATTATCTATATTATATTTTTCTTTAATTTCAGCAATTAAATTATATTTTTCTTTTCTTAAAGAAGTACGATTTAATTTTTGGGATGTTTCTAAAATAGTACTAACGGTAGCATTAGCTCTATTTTCTCCTATAACTTTGGATTTTACAACAGATTCGTATAATTTATACTCACGGCCTAATTCGCTTTTTACAAAATACTTCTTAATTAGACTAATAGCTGGTGAGTCAGTACCCTTTAAGGTATCGGCGGTAGCTTGTCGTACTAATAATTCAAAAAGAATACCCGTATTTTTATACTTTGAGTGTTTAATTTTCATCAAAAATATATTTATTTATAAATATGTGTAGGATATTACTCCTTTAATTGTTTTTCATCTAATAGACTTTCACCCTCTTTATCACTTTCAAAAACCAAACGTTTTTTCGGGATTTTCTTAAACATATCTTTATTCTGTAGATAAACATTGTGTGCTGTTTCTAAGGTTAAAGAATTTTTATTAGAAATTGTTTTACTATTTGAAGAATCATTTTTGTCAGTATCTTTCATACGTTTAACACCTAAACGATCTTTCCCAAAGTTACTATCTTGTTTATCCCTTTTAGTAATTGAATCTTGTGGGCGGCCTAATTCAGCATCTTCTTTATAACCATCAGGTACATTACCGGGGTCTGATTGTGTTCTTCCTTTACCATATAAAGAAGCTAAATCATGTGGTGTGCCATATGATTTACCGGTTTCAATAGGATCATTTCCTTCTTCTTCAATTTGGTTTATTCTAAAGTTACGTTTAGCATCTTCTCTAGTTAAGTCTCTATACTCATCAAATTGGTCTTCACTTAAATTATAAATGTTATCATATATCCAATCAGTAGGTACTAATTTTTGATCAAGTAATGCTTGTGATAATTCTGCTTTAGATTTTAACAATTCTACCTTTTCTTGTTCAAATATAATTGATGGTGTCGTTAAATCTAATGTGAAATTAGTTAAACTTTCATTTGTGTATCCTTGGGTATATAAATGTACTAATGCAATTTTATTTAATTCTGATAGCATAATACGTTGGATACGCTCAACAGTACGTGCAAATCTAATATCCTCAGCGGCTAATGTAGCTTTACCTTCAATATCTTTTTCATACCCCATAAATGCTTTTGGAACTTTAAGTGCTGCGAATAATTTTTCTCTTAAATATTCTACATCTCTAATACCATCATAATCCAAACCTTTTGTAGTATCAATTCTGGTTGTAGTATCATTGCCACGGACTGGAATGTAAAAATCTTCCATCATGTTTTGCATGTTATACTTTAAATTATACTCTCCGGTTTTTTCATCCATATGGGGAGTACGTTTCATATTAGAAATAGTTTTTTGCATAAATGCATCTATTTCATTAGGAGGAATAGCACCAACATTGATATAGTGTATACGTTTTTCTGGGGCACGAGCAATTCTATGAATTAACATCGCATCTTCCATTAAGGTGTATTGCTTAAATAATTTACGAGCGGGTTCTAAATATGACCTACCATAAGGTAAATAATTTGTATCGGCTATTAATCTAAAATGAGCCATTTCATAATTATCAAATTGAATTTGATTTACATTCGTAGAGGATTGATTAGGCACATTGTACATACCCGAGCTTGGATTTGCTAAACCATCGGGGGAATATGTAAATTTTACATCAGATGGGTTTTCTGGGTTAAATCCTTCTTCTCTTTGAATGTGATATGCGTTGTAGGGAATAATATTGTAAACACCGTATTTTTCAGCAATTTCTAATTTTAGGAAAAAATCACCATACTTACACATTTGTCTTACCCAAGCCCATAAATTAAACTCGATATTTAATACATCATAGAATAAATTATAGAGGATTTTCTGGAGATCCTCATTAGATGAGCGAATTTGTAATACTTCACCCATATCGTTTTTAAGTGTAGATTCATCAGCAATAATATCCAATGCCGATGCAATAATAGCATCTTGATCCATTGTATCATACTCTGAGTATAATTGTGGTCTTAAGTATTGGAAGTTTATATTGAACTGTTGACCATACAATGAAGTAGGGTTAGTAGAATAAATCCTATTGTATCTATCTACTAGTGAATTAGTTTCTAATGCACCGTTAGATTGAATTTTACTACTATCAATTACATCTAATTGATTTCCTCCTACATTACGGATAATTACATCAGTAGAAAATAATCTTTGTAGTCTTGAAAATATGCCTTTATCAGCCATTGTGTTTAATTATTATTATAAATATTTACTTTACTAACCAGCTAATATCTTCTCCGCCATGAGGTGTATCTATATGGTAAGGATTATCAGATCCCTTGGAAAAATATGTTCCTTGGTAAGCTGTTCTATTAACTGTCATATTACTTAATGTTTGTTTTGTTAAATCTATGCCCCTTTGCCTGGATTTCAAAGCTGTATCTCGAATATACATAGATATTCCAAAAGACATTACTAAATCATCATTGTAACCCGTTTGAGCCTCTGCTCTTCCGTTACGCCATATAAAAGTTTTCATTTCTTCTATTAAACGTTTTGATTGGATTGTAACCCCTTTATCTCCAATATATTCTTGAAATTTTCCTACTACCATAGGTCTAGTTCTAGAGGACATTGTAAAACCTGCTACCATTTTTGAATGGTCTTGATACTTGTCAAAATATGATTCGGCATTACCCTCTGATTTTTGTGAGTAATACAAATTTATATAATTTCTATCGATAGCAACCTGTATAGTTGCCCAACCGATATTAGCATTTTCTATTACTAACATCGCTTCATTATATTCAGTAGCTAAACCAACTAATAAATGCCCATATTCTTTAGTTCCAATTTGGCCTTTATATTCCGCTACTTGAACATTATTTTCTACATCAATAACGTGACATGCCGAGTAATCTTTACCATCACCCCTTGCAACATCCGCTACCACAATATAATCTCTTGAATAGTCTGGTGATTCCCAAACCCATAGGTTTCTATCAGCACCACGTTTTTCTATAGGATCTTTTGCAAATGTTTTTTCATAATATTCTATATATTCAGAGTAAAAAACAATATCACCAGAAGTACTAAAATCACAATCACATTCTTGAGCCGCCATTCTTGGGTCACCTAACAGTTCATCTTGTTTATCCCTCCAAACTTGATCTCTTTCGGGATGTACAGACCAAGGTAATCGAATGGGTAAAAAATCATTTTCACTATTTTCTGCTCTTATCCATGTTTGATGAAACCAATTACCAGTACCATAAGGTGTAGATAAAGCAATACACCCACCTCCAGTTGCTAAGGTTTGTTGTGCCGAAGCCCATATTTCACCAATATTATCAATAAAGGCAGCTTCATCAATTAATAACAAAGATACTGCTTCGGATCTACCGGCATCTGAACTCGCAGATGTTGCTTTTATCTGTGAACCATTTTGTAATCGTAGATTAAGTTTATTATTTTCTGATGCTGTTATTTTAAGCCAAGATGGTAAATTTTCATACATGAACTTTACCTTAGTAACCATGTTTTTAGCAGTTTCCTGCTTAGTGGCTATACAGAGTATGTTTTTATCTTTATGGAAAGTCATTAACCATAGTGAATAACCCGCGGATAATGTTGATATACCTAATTGCCTAGACTTTAAGATAATCGAATATGGATTATCGCGCATTAGCTTGAGTACTTTCTCTTGAAATGGGAACAGGTTGAACTGTATGCGGCCACGTTGTGGATGCTGTATATAGCAGTACTTACGCATAAAATGTACTGGGTCCTGGGCACATTTAAGATATTCTTGCCGTATTACTTTTTTTAATTCAGACATTTATTTTAATAATACAATTACACCAGCAGCTATTAGAAATGTACTCCCACCTATTAATTTAGTTTTGAATTTTTGTTTTTTAAGGTCAACTTGTAATCTTTTATTTAATTCATTTTGGGTTGTAAATTGTTGACTTTTCTTTTCAATAATAGATTGATAATTTAAAACCTGTGTTTTTAAATTTGTAACTAACTCACCTTGTGTGTATAGTTTACTATTAGTTTCAGTTAAGATACCTTTTATGGTTAACATTTCTTGAGATAAACCATCAAATTGTATTAAGTCTTTTACTATTAATTTAGCTACGGGATTAGTTAATTGAATCGTTGGGCTGTTTGTAACGCTTTGTGAAAAACTGTTCCAACTCATCATTACCGAAAGAATTAACAGCATTAAGCTGCTTCTGTGTTTCTTTTTTGATAACATATATTTTGGTGTTTAATTGTTTAATTTTTTTATCTGATGATTCTAATCTTAATCCTAAAGAATCAGCTTCAAATTTTAAAGATGCATTTGTTTGGTGAAGTGAGTCAACTTTTTGTTCTAATGCTTCTATTTTTACATTATAGTCTTGAGTATAATCCTCATCTTCCCCAAAAAATACTATATATAGCAATGAAATAATTGCTACTATTAAAATAATATTTAACGTATTAAATTTTACCACCTTTTAATTTTTCGTATTCTTTTTTAGCTGCCTGAAATTCTGGGGTTAACTTTTTTAATCTTTGTTTAGCTAAATCTTTATTTTCAGGGCTTTCAAAGCTCTTATACATATCAAGCTCGGTTTGCATTAAATCTTTAAGGCGTTGATAGTCTTTTATAATTTTATCTTGTTTAGAAGCCTTTTTTTCTATTGATTTATCACCAGCGGGAGCATCTTCTTCTTCTTCCTCTTTCATATCCATTTTAGACATTAAATCAGCAGTTTTTTCTAATTCTTTATTTAAATCAGCTTGGTTTGCTACATCTTCAGGAGATGCTTCTGATAGTTTAGATTTAATTTGTTCTTTGATATAATCTTTTAATTCAGATTTTTTCATTATAGTAGAGTTTTATTATAAATATGACTAATTTCCTATAAACTTTAATATTTGTTCTATACGTTTTTCTGTACTGCCTTTAATGACTTCAATATTATTAATCCTATGCCCATATGTTTTAATTAAATGTGTAATAGAAAAATCAATTACATCCCTATAATATTCATCTGTTTCACGAACACCATTATCTTCAATAGGAATACCTTCAGGAGAAATATAAAATATATAATCATATTCTCTTAAAAATTCTATAGCATACTGCTCAAATACTTCTTTATCTTTATAATCAATTGATTTAGAAGAATTAGTAAATGCTATAACATCTAATATAGTTCTATCAGTAATTATATTTTCCTTCATTAATTCAGCACATCTTTCAGCTAAAAACACTGTTTGACCTTTTAATGTAGAATCAGTATTTAATGGAATACCTAAACCCATTAAATATTTGCTACGTTCAGTAGCAAACTCATAACCCTTAAATTGTTTTAATTCCTTTAATGTATTTACTAATGTAGTTTTACCTACACTCATTGTACCACATAAACCTATTTTCATAACTTATTTATTTTAATAACCAACTACTGGATTGAATTTTATTTCCTAAACCATCCATTAAATATATGCCAAGTTCTTGACATATCCTAGCTTCTGGTATAGAATTGTTATTTTGGTCTCCACCATTTGCAAATGCTATTTCCCATTTTGGGTCTTTAGCTATTGCTTTAACGTGAAGTGCTCTTAATGTTTCACTTACTGTATTATCTTCATCTATAGAAACCATTGTTAAGTTTACCATTTTTAAACTGCTAACTATTTGCATTCGTTCGTCTTCGTTCATGAATTCTTTACTTCCCTTTAATTCACGTTGCAAATCACTGTTTATAATAACCCATAACTCATCACCTTGTTCTTTAGCTTTATTAAATAACTCTAAATGGCCTTTGTGTACCGGGTTAAAGTAACCACTTACTATAACTGCTTTTTTCATTAGATTAATTTCTATAATCTGATAGCTGTGCCTTCATAGATTGGTTTTTATAAAATGGTACTCCTTCTCTTTGTCTTCGAGTTTCACCCCATTCATCTTTACTCATCTTAAAACCATAAAGGTAATATTCTGCTTTTCGAGTATTCCCTTCAGGGATTAGTGCTGGTCCTTCCCAGTTATGCATTTTACCATCCCAAGTATAGGCAATAGTACCATCGGGTTTAGTTAATTTACGACTTTGTGGGAAAGGTGTTTTTGTTTGTTTTGACATGTATCTCTATTTTATTGGTAAATATACGAATAATAATTTAATATACCAAATTTATTGAATGTTTTATTTAATCTCCGGGACACGTTCCCCATATTGGTTTGTTAGCGTTTGTAAGTGAAGAAGATGTTGCAAAAGCACTTGGTTCAGATGTAATATTCGAAACACACCACCCTGTTAAATCTTGGTTAAAATCATCTGCACTATTAAACATAGAATACATATCAGTAACCGCTGTAGTATTCCAACTGCCTATATTTTGATTAAAATTATCTGCTTCAAAAAACATAACAGCCATAGTAGTTACACTACTAACATTCCAACTACTAATATCTTGGTTGAAACTTCTTGCGTATTTAAACATATTCATCATAGTAGTCACACTTGAAGTATTCCAACTACTTAAGTTTCCATTAAAACTATCAGCGGATTGAAACATATCCCACATAGTAGTAACATTACTAACATCCCAACTATTTAGGCTTTGATTAAACGCTGATGCACCAGCAAACATACTATACATATTAGTAACACTAGAAGTATTCCAACTACCTATGTTTTGATTAAATACTAATGCGCCTAGAAACATAGCAGACATGGTAGTAACATTTGAAGTATTCCAACTACTAATATCTTGATTAAAAACACGTGCGCCTCTAAACATACGTTCCATACTAGTCACACTTGACACAGTCCAACTACCAAGGGGTTGATTAAATGCAAGTGCATCATAGAACATCAGTGCCATGTTGGTCACATTTGATACATCCCAACCACTAATATCTTGATTAAAAGCATGGGCTCTATCAAACATCTTATTCGTATTTAGAACACTTGACATATCCCAATTACTGATATCTTGATTGAATGATGAAGTTCCCCAAAATACACCATGCATATTTGTTACATTAGATGTGTCCCAAAAACTGATGTCAGAGTTAAATGTAGTATTATTCTTAAATAGTTGATACATACTCGTCACTAACGTTGTACATAAATTATAATTCCCTGCTGCTATTTGACCTCCTATAGTTGAATTATCTACAACTTTATATACAGTCCCACTTATTGTTATTTCATCCCCTACTGTTGCATCTGGGCATTCACAAGTAAAAGTGGTAGATGTCGTTGTACTCCCCGATGTTGAGCCTCCTGATGATGTGTTTGCTGGTGGAGGAGGTATATTAAGGACTGTTATTGTAGCAGTTAGTGAAACTTCATTACAACCATCTTCACTTATAGTTGTTATTGTTCCACTATTGGTCCCCACTTCAGAAAAGTTAGCTTGGATTGTATAGGTATTTCCTACTTGAGTTATATCCCTATCTTCAGGTCCCTCAAAAGTTAAACCGGTAGCACCTCCTCCTATGGTAACTACAATAGGAACCATTGATTGGAAAGTGTAAAAAGATTGATTTAGGGAACCAGAATCTAAAGTTATAGTAGGTAGTTCGATTTTATTTAAGGTAATAGTCTGTGATACTTGAGCACAGTTTTCCTTTCCATCACTTGTAAATACAGAGAAACTATAATTATCACTTACAAAAGTAGGAGTACCTGATATGGTTAATGTCCCATTAGAAATGTCAGTTACTAATCCTAAATCATCAACGTTTATAGTGGTGTCAGTACCTCCAAACTCAAAGACTAGGGGTTGCATTTCCCCCCCATCACACACCTCTTGGGATACTGGTCCAGATATAAGTGATAACGTAGGACAATCACATTCTAATTCAAATGTCGTACTAGTATCATAAGTCCATCCAATAGGTATTTGTTCAAATAGTTGAGAACTTACTTTTACACATTCTAATAAAGGGTTACCTGTAAGGTCTAATAAGGTAATAAGATTATTATAGGATAAATCTAACTCAGTTAAACCTGTGTTACTTAAATTAAGAGTCGTTAGCTTATTAAGATTGATTAAAGGAACATCTGTTATTACATTTCCACTAAGATTTAAATTTGTAAGATTTACAAACTCTTCTAACCCATTATATTGTGTTATTAATTTATTACTTAAATCTAATTCATTAATACTTAATACTATAGAATCTTTTACATATCCATCAAGAATATCATCATAGCCAGTATCTATTAAAGTTTGTTCAAATATAGGATCGGGTATGTATATTTCATTTTCTTTATATGTTACTGATTTATCCCCCTCAACATCAAATTGAAATAAGTTAGTAATCTTTATATTAAATGATATTTTTTCTTCTATTATCTGAACATTAGATAGTTCTCCTATTCCTTCAAGTAATATAGTTGTATTTGAAGTAACCTCAAAGATACCAATTATTTGCCCTCCAGAGTAGTTAAGCTTAAACTCGTGGTCATCTTCACTACTAAAAATTATGTTTGAAACATCGAAATTAATACCTTTATTACTTCGTGCGGGTCTTTTAATCTTCCATTTACCTACACTTTTATTGTATAGTCCGAACTCAAATATTGAAATTATCTCTTTAGGTCTGTCTATGAGTATATCAACAGGGTTTTTATTGGAAGAACTCCTATCACCTTTCTGCCATTTAATAAAGTCTGATCCAGTTTCAGGTAATGCAGTTAATCTAACAGTAGTACCAAACTCATAGTCAGTTCCCTTTCCGGTACTTATTATTTCTTGAATAACTTTACCATTTCTTAAAGTGTTTACTTGTAAACCAAAGGAGAGTTTTTCAAAGGTTGCTCTTACATTTTTAGGTCTGTCTACTGTTATATTGATTGGGTTTTCTTCACCGGTAGCATCGATAGACCACTTACTAAAATAATAACCATACGCAGGGACAGCTTCTAATCTAACTAAGGATCCAGAATCATAATCAGTTCCTTTTCCAGTATTAACAACAGTTTCTGTTATCTCGCCATTACCCACAACATTTAGTAATAATTCGTATTGTCTTAATTTAAAGTTAGCATTAATGTTTTTAAAACCATCAACAACAACTTCCGTAGACTTATCTGTACCTGAAGCGTCTCCAGACCATTTTTCAAATTCATATTCACTACTTGGGGCAGCATTTAATACAACAACACTCCCTTCCTTATAAGTTCCTTCAGGTGGAAATACTTGACCTCCTTCAGGGGGGATTGATGTAGTTTTTATACCAAACTCCTTAGTACAACTTGACAGTACTAATAGTAAAGTAAAAAATAGATAAAAATGTTTCATTAATTTCGTATTTTATTATAAATATTAAACATTATTTAATTTAAGATTTAATAAGGTCTTCGGCAACATATATCCCTTGTGCACCACTTACCGTTATACCCCTAGCGGATAATGCGTCTCCTACAAAATGAACATTAGGAAACTTTGTCAGGGCTAAATTAGTATAATCGACAAGTGGCTCAGGTGATAGATATTTTACTTCGGGGATATAAATCCCCCAATCATCATTTAATGTAGGAAATACTATTTTCATATCCGATATAAAATCGTCTATATATTTAAAATACCCTTTAAAATGGTTTCTTACAATACTAAATTCTTTTTTATTAATTTGTATAGCAGACACATCTATACCTTCAGATGTAGTAGAAGGTTTACGAGTTGGGCTATAATATAAACCAGTACCTTCTTTGTTTATAGATTGTACTACATTTCTTGACCAGTCAAACGGTTTTTCAATGCCCTTAATTTCCATTAATATACCAAAGTTGGTCATATCATTACGGAATGCTTCATCCTTTTTAGCATGACCATTGTAACTATGATCTCCATATGTTTGCTCTACGGCCACATAAGCTGCATTATTGTTAGTACAGAATGAACGAAGCGATACGCCCTCATCCTCAAATTTGCGATAAAGTTTAAAATCGTAAGATACATCTATTAATTTTTGGAAATGTTCCTGTGGTGCTTCAAAACGCACACCAATTTGTACTGATTTAGCTTCAGTTGGTAAGTTGTATTTTTCAGCTAGCTGTTTACCAAAATCAATACCTGATTTACCTACACCAAATATAAGTTCATCGTAATTAATATTAATTTCTTCACCTCCATCTAATAGTCGAGCGCGGATGTTGTTTGTATCAAAATCAATATCTGATACTTTGGTTTCCCAAATAAATTCAACACCCTTTGATTCTAAATAATCGAACCAATTTTTACCAATTTCGTGTAAATAATCTGTGCCAACGTGCCATACAGGAAATAAACGTAAACCAAAGTGTGGTTTAATAAAATCGGGTTCAGCTATAGGGTTAGAGACTTGTACTTCTTCTGGTTTAGGGTGGAAGCGTTTAAAATTAGTAATCACTTGATCCATTAATTCCATTGCTTTTTCGTCACCTGTATATTTTGTTAGTTGACCACCAATTGCGGTATGATATGTTAATTTACCATCTGACCAACCACCAGCTCCTAAGAACCCGGTCATTACATCTTCATATGGCCTTTCATATGAATTTTTACCCATATCAATAATGGTAATTTTACCATCAAAGTTATTATCAACTAACTTAGTAGCAGCATTTACATTTGCTACTCCTGCACCAATCATTACTATGTTTTTAGACATTTATTATTTGTTTAACTATTAAATATACGAATTGAAAATGGCATCTCCAAAGGAGACGCCACAGATGTCATTTTATTTTTTAATCGCGACAGGCTATGAATCTGTCTATAAGTTTTTTATTTTTATTTTTAAATCAGTTTCACCTTTTATTACCCTATGAACTTGATGTCGTGGTATAAATATACGATCCCCTTCTTTAAGTACCAAAGGTAATTCATTATCTCGTTGGAATTGCCACCCTTCACCTTCTAATACCTCAATATCTCTATCTTCATTATCCGTATGCCAAATAAGTTCCATTTCATCTACATCTTTAGAGAATGTTCTTATATTAGAAGTATCTACATAGGTATTCATGTTATAACTATATAATAACAACTTCTACATTTCCAATATTCTCCATTAGATGAGGATATATAGGACATTGTATTTTTACATCTTGGGCATCCTTTCATTTTACCAAAAAGTATTTTTATTAGCACCTAACCCTAAAGCCTTGGCATAACGTGGTAAATTACAAGACCAGTAACCAGCTGTGGTTCTATCCTTTTTCTTATCGCAATTATGACGTGCAGCAAAAGCGCTACGTGCATCTTTATTGTTTATTTTTGCTCTTAAACCACCAGAACCAAATGATACTTTTTTAACTTTGTCTCCGTCTTTAACGTAAACATAGTATGCTTTTGAACCACCACGTTTTGGTTTGTTTAATGAAACATCTTTACCCTTAAATTGGGCTTCAAATATTTTTTGTGTAAATCCTTCATCAGCTAACATTTTAATTAGTTCTTTCATTGTTGCTGCAGGACCTATTTGAAAATCGTATTCACCATCTATATCAGCCATAAACCCAACACGTGCTCTATTAATAGAAGCTGAATTTCCTTTATTGTCATCGTAGATACCTAAAGCATCTTCTCTTTCGTTTAGCATAGGTAAATCTAAAGGTATACTTTCACCTTCATATAGACCCCATTCACCTAAATGTGTTTTTATTAATTCAACATCATGTTCGTTTAAGTCAATTACATTACGTGAATATAATTTACGTGCTTCTTTAATTAAAGATAAATGTTTTATTGAGCCATATCTATATATGGTTTCATGTAATGGAATTGCATTACTAATATGATGGTTTAGACCTTCAGATAATAAAGATTTTACTTTACTTTCAGTAAGTAAAGGTCCTTGTATTTTAGTTTCGCATGTTCCGCAGCCACATTTACACATAATTATTTAATTATTTCGTTATACGACAATTCAATTTTATCCCCTGTTAATTTACCATTTCTGTATAGTAAACTTTCAGGTTGTACTGTAGCTCTTAACCCCCCAGTTGAATTTCTAGTGGAATCATGTCTAATATTTAGTACTGGTTCTAAGTTAAAAGCTTCTATATCATCCAAATTTTCAACGATTTTAGAAACTTCAACTCTTACAGTATCACCTTCTAAACTAAAATCCTTTGGGGAATATGTTCTATAAATTACTACAGCACCATCTGAACCAAATATAATAGATTCTTCATCTTTAGAGGGTAAATCAGTTACGATAATACCTGTTACCTTTTTATCGGTTTCTTCATTATACATAATGTTAATACCTTCTTTTTGATTACCTAACTTATCAGTAAAGGGTTTAAATGTTAATTTAGGAGAAAAATCACCATTTTTAATTTTTTCAGATAGTTTAGCAACTACATCTTTATACCTAGAATCTGAACTTTCCCAGAAACCAGCATTATCCTTTTTAATAGATATTGGGTAGTCTTTATCACCTTTTAGTACAACATCTGCTTTTTTCCCTCCAGCAACATCATACCCTACACCCACTACATCTTTAATCCCTTTAGTAACATAGTTTTTATTTGAACCTACAAATACTATATTTTTAGAACCATCTTCAAGGTATTTTTTCAATTCATTTTCTAAAATATCTTCATTTTCTGTACCCGCTGATGCTCTACCTTGTGCATTTGAAGGTTTTAATAGGAAGGTTGCACTTTTATATAATACTGCACCCATTGAAGATCCCTTAGCGTTAGGGTCAAATAAAAAATCTTCTAAAGCATCTATTTTTTGGGCGTAACCAAAACGTTCTGATCTAGGGACTAATATTTTATACCTATTCCCAGATACTTTTTTAAAATCCTCATCCCCAAACTCAAATTCTTTTTTAAGAATATTTATACCATCCTCAGCATCCCCTTCCTTTAAATTTATACCTAATTCCTTTAATATAGATTCAAGAAGAACAACATCCTGATTATTATTCATGTCAGGATATCCTTTATCAAATTTATAAGCAAATTTATTAAAAAATTTATCAAAAATGTTCATTATACCTCTTCTATTTCTTCAGTTTCAGTTTCTATTTCTTCAGCTCCTTCAACGTCAGCACCACTTTCTCCAGTAGTTGTATTTGCTCCGTATGTTAATATACGAGAAATTGATTGAGAAGCACGTTCTTCTTCATCTAAATTTAATAGGTAATATTTTTTACCTTCTACTTTACAAACCCAACTTCTTTCGTGGTATTCTAATGTAAAGTTTTGCCCGTTTAATAAGTTAATACGAAAGGTAGTAGGACGAGGAGCGATCCAATCAATGGATTCTAAAAATTTATCAAAATCTTCAGTTAATAAATCAATTATAATTACTTTTAATTCAGGGAATTTAGTAAGCTCATCATATGCTAAAGCAGCATCGTCAATTTTTGATTTATCTTTATATACTTGTTTTACAAGTGATTTGATTTTGTCTTTTAATTCGGCTGCTGTCATTAGTCATTTTGTTTTGAGAGTTTAGCAGCTACTGCCATTTGACGTTTTTTATCTTTGGATTTACCTTTAAATTGTGGTGCATCAGACTTTTTAAAATCGTCAATATATTTTTTTACAGAGGTTGATTTTGTAAGCTTTTCTTTAATCTTTTGTTTTAATTCCTCTTTATTAATTTTATATGATACCTTAGTATCGTTTTTTTCAATGGAGCCATCTTTATGGAGTGTTTCCATTTCCTTGTCTGATAATTCTATATCTTCTTCAACAGGAAGATCTAACATAGCATCAATTTGATCTACTTTTTCTTCACCATCTAAATAGTGTTTAGCACCTACCATTAAGTCACGTGCTTTAATTACTTTAGCTTGCCACCAATGGGGAAAATCAACTTCCTGCTCCATATTATCATAGGTATCTATCATTTTATAAAGTTCAGCTGAGTATTTCGCAATGCGATATAAATCTGATTTTAACATTTGTGGTTCATCATCTTGATGTCCAATGTCTATATCTTCATCTAACCTAGGGTCATCACTCCAACCTGCTTCATAATCTGCGTCATTACGAGCATCTTCTTCTTCATCTTCGCTTACATTCTTAGTTCCTCTAAGTTTAAGAAGTACTTGATCTATTTTATTTAATTCAGATCCATATTTATCTGCTATCTTACCACCTTCTGGTTCAGCTTCCTGCTCCATGTCCCTCATTATCTGAGCTCTTTTAGCTTCAAGTTCTTTTATTTTAGCATCTCTTTGGATGTTATTCTCTTTACCTACAGCGAATTTAGTGTCTGGGTGTTTAGCTTTAGCTTTATTAATCTTATCTGCTCTTAACTTCATAGCCATATCGCTATTGTCCACTTCATTTAAACCTAAATCAAATTTTCTTTGTTTTAAAGCTGACATGATAGCATGAACAGCATCTTGCTCTTCATATCCATATCTCTTAGCCATTGCTTTAATGAATTGGTTGACTTTTTTAGATACTTCTGGGTTGAGCTGTTCATTTATAGAGTTCTCATCTAAATCTTCTTCTTCAGATTCTTGTTCTATATCACTTATTAAAGACTCTAATGTAGTATCATATTGGTTTGTACTACTACCAAAGTTAAATACATCATATGCTTCTGCTCTTACTAATTCTTCGGGAAAATGGGATGCTATTACTTCTTTAGCTTCTTCTCCTAACTGAGCAGCTCTATCTAATATATCTTGTAGGTCCATTAAACCCTCTCTTTGATTATCAGTTAATGCTTCACTCACATCCGTTGTATTTTTTTCAATAGCAGCACCACGTTTCTTTTCATAACCAGACAATTTACCGTCTTTATTTAAGTCGGCAGCATCTGGGTTTTTAAGGGCAGCTTCTACCATATCTTTAATTCTATCTAAGTTCATATTTTCTACTTTTTTCTTAGCTTGTTTGGTAGCGATACCGTACATAACCTTTTCAGCATCTTTACCATACTTTTTAACTAGAGAACGTTTGTTTTTTAATAGTCCTTTGACTGACCCAACGCGTGTATCCAGTTCTGTTTCTGATAATTTACGCTCGTTTAACATGTTATCTTTCTACAATATGTGTTCTAGTAAAGAATGTAATTGAATTACCAATTTGATCTGCTAGTTTTTGATCACCAATTGCAAGAGCATTATCGTAAGCTATTTTAAGTGCGTTTTGAATTTCCATCTCATCTTTAGATAATCCAGAATCTACAACGGGGTCAAGATCTACTTCAATTTCAGAATCTTCTTTTTCGTCTTCCATCCCATCTTTATATCCTTCTTCTTCAGCATCAGTTCTGGCATCTTCTTTAAACCTCATTTTTTCGGTTTCTTTTTCAGTTGGTGAATCATCTTTATCACCATCCTTATTGCCATATCCTTCTTCAACTTCTTCTTCTTGGAGAGATGCTAAAATTAATTCCTTAATTTCTGCTTTTAATTCAGATTTAGTTGTTTTTTTAGAAGGAGCCTCTTCGCTTACTTCTTGTGATTCGGTGAGTAATTGTTCCTTTACTTCTTCTTGTAGTAAAGGATTATTTTTTATATACTCGTTATAGTTAAATTCAGCCATTAAGATGTATTTTTAGTTATAAATATTGGGAGGTTATTGGTTATTACGTTTTCCACCATTAGAGTTACGACCTACGTTAACCCGCGTTTGAACGTTGGGTGTAGTTTGTGTTCTAGAGGGGGTATTATTTCTTTGAGGTGGTGAAGTCCTATAATTATTATTTGAACCTCTTGGATTATTTATTCTTACTCGTGGTTTATCTATTTTAGGACGTGTAGGGGTTAAGACGGGTTTTGGTTTTTGCTTATACTTAACATAAGGGATATTACTCCCAGAGTTATAATTGTAATAATTATTACCCCACCCATTGTTGGAGTATAACCACCACTGATTCCATCTCCAATTATTGTCGTATCTCCAGTTGTTCCAGTACCAATTATTATTGTAGTTAAATCTTGTATAAGTGTCATGTTTATCTCTAATAAAATCTCTATAAGGTACTGAAATGGTATCTCCAACCTCAGTAATTGCTAGTATGCTTTGAATTTTAGGGCGATACGAGGTAGTAGTATAAGAACCACAGCCTATAGTTAAAAACGATAATAATATAATTACATACTTCATAGGCTATATAAATCTAATTTAATTACTTCAAATTCTGATTCGCTTATACCATTTTCTTTAATTGTTAAATTATGTAAATCAGATGTAGCTACTTCATATTTAAATGTTTTTGTAGTTTTCATACCCGGCATATTTGACATATCTGAATGTCCCGCATGGTGTGTTGCTCCAAAAAATGTCATGTACCCCAGTGTATTTTCATTGTCAGATACTGTCCAAATACCAGCAGGTTCAACATTGAATGCTACTGTAATTTCAATAATTTGTCTTTTACCTTTATATTCTTTAGGTGTTTCAAGTGAACCTAAGGACACTAATGTACTAGATACTTGAATTGAAGGGTTAGGTATTATTTCATCTTGTAATATAATATCTCTTACCTTAGGTACAACACCCGGTTTTTCGTATACTTTAGTATCATCAAAATTATAATCTAGGGAATAAAGTACTTTTCTTAACCTACCCATAGTATATTCTACTTTTTTACCTTTTCCATTAAAGAAAACATAACCCCAAGCTGGGTTGTCTAACATTTGCTCAGTAATTAAAGTTCCGTTTTTAGAATTAGTCCACTGTTGATAAATTCTATCAATGTTTGAATGGTGCATCCAAAATATAGGATCAAATCCGGCTGTTGGTACAATCCCCATTAAACCTGTTCTAGTATTATCTTGAGTAATTATATTATCATACCCCGGGCTTCTAAGTTTATTAGCATTACCTATATAACCATGCATAAACCCATGAGGAGCTGCATCAGCATTAGAATTAAATAGTTTATAATCAGTATACTGCATTAATACCGTTAAATCTAAAGCAGAACCTGCTGTTTTAGGGTTAATAGGTAAACCTTGATTTAACTTAGCCCAACGAGCGGGTTCAAATAAATTAGAGGTTGAATCCCTAAATATTTCAGGCATTATTTTATCTGCAAGATTATTATTTGTATACGCCCAATAAGGTAAAGCAAACTCATCCATACCAGATAATTCACGTATAATTTCTTCTAAATGATAAATATAAATTCTATGCCAAGCTAAAAAATGTACTTCTTCAGCATGTGCCTCTGAATGTGTACAGTTATCCCAAGCAAGTTTTAAATCGGTTTCTGATGAAGAGTATGAATTACATAATTGATTATTTGGAATACTATCTGGTATCCAGTGTATACTACCTTGGTAGTACCAGCTTCTTGGGTCATCACAATCTAATGTTTTCATGATACCAAAAGCTTTATCCATAGCTTCTAAATGTACTACAGCCTCAGGGCTATTAGCATTGTAACGAATTCGTTTTGTAACTTCAGGAGTAGTTTGACAACCTACTAAAGTTACTAATAATAGTAATAATAGTTTTTTCATTTTTTTTTAATTTATTTATTTAGTAAACGCTTTGGTTGTAAATGTTACAGTACTGTTTATTCCTTTATTTCCGCCTTCAAACTCGGCATCAAATACCCAGTTACATCCTGTGTAATGTATTTTTTCTGTTGGGTTTGAATTATTGCAAATATCATCACAAGTGACATGAGCAGCTCCATTCCAATAACCATATGTCATTTGAAAAGTTCCCTCACTAGGGTCGGGTTGAGTAACTGTAGTTGGTGGTTTAGGGTGGATAGTAAATACTGTACCACTTGCATCGTGTGTATTAGATTGTAATAAATAACTTTCACCGGCTTTAACTATAGTAGTTTGATCTTTTTTGTCTACACACCAAGAACAATTAACTACAAAATCAGCATCAGTACTATTTACAACTTTCATTGTTACAGTTACGGGATCAGATTCTACTTTTTTAGTGGTTGTTTTAGATGCGCAACCAAATAACATTACAGTTGCAATAATTGATAATAATATTTTTTTCATAATCTTAATTTATTTTTCTTTGTTAATTTTATCTCCTGCTTTTTTAGCAATTTTGTAGGCTTTACTTCCTTTACGAGCCGGTTTTTCACCTCGAGCTTTCTTTGCTCTAATATTTGCCCATAAACCGTCGCCTTCTTTTAATTTATCGGATTTAACGATACGAACTATTTCTCCTCTATCATCGTCATCTGTAGCAAATACTTCGTAACCATATATTTTTTTACCATGTGATTTGTCTCCAAAGTTAGCTAAATCTTGTTGTGAACCACGAACGTCAATACGATCTGCTTTTTCGTTTACATCAAAATTTAAATCATCAAATTTATCACCTAGTATATCTGCTATTTTGTTTAAAGTACCTTTGTCTTCATTCATTTTTCTAATTAAATGGAGATCTTGTTTTTTATCCCACATATAATTTTTAGGATCAAATCCTTTTAATTTTTTAGCATTTTGATATTCTGCGGGGGATAATGCATCTTGTTTAAGTAAATTATCTTCTTTTAAGCCATCTTTTCTAATAGTTACTCCTCCTGCCATATTGGGTGAAGCACTATACCCATATTTCTCAGCTCGTTTCATCATACGTTCTTTAGTGGCATCATCCATAGGTTCAGTAATAACTGCTTTATTACCTTCCATTCTATAGGGATAACCACCTGAGACTTTATCAAAGTTTTCACTTATAGATTCCCTTAGATCAAAATCGAAAGCATTAGCTATTGTTTTTCTAAATTCTTCTAACTCATCATCATTGAATTTTTTAAATGTAGTTGCTCTTAATTTATCAATAAGTTCTTTTGCTACTTTATATCCTTTATTATCAAAGTCTTGTAATTCTTCTAAGTTTAGGGATTCATTTTGGTCTATAGATGCCTTACCAGTTGAAATCATATTATGAAGGAAAGCTATAGGTTGATAAGATATGCTTCTTTCACCTTGTTGGTTAATACGGTAAGTATCACCTTGAACACCTAGAATATTCCAAATAACTTTAGAATCAGCTTTAAATCTTACACGGTCACCTTTTTTAAGGTTTTTAATATTCTGTTCATTTTCTTCACGAATTTTACTTATTCTCCACTCGTGTACATTAAAATTATCTCTCATGACTAGTTTTTTGATATTTCGTATAAATATGTACTTAATAGCGTTTCTATGGATGCTACTACCCCTAATTTAAATAATATATTATTTTCTTAAACTTTCTAAATATTGAACAACTTCATTAATACCGTCAGCAACTTTCTCTTTATTTGCTTTTCCTTTCCAACGTTCTATATCTCCTGCTTCTGAAATGAACCCTTCATTTGATTCATTCATTTTTTCATTAACCCAGAGTTTATATTCTTTTATTTTATTATCAATTTCACTATTATGTATTGTACGTTCATATTCTTCAAACTTACCTTGTTTTTTAAGTTCGTGTTCCATATCAATAACACAATCAAAACATATTTTATGGATATTATAAAATTGCTTATCTACTTTCTTTTTCATTACATTACTACATTTAGGACAAAGTAGAGGCATTAAATGAGCTTTTTTAGCTTTATCTAATTTAGTAACATTTTGTTTAATACCATTTTTAATGGTCCAAGTGCGACCATCAGTTTCCCAAATATCACCTTCTTGATGAAATTCCTCTTTTTTAGAAAAACCAACACTAGATCGTGTTTTTTCACCATATTTCCCTTGTACAAGATTACGAATACGTTCTACGTCTTGTTTTTTAAAGTCTTTTTTTAAAACATTTTTTTTCACAAACCTAATTTTTTTAATTCTGCTATTGCTTGTCCCGCTGAGGTATATAATATACCAGTTCCTCCTGCGGTAGTCCAATTATCTATTGTAGATGATTTATCATCTATGAGTATATCTTTTTCAGTTAAAGAGGGTTTTACTTTATGTTTTTCTTTAGCGTATTTAAATATTACTGTAGGTTTAGAAGGGAATATTTTACCTACATGATTTCGAATCCAAAGAGATTTACCTAAACGGGATTGTTTCTTTATTGATGGGGCGGTTAACATGACATAATCGTGTTTAGACACGTAGTTTATTAATTGACTTGCACCTTCCATGGGGGGTATACCAACCCAAAATTTAATTTTATTATCACCTTCATCTATAAAATCCCAAAATGCGTTTTTTCCATATTTAGATTGAAATTCCCTAGGTTCCATCCCAGATAAATCTCTAAAACGTTCTTCAAAATCTGCTATAACCCCATCCATGTCAACATAGATTTTATAATCTTGTTCATCTTCTCTTAACCTACCTAATTCAGCAGCATAAGCATTTAAACCAAACGGGTCTTTATTCTTTTTTTCAACTATAGGTTGATTATCTTCACTACCACATTTATGACAAGTAAACATATCGTCTCCTCCATCAGCTATGTCCCAACTCCAACCACAATTATCGCATACTATTTTTTCACCTACTATTGACTCATTTAAACTATCAGTCCAACCTCTAAATGTCATTGTACCTTTTAAGTTAGCCTCAGCTTCTAATTGGGTTAAATAATCATCTTCGGTCGTATTTGTTGTAGTAATATTACCTAAACGTCCTTCTAAATTTTGAATGTGGTGAATCATTTCGTGGGAATATGATCTTACTATATCTTTAGGGTGTCTACCTTCAGTATATAATACAATATGCATTTTATCTGGATCGTAATATGCAGTTTTACCTAAAAATTCTTTAGCATTATTTGAATCACCATCTATAAATTCCATAGTAGGTAAGGGTTTGATATTCATTCCCTTATCTAACATATGTTTAGTTAATTTAGCTATTTTTTCTGCTATGTCTATAGAATCAGTATAGGAAGCATGTTCATTAAGTTGTTTTACTTCACTTACTTTATTATTTAATATAACAAATATATCATTCTTTTCTTGTGAAGATAAAAAATCAGGAATAAAGTCATTTAATTTTTCAGGTGATACTTTAGAAGCATTACGTGCAGCAGTACCTGAAACACCACCTTTAGTTATAATTGTACGTAGTTCTAAATTAGGGTATTTTGTTATTGCCTTAGTACGTGAGGCAATATCGGCAAAATCATCTTCATTTTCTTCTCTAGCACCTATAACCCATAGTACTTCATCTTGTGGGTGTTCTTTAGCGTAATCATATATAGACTTAATTGGGGGTTGAATAGATTTTTCTATTCTAACTTTAGATGGGAGATAATTCTTATAAATATCCCATACTTTAAGTGAATCTTCTAAAGTTATCCCATCACGTTCTGCTTTACCCACATATATTATGTATTCATCTATTTCTGGGTTTTCGTCTAATGATTGTTTTACAACTTCAAAGTGCCCTTTAGTTGGAGGTTTAAACCCACCACCATAAACAGCTATTGTTTTTTGGGATTGCTCTAAAAGATCTTTAGTTAGATGTTTTGTTAATTCATTCATGAATTGAGGAATTGTGATATTTTAGATTGTGCTTCTTCTTTAGATGAACTATCTGAGGTAAAATCGCCTTTTAATAGGCTATTAAGGTCAGTTTTCATTTCCGCATATGATTTATCACTTTTTTCTTTTTGAGCTGGTGTTTTGGGTTTTGTTCCTTGGGGTCTAAATGGATCTAAATATTTTTTAATAATATCTTCTACATTATCCATTTTATCTTCTAATGTGTTGGCTACTAATGCAAAATTATTCCCAAACATATCACTATAAGGTTCATAATTTTTAGTTACATTCATCCAAGTACGCATTACAATAGCGGGTGCTAAACTTCTATCTTCACCTCCTGATTTTTCAAATCTATCATTGTTTTGAGATAATGAACGTTCTAAATCAGTATAAACATAAAGCATAAATACATCGTATCCTGCTTCTTCTAATTGGATTTTTAATTCTGAGGTTTGCTTTAATGAAGCTGCAGTTCCATCTAATATAAATGATTCTTTACCTTCTATTGTTGATTGTATGTCACCTTTAAATTCCTTGTTGGCGGCTGCCATTTGTTTAGCTTGCTTGCTTCTTTCTTCAGGGGTTGCATTTTTTAAGTCTAAAGTAACGTTTGCTGTTTTTAGCTTATCAATAAATATACTATCAATATTCATTACTTTTAAACCACCTAAATCTAATCCTTTTAAAACGTACCCTTTACCAGCACCTGGGGCACCTGCTAAGATAATTGCTTTTGGGCTACCTTGGGATTCATTTAGTAATTGCATTAAACTAATCATAGAAAATAGTTTATTATAAATATAACCTTTATTTTTATTATAATATAAATATACGAAAAAAAATCCGCGTAACCAAATAGAGACGCGGTTATTTTTAAAAAATTATACTTTTCTTTTAGATATAGTTTGGAAGGTGTTGGTATATGGGGTTGGTTTTGGGTTTTCAATATCAAACAATGCCTTAACATGGTTAAATATTTCTATATTTTGTTTCTGTGTACGAGGGGATTCATATACTTCCCAATTTTTACCTTTTAAACGTTTTCCAGTCTTATCTTCACCTCTTGATTTAGATTTTAACCATAAAACACCAACTCTATCAATTTTTTTACCATAACATTCTTCATAACATTGAGCATATATCGCTCCCTGTAAATCATACGTTGTTTGTAAGTGATTAGATGTTTTAAAATCGATAATCCAACGTTCCATTTTCCCATCTATTTCTAACTCACATACCAAATCACAGGTCCCTGCAACTTTTATTTCATCTGAAAAGAGATGTACTTCTGCTTCTATTAATGTTGGGTTATATGTTTCCCAAAAATCTACAAAACGTAAAAACATCTGCCACACATGAGGGGGCATTTTAGGATTACCGTTATCATGTAAAAACTTAAGTTCTTTACCATTTAACCAATCTTCAATCATTTCATGAACAAGGGTGCCTTCTTCAGCTGCTTTTTTAACAATCCATTCAGCACTATATCCTACTTTTTTTAACCAATCTTCAAAAAACTTACCTTTAGGGTAAGAACTTAATACATGGGTAACGGAAGGATAATAGTTTCCATTTCTGCGATAATACCGGGAGTCGGGCATCGTAACTTGTTGGTAATCATCTGAAATTTCAAGTAATCTTTGGTATGATTTTTTAATCATAAGGATAATTTTCTTTCCATTAAACCTGAATAGGTTAATGGAAAAGTTGTTTGTATTAATTTAGTGAAATTAACGAAGCCCATCTCACTTGGGTCTTTATCTTGTAAATCAACAAGATATACTTCTTTACCTTCTGCCATTAACATTTCGCAAAAGCGTAAAGCTTGTTTAATTGCATCTTTATCTAATGCAACATAAATTTTATCTACGATTGAAGTAACTATACGTTTCATTAAGTTACTTTGGATATTTTTACCCAACAATGGTATAGCGTTTCGCTTAATAGCAATTGCATCAAATATTCCTTCACATAATATAATGGGAATTTCCCAATTAATCAAATGCTCATTAGGAATAATATCTCTTGATGCTTCGGGATTGCGATATTTTACATAGGGGTCTTTTTCAAATGAACGGCCTGTGAAATAATTTAAACTACCATCTTCATCATAAGTTGGGAGTATAATCATATTTTTATACTTACCATTTTTACAATAACCCATATTATACTTTAGAATATCGTATTTACTAATGTTTCTACGTTTTAAGTATGCCATCGCGTGTCTAGCAGATATATCGCTTAAATTACCGGTAGATAGGGCTATATATTCGTCAGGTAATGCTATACTATATTCAACTTTGGTGGTTTTTATAGAACGTGAAGAAGAAATTAGGGATTTAGCCTCTGTAGTTTTTTCAGCAGGGGCTTTCATTAGTCTAAATAATTGATATAAAGTATTACCTTTTTTATCGCAAACCCAACAATGCCATGGGTTTTTACCCTCACGGTTTTCTGTTAGGTTTACCTCCATTTTAGGTTTTTGGTGATGGCAAAAAGGACAGTGGTAAGCATAGTTGTTACGTGCTGTCTGTTTGCCTGACCCCAATACGGAGTTTACCAAATGAACTAATAGCTGATTTACCATAAATGGTAATATACGAACTTATTTTTGGGATTTCAAAAAGTCTTCAAAGTCAATTTCCTTAAAATCTTTTGTAAAAAATTTACCCAAAATGTTGTCATTAAAAAACTCATCTGGTTTTTCTAGTACTTGATATATCATTTGATATTTAACTTCAAAGTATGTCATTGATTTTTTATCAGGACACATTTTTAATATAGTACGTTCAAATTCATCTTTTTTACCTTCTAAAAGTAATTGTTTAATTTCAGCTTGGGAACCATGATAATTTAACCAATCTGATTCCTTAACTATTAATTTGTATGAAGGGCGACGGCCAACTACACCTTGTAGGTTAGCTAACTCTTTTTTCCCTAACTTCTGTTTCTTATTGTGGAATAATACCTTTTTTCCAATATAAGATTTACCAGATGGTATGTGTGTGTTGATATAAACAAAACCAAATGTTTTGTTGGGGAATTGAGTTATGTCACTTATTTCGTGGGATTTATATTTCCAACTCATATAAAGTGTTTAATGATAAATATTATTTCTTTTTTAAACCAAATGAAGAAAACTTATACCATGCTCTTTCATGGAAAAAATATAATACCATTTTAGTTATTATTTCAACTCCACCTATTGTAAGCCCCATAACCCAACTACCTGTTAAAACCCCAGATAATATAACGGTATCTATGGTACCTACTATGCGCCAAGTTATAGTTTTTAATAAGTGTCTTTTATAACTTACCATCTTTTCTCATTTGTTCTCTAATTTTAGTAGCAGATATATCACCTATTTCTTCTGGTGGAACGTGTTCTATTACTTCATATCCTACTCCTCTACCGTAGTTAACTGATTCAATGTCGGGGATAATAGTAGTGATTACTTTTTTATCAGCTATTAAATCTTTGAGAGGGCCTTCATGTACCATTTTTTCGATTTCTTTAGCAGTCCAAGGTTGATTATCGTTAGGCTCAACATCTCGAATAGCTAAACAAACATTTTTACCTTCTTTTAAACGTTGGTTGATTAACCATAAATGCCCATCATGTAAAGGTTGCCATCTGCCTATAAATAAGCTATATTTCATTTATTATTTTTTTAAGTGATTCTTCTGGTGAATCATTAGTAGTGTCTATGTCAATAAAGGTATCTTGAGGTGGAATATATGAAATTGCCTTAAAGTGGTCACGTTCTCTTGATTCTAAAGTGTGGACATAAATTTCTTTAATATTGTCACCTAATAAGGCTTTAAAATCTTCTCGTTGGTCTATATAAGGTGATACAAGTGCTACAATTACATCCTTACCTTGATTATGTAAATAGTGAGCTATTCGTTGAGCTGTTCCTACATTTTCTACTCTCCCTTTAATTGAATAGTCTTTATTTGAAAATAATTCTCGCATATCATCCCCGTCTATCATAAAAGGAAGGGTGTGTTTATTTTCGGTTAACCAGTAGCTTAATTTTTTTGCTAATATAGTTTTTCCATGTGCAGGCTGTCCTGTAAACCAGTATATCATAAATTATAATTGAAGGTATCAAAATACCATTTAAAGTTATTATATATCTCTTTACATGTATTTTCTCCTAATACTTCTTTAGAATCATCGGGTAACATACCTAATGTATTTCTAATTGTATGGTCACCGTAAATACCATGTACAGTATCATCTTCAACGGTTATTTGGGGTATATGCTGGAAATTATGTTTAAATGGTTCTAACCCAAAGAAATTGTAAATAGAATCTAACTGTGGTTCTGGGTTAGTGCATAGGTCCTCGTATCTAATAAATAAGAAATTTTGAGCTGTTTTATCTAAAATAGATTGTTGTAATTTTTGTACAGCATATCCTATAGGATGACCCCCCGCCCACATTTCTATACGTTTTTGAGTTGTAATTCCAGCTAAGGTTTCATTATTAATTTCTCCCCCATCCATATCAGGATTAGCTCGAAATTTTTTTTCCATAGAAGCAAACACAGCTTTTAAATCCCTAACCATAAATACAATTTTAGGGTTTGGGTTTATTTCGTTAAGTAGGTTGTAATATGAACCCCATGCTCTATTTTTATCTAAAATATAAGTTTTATCTGTAAATACTTGAGCATAGGCTTTAAATCCTTCTCTACAATATGCATAAAATCCTTCACGCCATTTGTCTTTATCTCCCGCCTTTGCTTCAGTATTCCCATTATATCCAATACGTGTTCCTAACATCATGTCTATCATACCCGAAGTTGGGGTAACATGAAATAATGGATTCTGTCCCATTATATTTTGAAGTAAGGTACTACCTGCTCTTGGAAGAGAGGATTGATAAAATATTTTTTGATTCATTATATATTATTTAACACATTATTAATATCAAATATTTCCCCTACATTCATATAGGGGCATTCATGTAAGTTATTTTCAAATTGATAGTCGAATGTATAGGAGCCTATAAGTTGATTAGCTCGTTTAGGTAAATTTGCCTCTATATTGTTGTGTAGTTTATACCCAAATACTTTAGGTGAAGTACCTACCCATAGTACTGTGGATTTTATATTTAAAGCAGCAGATGCATGTTGTAAACTTGAATCAATTAAAACACGTTTTTTAGATGCAACTAATAGTGAAAATAATTCTATATTAGACATTTTCATGTCTATTCTTTCTACATTTTTTAGTTCATACCCATCTGGTCTTGTAATTTGGATAACGTGATATTGTTGAGAAAACTTATCTGCAATTTGCTGTGCTACCTCTATAGGTATATCTCTTGTCCAAGAATATGAATGTTTTTGACCTTCCATCGGACCACCACCAGATTGAATCACCATTATAGGTTTAGGTTTATTCCACAATGATGGTAACATACTTTGTGGGTAGTTAGGTATAATTACAGGTAATTGACCATTATATTTTAACCCCATTAAATCGCACCAATTTTCTAATAAATGTTTTTCCTTAGTAATATGTGCTGTTTGGTGATATGGTTCATGTTTTGAAATAATTACATCTTTCCCCTCAATATAATCTTGGTAAAAATATGGGGATTGACCTAATTGGTATACTCTATCTACAAGGGGGTTGTTTAAATATATTTCAGGAAAAGAAGTAACCATAATAAGTTTTCTATCGGGATAGGTTTCCTTGATAGTTTTTACTAAAGCTGAACCCGCAATATTTTTACCTAAACCACCTTGGATATGCCAAATAAAATATTTCTCCCCAGTAGTAGTTTTTAGTTTTTTTTGTTGTGTAACTGTTTGTTTAGGTTGATAGGTATATCCTTGATTCATATTAAAACTTTAATTCTGTTAAGCTAGTTTCTTCCCCAAACCCTACTGTAGGAACAACATTAAATGCTAAACTACAACGTGTAGAATCTGTTTTATTTAGTGGAACTGAATGGGTTAAATGGGATGGGAATATAATTAATAAACCGGGTGAAAATTCTAGGTTAAACTCTTCCCAAGCATACTTTAATTCTCTTTTATCTAGTACTTTTTTAGGAGAAATATATGAAGTATTAAATCCACTTGCTATTTTATGTAATCTAATTGCGGGTGTTTTTTCTTCAGGTTGTCCAAAATAAAGTACCCCAGACATTAAACTATTAGGGTGGGTGTGTTGGACATGTTGTTGTCCGGGGTGTTTGTAAGATGTCCATGATTGTCCAAATTTATAGGTTTCATAATCATATCCCAACATATCTCCATAGGTTTTAGATAAACCTAATACAAAGGTTTTTAAATCTTTACATTCTGGTTCATCTAATATATATGAATTTTTGGACCTTTCCCCATAATTTGTAGCATCTACTCCCGGGGTATCTTTATCATCACTATCTCCTAACATTTCTTGTTTATAGAACCATTCTGTTATCCCAGCATATTGTAGAGGTAAAGATGTTGTGAAAACTGGGGTTGGGAATAACTCTAGTACTTCATATTCAATTTTTTCTTTATACATAACGGCCAAATATTATTTCTGATATTGTTTCTCTGTCTCCTAAAGTACCTTTAGTTAAAGCATTTACACCCAGTGCTTTTCTTACTCTATCGGTTCTGTTAGGTGGTACACCATGGGATAACCATGATGGGAATATAATAAAATTATTTTGTTT
>Ga0307489_10000304_pt1 | contig 28365 bp, 45 predicted proteins | sample SB12metaG_FD_202247 | JGI IMG/M metagenome (GOLD analysis project Ga0307489, IMG submission 202247) | Sea-ice brine microbial communities from Beaufort Sea near Barrow, Alaska, United States - SB 1.2 | ecosystem: Environmental > Aquatic > Marine > Coastal | place: USA: Alaska | collected... | reverse complement strand
CAGGGGTATCCACGGGGATCCAGGGGGGTCCAGGGGGGTCCAGGGGGGTCCATGGCAGGGGGGTCCACGGGGTCCAGGGGGTACAGGGGGGTCCAGGGGGGTCCAGGGCAGGGGGGTCCACGGGGGTCCAGGGGGGTCCAGGGCAGGGGAATCCAAGGAGGTCCAGCGGGATCCAGGGGGGTCCAGGGGGGTCCAGGGGGGTCCAGGGGGGTCCAGACGTGAGTGTGGCATGAGACAACTCTAAAGTGTCACGCAACCACTTTACCCACTAAAACCCTAAAAAACCTATGTATGGGTGTTAATTTTCTCGGAACGCGACCCTCCACGTTCCAGGTCCTCGCTATGATGCTCAAAGTTGTTGCTAAGAGACGCAACACCGCAGCGCCACCTTGCTGCGCTGGCACCAGTCGGGACGAAGAAGGCCTTCGCAAACGAGTGAAGGTGTGCCCACGTACTCGCGCGGCGTGTCGCTGACTTTGTACGGCGCTACCCCAGCTCTCTGTTCCGGGTGATTCCATCACCAAACCTCCATCCGGCCCCTCGGCAACCCCGGAACCCTAAACCCTGTGGTACGGGGCGCGTAGGACGCTCCGCTGGCGCGCGCGGACACTCGCGTCGTGTGTGCGCATGCCCTACCAGTAGCAGGATGTGTGCGTGCACTGCGTCAGTTGCCGCGCGTCCTGGTAGTAGTTTTTTCTCGCGGACTCGGGTATCTGAGTATCGGGGGATGCTCGTGTTCTTGGAGTTTTGGTGCTGGGCCCGCTCCTCGTTTGACCGCTCCGACGGCGGCGCTTAGCGCTGCCTGGCGTGCCACCCGCCGCGAGACACGCGCGGGGGGGACGTTGGGGCGCTGAGTGCGCCTCCCGCGCCTCCCGCGCCGGCGTGTCGTGTTTCGTGGTCCTGAATGGCAACCCAAACTCAGCAGATGGCATAAAGCGCGTGCCTCCTCTGTGCGCATCGCTCTCTTCCGCTTCTGAACCGACTTCCCCTCCCTTGTACGCTTGCAGGACTGCCTTCGAGCGGCGGTATGTCGATCCGCCACTCCTTTGAGGCCGCCGGCCTGCGCGCACGAGGCCTCGCTGTCGCCCTCACGGACGAGGATTCCGGGCTGGTGGTCGCGGGTTCGCCTCTAAGCCAAAGGTTACGCAATGTCGAAGGCAGGGGGGTGCAGGTTTGACACTTGACAGTATCAAAGCTTGAATTGAAAGCAGGGGCTTACACTCATTCAATTCTCGGCTTAACGTGAGCGCTTTCTGTGGGATAGGGGGTGCATTCAGGGGATGTTTAGGGGGCGTTTAGCAGGGGCGAAGGATGTCAGGGGGTGTTTAGACCGTATTTTGGGTCAGAAACGGCTCAGGTTGAGCTGAAAAGTGGACGAGTGTAAGCCCCTGGTTGAAAGCGCGCCTGGTTTCAGCGCTTGAAACTGAAAGGACATTAAGCGCTTTCAACACTAATTGCTCTGACATTGAACGTGTGGCACTGCGCCAAGGTGATATCGAAGAGCACGAGACCACCATGGAGCAGATGCGGGTGGTGGAGGCCACGGGGGCGCGTGAACATGAGCTCAAGGCGATGTTCGCCATGAACAAGGAGATCATTTTCAACAACGAGGCGAATCTTTGGAACGCGGACTCGGAGCGCGACGCGCTGATTGGCAACTTCAACAAGGCGCACCACAAGTTCAGCGAGACTGAGGCGGTCTTCCAGACTGCGTGCGACGACTACGACCATATCATCAGCGTTTTCGAGCTTGGCGACACCCAAGCCCAGGGCAGGGCGGACGCGGGGGAGCTGGAGCGGAGCGCGCAGCAGCTGGTGGTCGCGGGCACCGCCAAGCGGCTGGCGGAGGACGCGCTGAGGGGGGCGGATCAGCGGATGGATTGGCTGGAGTACGACGCCGGGCGGTACAAGGCAGGGGCTTACACTCGTCCACTTTTCAGCTCACCTTGAGCTGTTTCTGACACATATAACACCCTAAGCACCCCCTAATACCCTGTAGTACCTCGTAAACATCCCTTGAGCAACGCATAAAAGCACCCCCTTACCCAAAGACAGCGCTTACATTGAAATGAAAAGTGGACGAGTGTAAGCCCCTGGTACCAGGCGGAGATCGAGCGGCGCATGACGTACAACCATGAGCTGCAGGTCATTCTTTACACCACGCAGGAGAAGCTCAGCACCACGCAGACCAAGCTCGTCCAGCTCATCCAGGAGCACGTCGACCTCGTCAAGGAGCACGCCGCGGCGCAGGCAGAGATTGTCGAGCTGCGGGAGGAGAAAGCGGCCGCTGCCGATGCCGCCGCCGCTGCCGCTTCCGCCGCCGCCGCCGATACTGGCGACCTCAACGAGGAGCTCGAGACCGCTCTCGACTGCCTGGAGGTGGCCGACACCGCGATCGTTAGCCTGCTCGGCGAAGCGTCGGTTGCCGCCGCCGACTACGCGGAGAGCTGTGACGAGGTGGCCGTCGTGCGTGACTGGATCGCGGCGGACAAGGCGGTGGCCAAAGAGCGTGCGAACAAAGTGGAGGCGCGCGCTGCCGAGGCCCACCAGGGGGTCCTCGACACGGTCTGCTGGCAGATGCGTCGCACTGGCGCGGCGGATGCACAGGCTGCGACCCAGTACGAGGAGGGCGTCGCCCTCGTCCAGTCTGGGATGGCGCTCATGGAGTCAGCGGGAACCGCGAGGCAGGCGACCAGCAAAGACGTGGAGGAGAAGATTCTGGTGGGGCTTCGTAGATATCTCTCGCCACGTCGTCCTGCATGTCTCATGCCGCCCCATCACTTGTCACGCCCCGACTGGCCGCGTCGCCATCTGTCACGCCCCCACTGGCCGCCCCGCCACCTGTCACCTCCACGCTGACCGCATCGCTAGCGTCCACATTTTACGCCCCGCCACGTGTCATGCCCCCACTGTCCGCATCGCCATCTGTGATGCCCCTGCTGGCCGCCTTGCCACCTGTCACGCCCCTGCTGGCCGCATCGCCAGCTGTCACGATCCTACTGTACGCCCCACTACCTGTCACACCCCTGTCATGCCTCCACTGGCCACCCCGCCACCTGTCACGCCCCACTGGCTGCCCCGCCATGTGTCACGCCCCCACTGGCCGCCCCGCCACCTGTCACACCCCTGTCCTGCCCACACAGGCCGCCCTGCCACCTGTCATGCCCCCACAGGCCGCCCCACCACCTGTCACGCCCCCACTGGCAGCCCGCCACCGGTCACGTCTCAGCCCCGCCACCTGTCACGCCCATGTCACGCACACAGCCGCCCGCCACGTGTCACGCCCCCACTGGTCGCCCCGCCACCTGTCACGCTCCCACTGGCCGCGCGAGTCTGTCTCATTCTTTCGCTTGTGATTGGTCGATTCGTTTCGTGTAGTTTCGTTCCTCATTTTTAAGGCACTTTGTCATGATGAGTCAAATGTCATCCTATGACGTGGTGAGCACCATTGTACGTGGCCCTGCATCACGGATGCGGTCTCCCAGGTGCCATCCACCACGGATGAGGCCAGCGCGACTCAGGCTTCGGACGACAGCGCCCTGATTCCGCTGGGCACCCGCCAGGGCAACATCCCCTGCGTGTCTCGCAAGCCCAAGTCCAGCAACCCCACCAAGCCTAAGTCCCAGTACGTTTGGTTCCTGCCCGACCTGGTCCCCGGGGCCGTGGCGGTCACGTCCGCGGACGTGACAGCCCATTTCGCGGCGATCGCGGGGTGCACGGTCGACGACATGGTGCTTGAAGCTTTCGAGGAGACATTCGGCTATGAGCAGAAGAGGCAGGAGGGCTTGAAGGCGACTAGCACGCCCTTTACGGAGCTGGGACTGAAGCTGATCCCGGGGCCCACCGGAAACTCATTCACGAAAAAGACGGCAAAGAAGACCACGAAGAACTGCAAGGAGCGTCTCCTGACAGGCATGCAGATACTCGCCGGTAGGGTCGGCTGACGTCGTGCATACTGAGCACGGTTTTGGTATTTACGCAACGACTACGCGGTACGATCCCCTCTACTTTAAGAAACTGAGGGGTAAATCACACTGATTTACAGTTGGGGGTTTAATAACTCGAGAAGGCACCGAGATCGGTCGGTCAGGTTTTGGTCGTAGGAGTACACGTGTACACGCTTTGCTCCACTCCACACTTATGTGGTCAATTGACCAGATATTAGTGTTTGGATGCAACCCTTGCCGGCGCGGCCAAGTCGGACAAATCTGGCAAGCACGGCCGGTCGGTCGAGAAAGTGCTCAGCATGCCCAGGTAGGGCGGTGCAGGTTGACCCTTTTAAACCCAAGTTGACAGCGCCTGGAACGAAGCGCTTGAAACTTTATTACCATGAGCCGCCTTCAAACTTTGCTTTCAAATTCAACTTTCGCCGCTACATCCAGGCTCGAGTTCCAGACCGTCTCCATGAAGGAATTTCTGGTTCCTGTCTCTAACCACAGCCTGAACGGGGTAATCTACGCCGTGAACTTCCTGGAGGGCAAGCTCGTGGAGGGCAAGCACATCGCCCTCGGCCTCTAAGCGGCCAGGCTGGGTTGGGGAAAGGCGTCGGGCGGGGTGTAAGGAGGAGGGGCGCACCTAGCACTCAGGGAGGAGTCGGATGACAGCGTGCATGAGGGTTGATCGGAAATGTCCGGTCAGTGCAGCTACTCTGACGAGGGTGTCGAGGGTGACGCGGGAGGCGGCAGAGGAGGATGCGCCAATAGCGGTGGCGGAGCGACGAGCCAAGGGGCGCTTGGAGCTGGGCTTGGGGGCACGGGCGGGGCTGGAGCCGCGCTGTGAGAGGGCCTTGGGGCGGGACTTGACATCACACTCATGTAGCATTGTATTGTATAGAGCTATAACATGTCTGTAGTAAGAACGAAACGAAAGCCCTTGATGGTTCTGTCATATTAAAAGAATGTGTGATAATCTATTTTGCTAAGCGTGACGCGTTGTATTTTACATTATTGTCCAGCGATGTGATCATCTATTGCGCCGAGCGAGTCGAGCCGCCGCCGCCGCTGTTGCCCTTAGCAGCCGGCGGTCGGCCCGCTGCGCTCCCGATGCCGCTGCCGCTGCCGACGTCACCTCCGCTCTTGCCGCCCCCGCTGCCCCCGGCCCCGTCCCCACCGCTGCAGCCGCTGCCGCCGCTGCCGCTGCCGCCGCCGCCACTGTTGCCCTTGTTTCCCGCCGGTCGGAACGCCGCACTCCCAGAGCTGCGCCCGCCGCCGATACGATCCTCCCCCGCGGCGCCCGCGACGTTGCCACCCTAATAGGAGGGTCATTGATAGCAGGCACTCGACCGAGATCGGAGCACGACTCACCTTCCAGGGTGCATGCTCATACTACAGACGCGCGGAGTAGGAGGAGGAGATTCAACGACGGTCGAGTGCGTGATCTCAACACCCCCCTTCCTTGTTATTCTCGCCAATGAGGTTTCTGAAGAAGTTGACCCCCTGCAGCGCAAACACCACGTCGTCCGGCCAGCAGGGTCATTGAGAACGAGCGCTCGGCCCGGGATCAACACATGACTCACCTGCAGGGTGGATGCTTGCACATATGCGCGGCGGAGGAGGAGGAAGAGATTCAACGTCGGATCTCACGCTAATCAAGTAGGGCGCTGCAGGTTGAATCCATGGAACGCACGTTGAAAGCGCCTGGATCTAAGCGTTTTGAAACCAAATTTTTCCAAAAGTGCTTTCGATTTTGCTTCAATTACGCTTTCAATTTCAAGGACCCCCCATGCCTCGTGCACAGCCAGGCTGACCTTGCTGTTGCGCAGCACGCGGTCCACCGCCACCTTCATGTAGCGCCGCAAGTCGAATTTGAAAGCAAAATTGAAGCAAAAATGAAGGCACTGTTTTCATATTGTAGCTCCTAAGCGCTTAGTTCCAGGCGGTTCCAACGTGCATTTCATGGGTTGAACCTGCAGCGCCCCACCTTGAGCAGCGTGAGGTCCGCCATGACGGAGCACACCTGCGCGAACTCCTCGTTGGTGGCGGCGCGGATGCCGGCCTCGCGGCACAGCACCTTGCTGTAGCGCCGCAACTTGATTTTCAAAGCAAAGGTTGACGGCAGTTTATCATATTATAGTTTCAAGCGCTCAGTTCCAGGCGGTTTCAACATAGATCTCATCGGTTCAGCACGGGGGCCAGGGCGGAAGCCTGCTGGTGCCTCCTCATACACGCGGAATCGTCTCTCTCTCTATCTTTCTCTCGCCGGTTCAGCCTGCACCGCCCTACCTTGTAGCGGTCGTTGAGCGCCCCCAGGGTGGTGTCGTGCCGTGCCGCGCTGCGGAACAGTCGCACCGCAGGGGCTTACTCTCGTCCACTTTCCGGCTCAACTTAAGCGCTTTGTATGGGATAACGGGTGCGCGTAGGGGTTGCGTAGCTCGTGTCAAGGGGGTGTTAGGGGGTGTTTAGGGTGTGTATGGTGTTTTCTTGTGTCAGACACGGCTCAAGTTGAGCTGAGAAGTGAACGAGTGTAAGCCCCTGCCGCACCGCCGCGCACAGCACCATCTGCTGGTGCTGCGGCAAGCCCCGCATGTTGTCCACCACGGGGGAGGAGAAGGACGCGGAGATGGCCCGCGCCATGTGCGACATCATGACCAGCCGCCGCTTCGCCGGCGCCGCCGCCGCCGCCGCGGGCCGCACCGCCAACCAGGGGCTTACACTCGTCCACTCTTCAGCTCAACTTAAGCGCCTTCTGTGTGACAGGGTGTGCAGTTAGGGGTTGTTTCGGAGGTGTTTAGAAGGTTGTATGGGGTGGTAGGGGTGTAGAAGGTGTGCTTTTGTGTCAGAAACGGCTCGAGTTGAGCTGAATAGTGGACGAGTGTAAGCCCCTGCCGCCGCCGCCCCGTACATCTCGGCGTCGGCAGCGGCGGTCTCCGCGTCCGCCGCCGCGCAGGGGCGTACTCTCGTCCACTTTTCGGCTCAACGTAAGCACAATTTGTGGCATACGCTGGGTGCATGATTTTCCCCCAGTCTATCAGACAGGGGGACACGGGGAGGTGTGACCAAAACGGCTTAGGTTGAGCTGAACAGTGGACGAGTGTAAGTCCCTGCCGCCGCGGCGTCCGCCGCCTCCGCCGCCGCCGCCACCGCCTCCTCCTTGCACAGGCGCACGGCCAGGGTGTGGTGGCGCAAGTCGAAATTGAAAGCAAAATATGAAAGCAGATCATCATATTCTAGTGTCAAGAGATCAGTTCCAGGCGCTTTCAACGTAGATCTGATAGGGTCAACCTGCACCGCCTCACCAGCGTGCAGATGTTGAGCGCGCGGCGCATGTCGCCCGTTGCCGCCGCCACCTTGCGCGCGCACAGCGTGAGCGCAACCTCCTCGAACACCGGCCACGGAAGCCCGGCCAACCGCTGCACCAGCAGCTGCTTCAGCTGGTCCCAAGTTGTAGCGGCGCAAGTTGAATTTGAAAGCAACACTTAAGGGCGGTTCATCATATTATAGTCCCAAGCGCTTAGTTCCTGCCGCTTTCAACATGGCTTTCATCGCTTCAACCTGCACCGCCCTACCACGTGTAGGCGTTGAAGCGCACCACGCCGGGCTCGGCGCCGCGCGCGGCCAGGCGCGGCAGCGTCACCTCAACCAGGTTGATGCCGTTGGCCACGCCCACCATCACACACCGCGAGCCCCCCAGCCAGGGGCTTACATTCGACCACTTTTCGGCTTAACGTAAGCGCTTTCTGTGGAATAGGGGGTGCATTTAGGGATTGGTAAGGGGGTGTGTAGGGGGTGTCAGGGGGTAGTAGGGGGTGTTCAGGGTGTATTTGGTGTCAGAAATGGCTCAGCTTAAGCTGTAAAGCGGACGAATGTAAGCCCCTGCCCCCAGCGTGGGCAGCCCGAACAGCTCGTACAGTATGCCCTGCGCTTTCGACACCAGCTGGTCCATCTCGTCCAGCAGCACCACCACCATGGGCCCGCCCGCCGCGCCCCGCCCCGCCGCGCGCGGTACCAGCGCGCCGCCGGGTTTCTTGGCGGTGGCGGGGGTGATCACCAGGTGGCCGGTCACCAGGGGCTTACACTCGCTCACTTCAGAGCTCAACTTGAGGACCTTTGGGACACATCGCTCACGTCAGAGCTCAACTTGGACACCTTCAGGACATGTCCACGGGTTAGCTTGGGTCAAATGAGCAGCATATAAGCTTAGGTTGAGCGAAAAGGGGCAAAGTAAGCTCAAGTTGAGCGGGAATGGGGACGAGTGTGAGCCCCTGCCGGTGACGAGCTGGCGCAGCGCGGCCACCTCGGGCAGCTGGCTGATGTCGGCGGCCTCGCCGAACGCACTGCTATCCTGGCCGCCCGCCACCGGCACCCGCGGGGGGATCCCCCCCAGCTCCGTGATGATCCGCGCGAACACCTGCCGCGGCTCCGACATTGCCCAGCACCAGGGTCATCGAGCACTCGGGTTTAGGGTTTAGGGTTTAGGGTTTAGGGTTTAGGGCTTAGGGAACCGAGGTAGGAGCACGCCTTAGTGAGTCACCTTCAGGGTGCATGCTGATACCGAAGCGCGGATCCGGTTTGTCGATTCACCGTCGACGGCGTTCGTGTTGTCAATAACCCCCCAACCATGCAGTTGACAGCGGCCACCATGACCCGCTCCCCCGCGCCGCCGCCGCCGCCGCCGCCGCCGCCGCCGCCGCCGCCGCCCTTCCGCCCCGCCCACCCGCGCACCGTCGTCTCCGCCTCGGACCAGGGGCTTGAACTCGTCCACTTTCTGGCTCAACTGCTTTCCATGGGATAGAGGTGCACTTGGGGGTTGTTTTCAGGGTGTTTAGGAGGTGTGAGGGGGTAGCGAGGGGTGTTTAGGGTTCATTTAGTGCCAGAAACGGCTCAGGTTCAGCTGAGAAGTGGACGAGTGTAAGCTCCTGCCTCGGACACGGTGAGGCTCTTGCCGGTGCCGGGCAGGCCACACACGTACATGGAGCCCGACTTCTTGTGCTTCAGGCAGTCCTGGATCAGGTCCAGCACCTGCCGCCGCTCCGCCTCGCGCCAGGGGCTTACACACGTCCACTTTTCGGCTCAACGTAAGCACATTTGTGGGATACGTTGGGTCCATGATTTCCCCCCAGTCTATTACACAGGGGGACACGGGGCGGTGTGACCAAAACGGCTTAGGTTGAGCTGAGAAGTGAACGAGTGTAAGCCCCCGCCTCGCGGCCGCGCACCTCGCCGGGCGCCGTGCCCGTGTGCAGCACTGTCAGCGCCGCCGTCACCGCGTTCGGATTCGTTGGATCCCAATCCGTCTCTATCCCCTCTTCGTCGTGCTTGCCGCCGGAACCGCCGGACCTGCCCGCCGAAGCATCTTCCATGTCCACGTCCACATCGCCGCGGTCCTTGGCACGCTCCTCCTCCTTCGCCGCCGACGCCGTCGCCGCCGCCTGCTCCTGCTCCTCCTCCTTATTCTGCTCGTCTTCCTCCTCCTCCTCTTCGGCAGTCTTCTCGCTGGCGCGGTTCCTCATGGCGACGTTGCCCAGGGTGCGGGGCACGCGCATGTCCACGTAGCTCTCCAGGTACTCCGACTCCTCCTCCCGCGCGCCGCCGCCGCCGCCGCCGCCGCCGCCGCTGCCGCCGAGCTGCGCCATCACGTACTCCGCGCGCTCCGCGGCAGTGTCGCCCGCCGCATCCGCTACCTCGAGGGGACCTGCGGCGGCGGCGGTGGCGGCGGGGTCGAGCCCGCGCCGCCCTTCTTCCCGCGCCGCCGCCACTGCCGCCGCCGCCGCTGCTGACGTGGGCGACAGTAGCGCGAGTGCGCTGCCGCCGCCGCCGCTGCTGTCACCTCGCCTGCTGCCGCCCCCGCCCCCGCCGCCGACGCCCCTGCTGCCGCCGCCGCCGCTGCCGCCGCCGCCGCCTCCTCTGCTGCCACTGCCGCCTCCCCTGCCGCCACCGCCGCTGCTGCCGCCGCCGCCGCTGCCCCCCGCCCCCGCCCCAGCTTTGCGCGCCAACTCAGCCTGCAGCATCTCGCTCAGCTCCACCGGGTCCTCACACGTCGCCTCGAAGCCGGTCACGCGCTGGTACTCGTACGCCAGCACGGTGATGTCCAGCCCTCCGCTACTGCCGCCGCCGCCGCCGCCGCCGCCGTCGCCGCCGCCGCCCAGGCGGTGCGCCGCCCCCAGCTCCGCAGCCTCCCACCGCAAGGATCCAAGGGTTTATGATTTAGGGTTTAGGGTTTAGGGCTTAGGGTTTAGGGTTTGGGGATTAGGGCAATCTCTACTCCATCCGCCATCAGCGTACATCCCGGGGTTTATCGCCAGTCTGACGATCAGAGCATGACTCATGACTCATGACTTACCTTCAGGGTGCATGCATGTACAGACGCGCGGGCTCGGGGCTCGGCTCGTCGATTCAACGCTGGTCGGGTGCGCGTTGCGAATAATCCCCCTGCCATGCGGCGGCCCAGCGCCTCGTCGTCCGCCACGGCGCGCGCCGACTGGGCCCGCGCGGCGGCGGCGGCAGCGGCGGCGGCGGCGGCCGCGTCCCCCGCCGACACCATGCCCTCCACCGACACCGAGTACTCGTTCTGTTTTGCCTCCGCCGCCGACCAGGGACCGACCGATATTACTAGGATGTCATCATCATGAAATTTGAACCCTCGTGTCCTTAATTGAATGCCAACCTGCGATGGGGCGGGCGAGCAAACATCATCGTCAGTCCCTACTGCCTCCTCCTCTGCCGCCTCTGCCGCCTCCTCCGCCGCCGCCGCCTCCGCCGCCGCCGCCTTGGCCGCTGCCCTCTTATCTGCTGACTTCTTCGCTGACGCCTTCTTGGCTGACGCCGCCGCCTCCGCCTCTGCCGCCTTCGCTGCCTTCGTTGCCGCCTTTTGAGCCGCCGCCGAAAGCGTGGGCTGCTTGGCGGACTTGGCGGCGCCAGCCGGGGCCGCGGGTGCCGGCGGTGCCTTGCGCTTCGTCCCCGTGGGAGTCAGAGCGGCCGCCGACGCCGCCGCTGCTGCCGCCGCTGCCGCCGCCGCGGCAGCGTCGCCGCCCCAATGGTCGCGAAAGGCTGTGATCACCCGGCCTGTGGAGGCGAATTTTGCGCGGCTCTTGGGGTAGCCCGCGGGTGCGCCCGGCGGCGGCGGCGGCGGGTGCCAGTACTTGTCGGTCTTGGCTCCACTATTCCGCGACTCGATGGTGCACCACCACCCAGGGGCTTACACTCGTGCACTTCTCAGCTCAACTTGAGCGCTTTATGGGATAGGGGGTGCGCGTAGGGGTTGTGTGGCCCATGTCAAGGGGGTGTGAGGGGGTGTTTAGGGTGTGTAGGGTGTGTTTGTGTGTCAGACACGGCTCAAGTTAAGCTGAAAAGTGAACCAGTGTAAGCCCCTGCCACCACCCCGGCGGCAGCTCCACACCCAGGTCCTCCAGCACCTTCGCGCGCAATTCCTCCAACGCCCTATCCACATCGGATTGGGCTGGGGGCGTGCGCGGCGCCACGGCCTTGGACTGCGCCGGGGTCTTCCCGCCCGCCCCTGAAGCTCCCGCCGCCTCCGCTGTCGCCGCCGCCGCCGCCTTCGCCTGGCGGGCGCGGTTTTGTTTGGAGGGCGCGGTGGCGGCTACGGCTGCGGCTGCGGATGACTGCGCGCGGCTGCTTTTCCTGGGAGCGAGGGTGGGAGCAGCGGCCGCTGCTTTCGCCGCTGCCTGCCGCGGCTGCGCCGCTGTTTCCGATTTCCCAAGCACCGGAGCCTCCTCCTCCTGGGTTGGCGACACTGCCTCCTCCTCCTCTTCCTCCCCCTCCTCCTCCTCCTCCTCTTCCTCCGCTTCCTCCTCCTCCTCCTCCTCCTCCTCCTCCTCGTCCCCCTCCACCGCTGCCGCCTCTTCCTTTTCCTTCTTCATATCGTCTTCATCTGCCTCATCCTCCTCCCCCGCCGTAGCATCGGCCGCTGCCTCCTCCTCCGCCGCCTCCGCCGCCTCCTTCGCGTCGTCCGCCTCCCGCGCCTCCTCGTCGTCGTCGGTATCTCCCGAGACGTCGTGGTCCATCGCATCACCCTCCGCCCCCTCCGCCGCCACGGAGTCGATCTCAGCCGCCAGGTTTCGCCTGGGCTCCCCCTCCTTCGCCTCCTCCTCCTCCACCTCCTTCTCCTGCTCCTCCTCCTCCTCCGCCTCCTCCTCCTCCTGCTGCTGCTCCTCCTCTGCCGCCTCATCCTCTGCCACCGCATCCGCCTCCTCCACTGCCTCCGCCGACGGCTGGAAGTGTTTGACCACGTTACTAGCGATCCGACACACGTTACTACCGACACACCCCTCGGACGAGGGTCGATTACATACTTAAAAGATGTGATTGGTTGAGTGGATGACTTTGACAACTCGACCAATCACATCAGGGTAAATATCGATCGATCTCGATCGACATCGGTCAAAGCATAACAGGCATGTCATGGGAAAGCAGGTCAAATAACGTCAGTCCCACCTCAGGGGAGTGGAAGTATGTGCGCTGCGCGCGGCACCCATTATTCTTATTGTAAAACGGCACGTCGTCCACCACGAACTCCACCCACCAGCCATCCGCGGCTAGGTCGACATTCACGCCAGTTTCGGTCAGCACTTGCTGACTCATCTCGCGCAACGCGTCAGCTTTGGTGGCGGCGGTGGCGGTGGCGGCGCGGCGAGCGGAGGCGGTGGCGGCGCTGTCGGCGGGGGAGGGTGGTAGCCCGCGTTTGCTGGCCCGGCGAGCGGCGGCAGCGGGGGCGGCCTCGTTCACCGCTTCGCTCGTCGCCGCCGCCCCCTCCTCGCTCGCAACCTGACCCGCCACCTCGCTCGGCGCCGCCGCCTCCTCCTCGCCCGCCATCTCACTGGCCCCGTCGCCCGTTGCCGCCGCCGCCTCCTCCTCCGTGCTCACCACCTCACCCGCCGCCTCGCACGGCGCCGCCGCCACCGCCGCGTAGAGCCTGGTAGAAACCCCTGAAACCTCCATCAACACACTTGCAAACGCTCATTACGTGAGTTGAATGCCTCCCGCCTAAAGTTTTGAGCAGTTTCTGCCGGCCCGCAACCCCAAGGGCCCACAGCGGAAAAATCGCAGCGGCAGCGAAGCACGTACAGGTACACAGGTGGACGAGCAGGTTCAGGTTTAGGGTTTAGGGTTTAGGTCTAAACCCCAAACAGAGAGGCCCTGGCCCTACCGGCGCTGCCGGCCGCTTCTTGAGCCGGTTCTTGACATGCGTCAGCGCTGCGGCCTCGCCGCGCAGCTTGGTGCCCGGGGCCATCGGGTCATAGAACACCTTTTCGCCGCGCCGCCCTGCCTCCTCCCACTCCACGCGCCACCCGTCTTCCAGCTCGTGGCCTTGCAGCTTCTTACTGACCTTCATCTTAAACTGCTCAAGCGCGCGGTCGCAGTCCCAGTTGGGCGGGTGACAGGGCTCCGCCGGGTCGTGCGCCGCGACTTCGGCGGCGTCGGCGGCGGCGGCCAAGTGCGCGGCGTCGGCGGCGGCGTCCTTAGCAGCAGTAGCGGTAGCGGCGGCCGCTGCAGCAGCGGTGACTGCAGTGGCCTTAGTGTAGCGGCGCAAGTTGAAATTGAAAGCATAAGTTGACAGCAGTATATCTCACGTTAATGTCAAGCGCTTACCTCCAGGCGGTTCCAGCATGGGTTTGATAGGGTCAACTTGCACCGCCCTACCCTAGCAGCGGTAGCGGTAGCGGCGGCGGCTTTAGCATCGGTAACTGCGGTGGCCTTAGTGTAGCGGCGCAAGTTGAAATTCAAAGCAAATATTGAAACCAGGTTGTCGTAGTTTTGTTTCAAGCGCTGAGTTCCAGGCGCTTTCAACTTGAATTTCATCGGTTGAACCTGCACCGCCGCACCTTAGCAGCGGCATCGGCGGCGGCGGCGGCAGCGGCAGCGGCAGCGGCGGCAGCAGCCTTACCAGCGGCAGCGGCGGCGGCGGCGGCGGCAGCCCTCACCTTCGCCCAGGACCTGGTACAAAATGCTAAACTCATTCGCACGGGTGGCGTTGAACTCAAGACTCGGGTGCTGGCAAGTGTCATGAAGGATGTTGTGAGCAGTCGATACCAGGCCCTACTTTGGCGGCAACTTTAGTGGCGGAGGTGGGTGCGGCGGCGGGGGCGGGGGGTTTTGTGGACGTCCACTTGGACACCTGCCCAGCCACCACGCCGCCGTCCTTCGGGTACACCCGTAGGTGCTCAACCACGTCGAGTGCCTCGCCAATCATGTCGCCGCTAGCTAGGGCCTGGCCGCTCGTTCCCTGACGGTTCGCTCAAAGTGCACGGTATGGGATATGTGCTAATGATATGGGATATGCGCTAATGATATGGGAGATGACAGTATCGATGCGGTCATCCCCAATATGGGATATCTTGTCACTCTGACAGGGCAGGAGTGGGGCGGCCCCCTGCCGCTGACAGGCGCCACGAACATTGCGTACTTCCGCGGCTGCCGCTTGCCCGGGGTCTCCGTGAACTGCACGTCCCACCCTTCCGCTAGGGCCATGCTGCACCAGTACCCGCCATGTCATCCACCACACAGTGTGCCGGTGGTACGATACGGACAAATAGTTTGGGGTGCGACATACACTACGGGCAAACAGTGCGAGGTGCACTCGGCCCCGCCTTCGGCAAGGTCGAGATGTGGATGGTGCTGGCGCACGACGTCCCGTAATTTGGCGAGCTCGGCGTCTTTGTCTTGCGCGTCATCGGGGAGTGCACGCGCGCGCGCGCCCGCCGTCGCCGGCGTCGCGGCGGCCGCGGCGCCGCCGCGCATTGTGCGAGACGGCGTCGAGTAGGACACCTCGCCGGCCGCCAGGGCTGCTGCTGCTGCTGCGCCCGCGGCGATTGCGGGTGTGGCTGCGATATCGGCTCGGCCACGGTTGACGGTGGGGGAGGATGTCGCGGCGCCCTTGCCGCGCTTCGCCGGGTGAGCGCCGCCGCCGCCGCTGCCGCCGCCGCCGCCGCCGACGACCGTCCCGCCGCCGGCGGCGACATCGTTCGAAAACAGCTGGCGGTTCTCCGGCGGCGCGCCCATCGCCGCTGCGGGTGGTGGCGCCGCTCCGCCTACTGGGCTGCCCTTGCTCACTGGGCGCGGGCGTTTGCTGTTGCCGATGCCGGTGCCACCGCCGCTGGTGCTGGTGGGGCCGGCGGCGGCGGCGGTGGAGCGGGAGGAGGAGCGCCGGTCCCCGTCAGGTGGTGACTGCGTGGACGCGACGGGGTCCGCGTTGGGCGTGGCGCAGGGTCCGGTGCACGATGAGCGAACAGTCTGGGCACGAGCGCGGGGGACGTGTGGGTAAGCGGTAGACGTTGTCTCAGTGAACGAACAGAGTGGCCAAAGGGCAGGCCTGGCCAGGCCAGAGAGGAGGATGCGGCGAGTGTGTATGGTACTCCGGTACACTGTGCGCAGACAGATACGAAGCCCTGCCTCCGCCGCTGCCGCCGTCATCGCTCGGGGGGAGCGCGTCGGAGCCTTGAATTACCTTCGGACGAGAATCTACTTGTTAGGCCTTAGATCCCCAGCAGCAGTGCCCACGCACGGAGCGGCGTTTTAGTACCGCCTCGTGCGCCGCCGATGACGCCGAGCGGCTGCGGCTGCTTTATTGCGCCGACATCCGCCTCGCGTATCGGGGGTCGCGCCCGGTGCTGTGCGTCGCGTGCCTCGCGCGCAGCGGCCCCTCGTCACCCTTCCTATGCAAGCGGGAAAAATTTCAAAAACACATGCGCCATGTCAGATTCTTTAGGGTTATATTTTGAGGCTTTTGGGCGAGGTTTAGGGTAAAAGCACCCAGCGCCAGCCGGATCATAAACGGGGCGCGCTTGCGCTCGTGCCCCACACGCCATACAATGGCGACGTGCGCGGGGCCCGGTCTCGCGGCGGCGGCCTGCGTCGGGTCCAGTGGACGGAAGGGAGGTGGCGGCGACGGCGGTGGCGGGGGGGCGGCGGCGAGCCTCCGCCAACGGCAGCCTGGGAGGAGCCGCCGCGATCGACCCTTCGCCTCCCCGGTCCCGGCATCAGCCCCGGCCACCAGGCAGGGGCTTACACTCGTCCACTTTTCAGCTCAACTTGAGCGCTTTGCATGGGATAGGCGGTGCGCGTAGGGGTTGTGTAGCCCGTGTGAAGGGGTGTTCAGGGTGTGCAGGGTGTTTTATTGTGACAGACACGGCTCAAGTTGAGCTGAGAAGTGGACGAGTATATACTGCCCCTGCCACCAGGCGTGCCGACTCTCATCCCAGTCTCAGGGGATGCGCGCGAGGGTCGCGTCGACGAGCGGCGGTAACGGGGGCAGCGGCGGCGGGACCGGGGGCGGCGTCAGCGGAGGGGACGGCGGCCGAGGAGGCGCGGGCGGTGGCGGGGGCGGTGGCGGGGGCGGCGGAAGCGGAAGCGGCGGTGGCGCGGCCCTGCGACCTCTACGATGTGAGCGACGTGTTGACGCCCTACGCCACGGCGTGGGGCTGGCAGAAGGCGATGCTCGCCGCGCGCCTGGCCGCTCTCTCAGAGGCATCTGAATCGCAAGAGGCCTCCTCCTCCTCCTCCTCCTCCTCCTCCTCCTCCTCCTCCTCCTCCTCCTCGTCCTCCTCCTCCTCGTCGGCGTCCTCCTCCTCCTCCCCCAGCCCGCCGCTGCTGGGCGCGCGGGACTGCCTGTTACTGGTGCAGCACTTTCCCGTCATCACCCTGGGCACCGGCAGCACCCCCGACAACCTGAAGTTCGATCCCGAGGACCCAGACGCTCCGTTCCCGGTGCACCGCACTGAGCGGGGCGGCGAGGCGACGTACCACGGGCCCGGGCAGCTGGTGCTTTACCCGATCCTGAACCTCCAGGCGCACACGCCGGACCTGCACTGGTACATGCGGAGCTTGGAGGAGGTGGCCATCTTGGCGATGGAGGAGTTGGGGGTGCGCGGCGCGGGGCGCGTGGTTGGGCTGACGGGGGCGTGGGGCAACTGCGGCGTCGCCGACGAAGGCGGCAGCGGGCCGGGCGGCGGCGGCGGCAGCGGCGGGCGGCGTGGCGGCGGCGGCGGTAGCAATAGCGTCGAACATAAGGCAGGGCCGTACACTCATACACTTGTTCACTCGTAGACGTTCCAGACTCATTGTAGCTTACGCCCTTCGTCCCTCAAACTACTCAAGTCATCCCACTAGAAACGGCAAAGGTGCTTAAGTTAAGACGGTCACTTTTCAGCTCAACTAAAGCTTATGCCCTTTTCGTCTCTGAACCACTCTAGTTATCGGTACCATTTGATACTTCAGTCGATTGAGTGACATCACCGCGGACACGCTTGGGCAGTCTGCTCCACCGGCTTAATTAAGCCGACTTTCCGAACTTGGATCGCGTATGGGCATTTCACCCACGAAATCCCCCCCCGCCCAACTTATCCATTAAATCCAAATTTCTCCCTGTGGGCGACACGCGATCAAATCTCGTAGGTGAAATGCCCATACGCAAAAATGAGATACAAATTCGGGGCTGGTTTGGAGGCGGCTTAGTTAAGTCTGTTGCGCGGACTGCTGGGCGGGCCGTGACATGTGGTGGCGGCTATCGGGGTGCGCGCGCGGCGGTGGGTGACGTACCACGGCATGGCGTTGCAGGTTGACCCTATCAAACCGGTGTCTAAAGCTTGAAATCGCCTGGAAGTATGCGCTTGAAACTAGAATATGGTAAACTGCTTTCAAGCTTTGCTTTCAAATTCAACATGCGCCGCTCCACCACGGCATGGCGTTCAACGTGGACCCGAGGCTGGAACACTTTGGCCATATCGTCCCGTGCGGCATCGGCGACCGACCGGTGGGGAGCGTGGCACAGCTGCTAGGGGGCGGCGCAGGCCTGGTCAGCAACGCTGGTAGGGCCAGTCGAAATATGCTCTGTTTTTCCGCCCAAATTCCCTATGCTTAATTCCTAAATTCAGCCTATTATGCTCGGATTATACCCAAATGCCTAAATTTCCCGGCGTTACTGATGCGCTTATGGTGCCGAAAGTAATTCCGGCGTATTCCGGCTGGCCCTAGACGCTGGAGGTATTGTATCAGGAACCGACGGCGAAGACGGCGAAGACGGCGGCGAAGAGGACAGCGGTGGCGGGTGCGACGGCGGCGGCGGGGTTGACTCACTGTATGGGCAAACAGTTAGGGGCGGCGTCGGCGGCGGCGGCCTGGTGAGCAACGATGGAGGCATAGTATTAGGGAGCACGTGGCAGGCAGTGGTATGGCGGTGCAGGTTGACAGCATCAAACCCGTGTTGAAAGTGTCTTTGGTCTCAGCGCTTGAAGCTACAATATGATGAAACGCTTTCAAACTTTGCTTTCACTTTCAACTTGCGCCGCTACACAGTGGGTGACCCGGAGCTGATGCTTCGGGCCAAGGTGGGGGCGTGCAGGTTGACCCGAGATTAAGCCCCCGGGTTGACGGCGCCCGATTTAGTTTCAGCGCTTGAAGCTAACACATGATGAACCGCTTTCGAACGTTGCTTTCAATTTGAAGTTGCGGCACTACAGCGCGGTGGCACTACTGGCGGCGTTCGAGGAGGTGTTTGGGGTGGAGCTCGTGGACAGGGGGGGCGTGCCGCCGGTGTGACTGGGCAGGGGGGGCGTGCCGCGGCTCGGGGCGCCGCCGGAGGGGGGGCGCCGGGGGGGGCGTCGCCGGGGGGCGTGCCGCAGGTGTGACTGCTCGCTCGATATGTACCAGCGTACCCGTGTGCACGGTGGCGCCGCTGGCCACGTGTGAGGAGGAGGTGTTTGGCATCGATCATGGAGCTGGTGGCACAGGGGTTGCGCCACCGGTGGACGGCGGCCGGGTCGTAGGTTGCTTCGTGCTTATGTTCATAGCTCTCAGGTTATCCTTGGTATGCTCCGAGGTTGCTTCGTGTGTGTCATACTCGTAGCTCTAGTCGGTAGGTTGAAAAATAGACATAGGGCACCTGGTTCACCGGGGCTCACAGCGGTGAGATTGAAAAGCGGCCAGCAGCGCCCGTCCGATCAACCACATCACGGCAGATGCCGTGACCGCAACGTGCACCTGCCTGCACTCGAATCCTGCAGCCACTTGAGCGCCTCCAGCTGCCCCTTAGCAGTGGCGCCTGTCGGAGAGGCACCCCGGGGGCTGCGGCTGCGGCTGTGACGTTGAGACGGAGGTGCTCGAGAGGTTGGACCCCACCGCACCGCCGGCACCTCGAAAGACACCCGTGCTCGGCAGGTGCGGCGCATTTACAGGGCGGCGGTGGTGGCCATGGGCGGCCCGCTTAACCCTACGTCTACGAGTAAAAACCCCAAACCCTAAACCCTGGCTGCCTTGTCTTGGTTGGAACCGAAGGTGCCCACCTCCATTCTTCGCCGCGCAGGACGCAGGCCATGGCTCCCACCCTGACGCGCCTCGGCGCCGGCGCCCTCGTCGCGTTGATCCTCGCCGCCGCCGCCGCGCCCCGCGCCGTCGCCATGGGCACGGGCACGGGCGCGGCGTCGCCCTACGCCGTCGTCGACGCGCGCAACTCGGGGCTCGAGTTCGAGAACCTGCCCGGGTTCACGCGCTCGGTGTACGAGCGCGATCACGCGGTCATCGCGCCCGAGTCGCGGGCAGGGGCTTACACTCGTTCCCATTTCCGCTCAACTTGAGCTTACTTTGCCCCTTTCCGCTCAACTTAAGCTTACATTGTCACCCACATGACCCAGCCTAACCCGTGGGTGCGTCCCGAATGATGTGCTCAAGTTGAGCTCTAACTTGAGCGATGTGTTTCCGAAGGTCCTCAAGTTGAGCTCTGAAGTGAACGAGTGTGAGCCCCTGGTCGCGGGTGTACACCGGCATGTTCGGGTGGACCAACACCAACGCCGCGTGGCTCATCACCCCCGCCATGGCCGGTGGCCCGCAGTTCTCAATGTACCAGGTGAGCGACGTGTCGGGACACCTCATCCGCTTCTCCCTCTCCGAGCGTAACGCGTACTCTTAGCTCCCTCTGACCCGATACGTTGTAGTTGGACTGTGTTGTGATGAGGTGGTGCGTGTGGTACACCTGGTGCTCCGGCGCTGACCATCCGAGCTCCGACGTGACACGCAGGCGGTGATGAAGCCGGGGGGCGAGAGCGGCGTGCCCGCGGTAGGACGGTGCAGGTTGACAGCATCAAAATCCGAGTTGAAACCGCGCCTGGTTTGAGCGCTTGAAACCAAACTGTGATGAACCGCTTTCAAACGCTGCTTTCAGTTTAAACTTGCGCCGCTACACCGCGGCGGGCGCGTGGCGCTTCGTCTTCGTGATGGACGGCGAGGTCCTCGTCACGGAGGAGGCGGTGGAGCCCGGGGGCAGGGGCTTACACTCGCTCCCTTCAGAGCTCAACTTGAGGACCTTTGGGAAATATCGCTCACGTTAGAGCTCAACTTGAGCACCTTCGGGACACAGTCACGGGTTCATCTGGGTCAAATGGGGGACAAAGTGAGATGAAGTTGAGCGGAAAGGGGCAAAGTAAGCTCAAGTTGAGCGGAAATGGGAACGAGTGTAAGCCCCTGCCCGTGGGCATGGCCTGCACAATCGTTCCCTGTTTCGACTCAACTTGAGCCGCTGTGTCCCTGACCCCGCTTGATGCATCCCTCGAAGGTGCTGAAGTTGAGCAGAACAGGGAACCGAGTGCACGGCTCTGGGCGGGGCCGGTGCCGCAACCTCCACCACACACACCGTGGGCCACGGCGGGTACGCCTACTTCCCGGCGGACCACGCGCACACGCTGGTGAGCACGGGCGGCGCGTCGCTGCTCGTCTACGAGAAGATGTACGTCGCCCCCTCCGGCGCGGCCGCAAACCCTAAACCCTAAACTCTAATACTAGACCGTTTCCCTGAACCCTAAGCCCTACACCCACGTCATCCTCGCCACGTCACATGATGCCGTTTAACTCGTGACACGAGGGTTCAAAATGCGTGTCGATGATGTGGCGGGCACCGGTACACTATTCGGTGGATGCCGGCCACAACACAGGACGCCGTTTGACACAAGAAACGACGGATCGTGTTGGATGCCGATGACGTGGCAGGCAGTACCTGGTAGGCCCTACTTCGTGGCGCGGTAGCGGCTATGCTGGGGCCGGATCCCAGGAAGCCGCAGATGATCGTGGGGCACACGGAGCAGCAGCCCAACATCCCGACCGCCGGCGAGGTGTTCGGTCTCAAGAAGCTGCTGCCGCAGACCCTGGAGTATGACTGCAACTTTCACGTCATGGTAGGGCGGTGCAAGTTGACCCTACCAAACCCACGTTCAAAGCACCAGGAACCGAGCGCTTGAAACTAAGATATGAGGAACTGCTTTCAAATTTTGGTTTCAATTTCAACTTGCGCCGCTCCGTCATGGACTTCAAGCCCGGCGAGTCGCTGTACGTCAAGGTAAGGCAGTGCAGGTTGACCCTATCAAACCCAAGTTGAAACCGCCTGGAACTAGGCCATTGAGACTAAAGTGTGATATACTGCTTTCGACTTCTGCTTTCAAATTCAACTAGCGCCGCTACGTGAAGGAGGTTCACTACAACCAGCACGGCCTCATGCTACTCCAGGGCAAGGGGATCTACCGGCTGAACGACAAGTGGTACCCCGTGCAGGCGGCAGGGGCTTACACTCGCCCACTTTTCAGCTCACCCTGAGCCGTTTTGGTCAGGGAGTCGTACTGTGTCCAGATTCTGACGAGTTATGACCCATCTATCTACTGAAGGTACCCAGCGTATCCCACAAACGGTGCTTACGTTGAGCTGAAAAGTCGACGAGTGTTAGGCCCGTGCAGGCGGGCGACGTCATCTGGATGGCGCCCTTCGTGACCCAGTGGTATGCCGCGCTGGGCACCACGCGCAGCCGCTATATCATCTTCAAGGACACCAACCGCGACCCCATCGCGCCCTACACCCCGGGCAGGGGCTTACACTCGTCCACTTCTTAGCTCAATCTCAGCCATTTTGGTCAGTGAGCCGTTTTGTGTTCAGATTGTGGCAAGTTATGACCCGTCTATCTAATGAAGATACCCAATCTTCCCACAAAAAGCGCTTACGTTGAGTCGAGAATTGGACGAGTGTAAGCCCCTGACCCCGGGTACCATGTGAAGCTACTCATTGAACGCTGAGCGCCGTTCGCGCATAGTCGTTTGAGCGTTGAGCGATTTTTTAGCAGTGAGCGGTGAGCGTAGTTGAGTCAATCATTTTGGCAATTAAATCATTTTCTAAACTATACAGGATGCCACGCGTGATGTGAACGCTGAGCGTCGTTCGCGCACAGTCATTTGAGCGTTGAGCGATGATTGAGCATTGAGCGGTGAGCGTAGTTGAGTTAATCATTTTGGTAATCAAATCATTGTCTAAACTATATACGATGCCACGCGCGATTCGTTTCGTCTGCATTGCTAGAGCAATTCGATGCAATTGCCACTTCCCCTCCTCGCCACCACACATTTTCCTCCCTCCCTCCACCTTCGTTCGACTACCATATGCCCACACGCCCACACGCTCCTCCTCGTCCACAACACAGCCTCCGCTCAACTGCCAGATGTCGACCAGCGTCCTGCGCTCGCCTCACGGGGGCCAGGCCAGGGCGAAGGCCTGGTGCCTCCGCAGACATGCGGAAGCGGCCTCGCTGTTTACCAGATATCGACGCGGTCGCCCTCGGCGCGCCACAGCCCGTCGCCCTCCGCCACCCCGAAGGCCGCCACGAACTCGGGCATGTTGGAAACGGTGCCGTTGACGCGCACCTCGGGCGGCGCGTGCGGGTCCGTGGTGTAGCAGCGCAAGTTGAATTTGAAAGCAAAGTTTGAAAGCGGCTCATCATAATCCAGTTTCAAGCGCTTGGTTCCAGGCGCTTTCAATGTGAGCTTCATGGGGTCAACCTGCACCGCCCCACCGTGGCGATGTGCTTGGCGGCCAGCGCGGCGGTGATGTTCTGCCGCCACACGGTGGCCCACGAGAAGAAGAAGCGCTTCTCAGACTCGGTCGGGTAGCTGGCGGGCGCGGCGGTGGAGGCCTATCCCCAGGGACGTACACTCGTCCACTTTTCAGCTCAACGTAAGCGCTTTCTGTGTGATAGGGGTTGCACTGAGGGGGTGTTCAGGGAGTGTTTAGCAGGTGTGTGGGGGTAATAGGGGGTGTTTAAGGTGTGTATTTTGTGCCGGAAAGGGCTCAGGTTGAGCTGAGAAGTGGACGAGTGACAGCCCCTGCCTCCCCCTCGGCGCCAAACTTCTTCCACGCGCGGTACGCCAGCCGCAGCCCGCCCAGGTCCGCGATGTTCTCGCCCAGAGCCCAGGGCCTGCCCAATTGAGCTGCTTCGTCGCTGAAATAAATCAAGTCATCACTTGGAAGTGCTCCAAGTTCAGCTCAACTTGAGCCGCTTGGTCGCTGAAACCAGCCCAAGTGCCACATCATAACGGGGCGGTTGGCAGACCATGCCTGGGTGAGCTCGCCGTTGACGTTGCGGCACGTGCAGTTCTTGCCGTTGACCAGGGGCTTACACTCGTCCACTTTTCAGCTCAACTGAAGCGCACTCTGTGGGACAGGGGTGCATTTTGGGTTTGTTTCGGGGGTGTTTAGGAAGCGTTTAGGAGGTGTCAGGGGGTATTAAGGAGTATCACGGGTTTATGGTTTAGGGTGTAGGGTTTAGGGTGTTTAGGAGGTGTTTAGGAGGTGTTTATGAGGTGTCAGGGAGTATCAAGGATGGGGTGTTTAGGGTGCACTTGCGTCAGAAACGGCTCAGGTTGAGTTGAAAAGTGGACGAGTGTAAGCCCCTGCCGTTGACGACCACGGAGCGGATCCCCGGCTGGGTGAGGGAGAAGGGCCCCTTGGCCTTCTCCTCGCACTCCTCGTCCTTGCACCAGGGTCACTGAGAACAAGCACTCGAACCAAGATCGGAGCATGACTTGCCTCTAGGGTGAATGCTCATACAGACGCGCGGACTTGATACGTGGTGGCCGACCGACTCTCCGACCGTCGTACGACCATTAACCCTCGCATTCGCAAAACGGCCGAACTCGATTTCGGTTTGACATGGATTCAACGTCGGTGGAATGCTTGGGGTGTAAGATTTAGGGTTTAGGGTACAGGGTTTAGCAATCAGGGTTTAGGGTTTAGGGCTTGTGCCGAGTAACCCCCGCGCCTGGGTGTGCACCACGGTGTCGCCCGCCTGCTTCACCATCACCGCCGCGCGCGCCACGAAGGATGCCTTGTCCTCCTCCGCCCACCAGTCGTTCAGGTCGCATCTCACATCAGTACGGTCAGCGTGGACAGTGTGTACAGTGTGGTTTAGTGTGGTCAGTGTCGTCGAGGTCAGTGAGGTTAGTGTGTTCAGAACGGTCGTCCTACCAAATGTCAAGCCCCCGGTTTGGTCGCAACGGTCGTTCTACCAAATGTCAAGCCCCCGGTTTGGTAAGAACGGTCGTTCGCCCGAATATCAAGCCACCCGGTTTGGTCATGTAACCAGTGGATGAGGATGCCATACCAGTCGTTGAGGTTGCCCTGGGCGTCGTACTTGCGGCCCTGGTCGTCGAACCCGTGCGTGATCTCGTGCCCGATCACCGCGCCGATGGCGCCAAAGTTGATGGCCGGCACTCATCCACCAGAACTGGTCTGGCGATGTGACCAACGAAAGGTTTGCAGAGCTATGAATGAAGTGATGACGGGACCGAGTGGCCGTGTAGATGACACGTGGGTCACGAGCATCATCCCGAACCACGCCAGTGAGGCTCATGTTCTGAAGGCGACGTGTACAGGTGCACTGTGAGCACAGGCGGGTATGTCCATTAGGGTTTAGGGTTTAGGGTTGGCTCTGGCCCCACCGAAGTTTATGGCGGGATCCACTGTGGGGTCGAAGAAGGGGGGCTGCAGGATGGCGGCGGGGAACACGATCGAGCAGCAGGGTCATTCACCACAAGCATGGTCTATTAACTCAAGGAAGCCGTCCACCCGCCATAAAGTTATCACGTGCCAACACTTACGCAGGAGGGTCATTGAGCACAAGCACTCGAACCGACATCAGAGCAAGACATACGGTACGTTCAGGTTAAATGCTCGTACAGACGCGCGGATTCGGTTTGTCGATTCAACGTCGGTCGACTGCTTGTGGTTATACTTGTCGCCACTAAACTGACCCACTAGGGTACTATTGACGCTAAACTAGGCTAAACTAGCCTAGTTTACGCCCCCCCTATTTTAGGCCCCTGTCTAATCACTAACCACTAACCACGAAACACTAACCACTAACGCTAAACTAGGCTACACTAGCCTAGTTTAATACCCCTCCTCGTCAGCACTAGCCCAGTTCGACAAATATACGTTGTGGTCAATAACCGCCCTGCCTCGTTGAGCATCGGGTGGTAGTAGGCGTTGACCTGCTGCGGCGCCATGAACCACATGCCGCGGTCCACGGGGGCGTTCATGCGCTTGAGCGACAACGCGAACTCGAACTTCTTGGCGGCCAGCACGTTGGAGTAGTAGGGCGCCGCAGGGTCAAGCGCCAGGGCGCTGTAGTCGATCCACTGCTTGTAGCGCCGCAAGTTGAATTTGAAAGCAAAGTTTGAAAGCAGTTTCTCCAGTTATGGTTTCAAGTGCTTACTTCCAGGCGCGTTCAACACGGGTTTCACAGTGTCAGGTCCAGTAATTTACACTCGTTCACGTTAGAGCTCAACTTGAGCATCTCCAGGACACATTCATGAGTTAAGTTGGGTCAAACGGTGGACAGAAAAGCTCATGTTGAGCTGAAATCGGAACGAGTGTAAGTCCCTGGTCAGGCCGACCTGCACCGCCCTGCCTCGTCGGGATACCCGATCTTGACGCGGAACCCCGACATTTTCTCCAGCGCGCGCGCGCGCGTGCCGTCCGACATCCACGGCAGCTCCTTCAGCCGCTCCTCCACTTAGGGCCCGCTACATGTTTTTTCAGCGTTTTAGGGTTTAGGGTTTAGGATTTAGGGTTTAGGTTGCCTACCACGTCATCCAACGAATATTGAATCCTCGTTCCATGAGGGGAACGGCATCCTAGGGTGTGGCCAGCAGCATCTGGCAGGCCCCGTCTCAACCGCTGAGGGACCGACCCTAGGCCCTAAACCCTAACCCTAAACCCTAACCCTAAACATTAAACCCTACCTCCACTGCTGCGGAGACGGCGGCCACGAGCGACACGGCGGCGTCCTTGGCCGAGCCCGGGAAGTGCTCCTCCACGTACTTCTTACCCACCAGCTCCCCGACCAGCCCGTTCGCGTGCCCGATCACGCGCTTCCACCGCGGCTTCAACTCCTTCTGCCCGGGGCTTACACCCGTCCACCTGTCAGCTCAACGTAAGCGCTTTTCGTGGGACAAGGGGTATTTAGGGGGTGTATAGGGAGTGGTTAAGGCGGGGGTGACGGGGGTGTTTAGGCGTTAGGGGATGTGTTGAGTGTCAGATACGGCTCAGGTTGAGCTAAGAAGTGGACGAGTGTAAGCCCCTGCCTTCTGGCCGCTCAGCTCCTTGCTGTAGCGGCGCAAGTTGATTTCGAAAGCACAATTTGAAAGCACTTTCTCATGTTCTAGGTTCAAGCGCTTAGATCCAGGCGTTTTCAACCGGAGTTTTAATTATGTCAAGCTGCACCGACCTACCTTGCCGAAGAACGCGAAGTCCTCCTCCACAAAGTCGTCGGACAGGTAGTCGGCGGCGCGCGTGGCGCAGTGGAACTTGGCGTACGCGCGCACGGCGGCGGGATCCACCGCGCCGCCGCCTGGGCCGCCGCCCGCCACCGCGCCCACCGCCGCCTCCACCCAGGGCCGAACACGCAATCATCGTGTCGGTTGGCACACTGCGCCGTCTGTCCCTGAAAATACATGAGTTACCCCACTGGCACCTCAAAGTTACTCGATTGCTCGCTGAATAATACACGTAGGAAGGCGCTCAGGCTTTTTGTCCCGAACCAACTTGAGTAATCCCAGTTTATATCTCAAAGAGACTCAGGTGCCAGCAAAACTGGAAAATTGCCCGAGAGACCCCATTCGCCAATACATCCCTAATCATCCCTGATACACCTCTCATACAGTACATCCTTAATACACCCCCAACACACCCCCCATACATCCCCAATACACCTCTCATACACCCCGGATACCCCTCATACACCCCTAGTACCCCTGATACACCCCTAACACACCCCTAACAAGGCCCCGCCACTAGCGCGGCGGGCACCTGCACGTTGACCGCTCCGGGCTCCGCCTTGCCCAGATGTAGCGGAGCAAGTTGAATTTGAAAGCAGCAGTTGATAGCAGTATGCCACGACTCTAGTTTCAAATGCTTAGTTCCAGGCGCTTTCAACGTGGGTTTGATAGGGTCAACCTGCACCACCCTACCCAGAGCCGCGAAGTAGGCCGCCCAGTCCCACACGTCGCCGCCGGGCAGCTCAGCCGGCGACGCGAACTTGTTGTAGGTCCTCTCGGCGTCGCGGCGCTCGGCGGGCGTCAGGTGCGACTCCACCACCGCCCAGGGCCCGCCAGATACTGCCCGCCACGTCACCGACCATCGACACGCAACCTTTATGTGTTGAGTTTTTTGGCATCCTACTGGCGCTTGGTCTGCGAGCCGTACGAGTTGTTAACTAGTCAGGTCACTTGCTTACTTACTCAACTTACTTAGCTAACAGACCAGGCACTAGTATGACGCGGCGAGAAAGATCTGACAAGCCTTGCCAGGGCCGTCTCGAAGGCGAGCACGAGCTGTGCGGCGGCGGTGGCGGCGGCCTCGTCGGCGTACTCGCCGCCGACCAGGGGCTTACACTCGTCGACTTTTCGGCTCAACCTGAGCCGTTCCTGACACAAAAGCACACCCTACACACCCCCTGAAACACCCCCTAATAACACCCCTCACACCTCCTAACACCCCCTAAAAACCCTTAAATGCACCCCCTATCCCACGAAAAGCGCTTACGTTGATACGAAAAGTGGACGAGTGTAAGCCCCTGCCGCCGACCAGGCGCAGCATGCGCGCCACGTGCGCCACGTACTTGACGCGGACTGCCATGCGGTCCGCCGCATCCATGCGCAGGGCCCGCCGGACATGCTCGAGGGAGTTTGAGAGAGTTGAGGGAGCTTGAGAGAGCATGAGGGAGTTTGAGGGAGCTTGAGGGAGTGTGAGGGAGTTTGAGGGAATTGAGGGAACTTGAGGGAGCATTGCTCACCGCGTCAATGGATGCCACTGAACTGAGGAAGCGAGGAGAGGGTTCAAAACGCGTAGGACGAGAGGACGACGTGGCGAGGGATGTGAGGCAGGCAGACCCCACCGGAGAGGTAGTAGTCGCGGTCGGGGAGCGCGGTGCCGCCCTGCGACAGGCCCGCAATGCTCCACTCTGAGTTCTTCTTGTCCGCCCAGCAGGGTCCTTGAGATCAAGCACGAGAACCCAGATCGGACGAGCCCATGTGGCTTAACTGCAGCCTGAATGCTCGCACAGCGCGCGGAGGAGAAGGAGGAGGAGGAGGAGGAGGAGGAGGAGGAGGAG
>Ga0307489_10000303_pt1 | contig 28433 bp, 20 predicted proteins | sample SB12metaG_FD_202247 | JGI IMG/M metagenome (GOLD analysis project Ga0307489, IMG submission 202247) | Sea-ice brine microbial communities from Beaufort Sea near Barrow, Alaska, United States - SB 1.2 | ecosystem: Environmental > Aquatic > Marine > Coastal | place: USA: Alaska | collected... | reverse complement strand
AGAAACAGATTTCGAACTTCAAAAAAGTATTTTTAGAAAACAGCTTCAGCTTTCAGAGAACTATAAAAAACCAGTGATTATTCATTGTGTAAGGTCATTTCAAGAAATTATTGAGCTTAAAAAAGAACTCAAACCCAAACAAATTTGGATTATACATGGCTTTCAGAAGAATTTACAAGTAGCTGAAAGTTTATTTAAAAACGGAATTGTAATGTCTTTTGGTGCAGTAATTATCCATCATAAAAAATTACAAAATGTAGTTTCAGAAATTCCTATAGCATCCATTTTATTAGAAACGGATGCTTCAGAGGTTTGTATTCAAGATATTTATAAAAAAGTAGCAGCATTAAAAAATATGGAAGTTGAGGTGCTGCAACAAAAAATAGGACAAAATTTTAAACGTATTTTTAAAAAATGAGTTGGTTAGAACGTACAGAGTTATTGGTGCAAAAAGAAGGGTTAGAAAAATTAAAAAAAGCAAACATTTTAGTTGTTGGTTTGGGAGGTGTTGGTTCTTATGCAGCAGAATTTATTGCAAGAGCAGGTGTTGGTAAAATGACCATAGTAGATGGCGATGTTTTTGACGAAACTAATAAAAATAGACAATTACTTGCATTAGACTCCACTATTGGTCAATCCAAGGCGCAGGTGCTAGCAGAACGTTTAAAAGACATTAATAAAGAGATTGAATTGATTGTTTTAGAGGAATTTTTATCTCCAGATAGTGCGTATAAAATCGTGTCAAAAGAGTTCGATTACGTGTTAGATTGCATTGACAGTATTACGCCGAAAGTGAATTTAATAGTGGCTGCAAGAAGAAAGAAAGTTAAAATTATTTCTTCAATGGGAGCTGGTGGAAAATTAGATGCAACCAAAATTAAAGTAAAAGACATTGCGCAAACTAAAAACTGCACAATGGCAAGGGTTTTAAGAAAACGTTTAAAAGAACGGAAAGTAAATAAAGGTGTAAAAGCAGTGTACTCCGATGAAATGCAGATTTCAGAGAGCTTAAAAATGACGGATGGTAAAAATTTTAAAAAATCATTTTATGGCACAATAAGTTTTATGCCGGCAGCTTTTGGTTTGCAAGCTGCAGCGCATGTTGTTAATTTTATCATAAAAAAGGCGTAAATATTTTCCAAGGGAAATAAAAGGATTGTATATTTGCTGAACAAACTAATTAATTTAAAAAAATATGAGAAAAGTAATTTTATCATTGGCAATAGCAGCATCAGTTTTAACTGCATGTAAAAACGGAAAGAAAGAAAAAGTAGATACTAAAGAAGCAGTAAAAGTAGAAGTTGTTTCAGATTTAAACAATGCAGACGTAGCAAGTTCTGTAATTACTTGGAAAGGTACAAAGCCAACAGGAGCGCATAATGGAACAATTATGTTAAAAGAAGGTTCTTTAAACGTATCAGCCGGTAAATTAATAGGAGGTTCTTTTGTAATTGACATGCCTTCTATGAAAAATTTAGATTTAGATGCAAAGGGCAGTGCAAAAATAATTGGTCATTTAACGTCACCAGACTTTTTTAATATTGCAGCATTTCCTACCTCTAAATTTGTAATTACAAGTGTATCAGAAGTTGAAGAGAAATTAGCCGTAACAGGAAATTTAACGATAAAAGATGTTACAAAAAGCATTACAATTCCTGCAATGTTAATGACAAAAGAAGGTATAACTACTTTTAAAAGTGAAAAATTTAATGTGGACAGAGCAGATTTTAATGTAAAATATGCATCTAAAAAATTCTTTGACAATTTAAAAGATAAGTTCATTGATGATATGATTGAATTTTCATTTACTGTAAAGACAAAGGCTTAATTTAATTTAACAAAAAATAGATAAATGACGAAATCTAACAAAGCAGCTAGACCTTGCGGTTGTGGAAACACACAAGACCCAGACGGAAATTGTGATGGATCACATGCAAATAAGTAGAAAAAAAATAGGATTAAAAAGTATATAGAAAACTCAGAACGAAAGTTCTGAGTTTTTTTTCGTACCTACTTTAAGAGGGAAAACCAAGCATATTTTCCATGCCTACGGTAAACAACCAGCAACCATAAATACTATGTTCAATAGAAACTAGGAAGGTAGATTTTGTCTTTTTGAAGGTAATGTAAATAGGTGTTATTTAGATGCTTGTCATTAACACCTTTAAATTTATATTTAGGGTAGTCATGCGGGCTATTGAGGGCACAGAAGCAGCCAATGTTGCCGTTCCTAGTATGGGTGAAATTACGTCTGTTTATTGCAATTAGTAGGTGCTTGAGAGCACATTGTTTTGAGTAGAACTATTTTCGGAGGAACTCATGCTTTCTTAAAAAAAAACTGTACTTCAAGGTTAGGAATTGAAATTACTTTTGTAAACATTACAAAACTTGATATTGTGAAAGCTATAATTACAGACAAGACCAAGGTTTTGTATTTCGAATCTGTAAGCAATCCACTTTTAGAGGTTGCAGATATCAAAGGATTATCTGCTTTGGCAAAAAAAATATAATTTAAAATTAGTTCTAGATAATACGTTTTCTCCGGTATCAATTTCACTTGCAAAATTAGGAACAGACATTGTCTGTCATAGTTTAACTAAGTTTATAAATGGTTCTTCTGATACTGTTGGAGGTGTTGTTTGTGGTGCACAAGAATTTATCAATAATTTGCGAAATATAAATAATGGCGCAAGCATATTGTTGGCTGTCACATTAAATTATTTGAGAGCTTCCTCTATTTAAAAAAATAGGAGAACCTTGCAAATTCGGATAAAACAACACCGTTTTAATACTGCTTTTTTAGCAGGTAAATTTTAGTTTGACGGTTTGAAAACGGTGTATCCTGGATTACAATCGCACCCTTCTAACAAACTCTTTAAAGCAATGATGAATAGTGCATGTGGTTTTGGTGGCATGCTAACTTTAGATGCGGGTTCTTTCGAAAAGCAAATGCATTAATGGAACTAATGCAGCAGAAAAATACAGCTTATTTAGCACTGTGTTTAGGTTTTTATAAGACTTTATTCTTATCTTCTGGAAGAAGTTCTACCTCTTTAGAAATTCCAGAAGATGAGTAAAAGGAAATCGGGCTTTCAGATAGTTTAATTCGTTTTTCTATTGGTTTAGATACTGCTATTTCTAGAACCTCTGAGATGATGCAATGGTGAATGAAAGAAGTGGGTGTTTTAGAATAGGGTCGATTATAAATGCAATAGTTATGTTTGGTATTTTATAATTTAGGTGTTTTTTAAAGTTTGTAACGTATTACATTTTAAACTGTCTGTCTGGTCATGTCGAATATTTTTTTGAGTAATAAAGATCTTCCGATAGGCTTAGGAGGATCTTTTGAGTTTCAATTGTTTTACGGTATTCTAGAGTTACATCGATATCTTTTTTAAAAATAATTACGTCATTATAATTTGTAATTAGATTCCTTTTAAGCGCTTAAAAAAGTTGCTAAAATCAGCTTTACTTGGCGGGTTTCCATCAAAAGGTAAAATATCCCATTGTTTATTTTTAAAGAAAATAGTGAAATTAAAAACAGATGTATTTAGATCATTAGGATTTAACATTGGATAGCGTAAATCTGTATATTTATAAGTACCCATTTCTTCCCTTTTAGAAATGCGGTAATAATCATTACTAAACCATGCCAATATTTTTAAATTTTTGGCATTCATATCAATTAATTCATGATTTTTATCAATGCTAATGATGTTATTAGCGGTTGCACTTTTATCAAGCAAGGAATAAAAAGTAAGATGGTATTTGTCTTTTGTCTCTGCAACTGCATACCACAGTATATTATTAAAAATACTGGGTTGGGCAGAAAACCGGTCTATTGAGATTTCTGCTTTTTTAAAAGATTCTTTAAAAACAGAATTGATATAAAATTTATTTACAAGTGTGAAAAGTAGGTAAAAGGAACTGATGTAAATCCCGGCTTTTGTCCATTTTAATCTTTTAGAGTTTGTTCTTTTAAAGAATAGAACAACAAGCATGCAAATTAAAAAAGGGATTGTATACATCGGATCTACAACAGAAATAGTGTTAAAAGCAACTCTGTAGTTAGAAAAAGGCGCAAATAGTTGTGTGCCGTAGGGCGTAAAACAATCTAAAATAGGATGTGTAAAGATGGATAAAAAGAACAGCCAAATCCAATCTTTCTGCACTGTGCTTTCTTTTCTTTTGCCAGAATTATAAAGTTTGTAAGCAAACCAACCAAAGAGAAAAGCAGCCAGCACTGCAAATAATAAAGAATGCATAAAACCACGGTGAAAAGCCATCGTTTGAACCTCATTAGTGTATAAAAACTTACCAATAAAAACGTCTAAATCTGGTATTGTGCCTCCAATTGCACCAAATAACAAAGCTTTGTTTCCAATTTTTTTACCAAGTGCTATTTCACCGCAGGCAGCACCTAAAACAATTTGAGTTAAAGAATCCATGAATGCAAAAGTAAGCGAACAGATTCAATTTGCATAACCTCTTCTAAAATCGTAACATTACAATATCAAAACTAAGAGAAAGAATGCAAGACAAAAATAATCTTAAAGAAATAAATGTTGAAGATCTAAAAATTAAGGAAAATAAAGAATTAAATTTATTAGAGTCTTTAATTCCAGTTGTAATTCTAATGTGTTTGTTAGCATATAATATTTTTTTTATAGCCGATCAAGAATGGTTTGGTGCATACACAAATCAATATATTTTAATAATGGGCGGTTTGGCAGCTGCAGGTGTTGGTTTTCTAAATAAAGTATCTGCAAGAAGGATGGTTTCTGAAGTTTGGGAAAACTGGAAAAGTATTTTTGTACCCATAATGATTTTATTTTTAGTAGGTGCTTTGGCAGGAACTTGGTTGGTTAGTGGAATTATTCCGGCAATGGTTTATTATGGCTTGCAAGTTTTAAGTCCAGAAATATTTTTACCTGCATCGGTTATAATTGCAGCCATAATATCGATTGCAACGGGAAGCTCTTGGACCACTTCTGCAACCGTGGGTATTGCTTTGGTTGGTATTGGTAGTGCTTTAGGAATTCCTACTGGAATGATTGCTGGAGCTGTAATCTCTGGTGCTTATTTTGGGGATAAAATGTCGCCACTTTCAGATACTACAAACTTGGCGCCAGCGATGGCAGGAACAGATTTATTTACACACATTAAATACATGTCTGTTACAACCGTGCCAACTATTTTAGTTACGCTAATTGTGTTTGCTGTTTTAAGTGGAACTATAGATACTACCGGCAGTGCAGATATTAGCAACTTATTAGTATCAATAGACAATACATTTTACATTTCTCCTTGGTTATTTTTAGTCCCAGGAATTGTAATTGCGATGATTTTGTTGAAAACAAAACCCTTAATTGCTCTAGGAACTGGAGTTGTCTTAGCGGCAATTTTTGCGTTTATTTTTCAGGACGATATTCTAGGAAGGCTTTCAGATTCTAATGTTCAATCGGTTGTAAATGCTGTTTTTATAGACACAAGAATAGCAACGGATAATGAAAAATTATCAGAACTATTTTCTTCTGGTGGAATGAATGGTATGTTGTGGACGATTTTTCTAATTATTTGCGCCATGATTTTTGGTGGAGTGATGGATGCAATTGGTGCATTGGCAAAAATTACCAAAAGTTTATTGGCAGTCGCGAGTTCTGTTTTTGGTTTGTTTGCAAGCACAGTTATTAGTTGTTTGGGTTTGAATGCAATTGCATCAGACCAATATCTAGCCATCGTAATTCCTGGTAAAATGTTTAAAAAAGCGTACGAAGATAAAGGCTTAGCGCCAGAAAATTTGAGTAGGACCTTAGAAGATTCTGGTACGGTAACATCTGTTTTAATTCCTTGGAATACTTGTGGTGCCTACCAGTCTAGTGTGCTGGGGGTTTCTGTTGAAGATTACTTTATATATGCTATTTTTAATTATTTAAGTCCTTTTACAACCTTGCTATTTGCTGCCTTCAATATTAAAATTAAACAATTAGTCAAAAAATAAGTCTCTATATAATTCTGTTGATACTAATTACTTAAAATGGATATTTATATGAGATCAGTCGAATTTTTAAATAAGAAGAAAAAGGCTATAATGAAAGAGCTGAAAAGTATCTCTAATAAAAAATTAAGGAAACCTTACAAAGCTAAATGAGATTGTTAAAAGAAAAACTTAAACTGTTTAACAGCAATAAAGGTTTGAGTTTCAACTTAAATTCAGGTAAGAGCACAAAGCGTTTTTTTGGACAAATACAATGAAGTGTAAATTTTTGTTTTTAAAATTTATACTCCATCCCTAAACGAATAATTTGAGTTTCAAAATTGTTTTCATACAAAGCTGTAAAACCTGCTCCATTGATGCGTTGTCTTAATCCAAAATTATTAAACAAATCACTGGCTGATAATGTAATTTCTCCTTTTTTAGTCCAAAGAGATTTCTATAATCTATAGATGATTTTACTAATTATTCTTCTTATGTATTATTTCTTTTTGAATAGTATAGACCTGTAATTTGAGCTTCAATTTTTAAAAACTGATGCATTGTGCATTGATTGTGATGACGAAACAAAAAACATCTTAAATAATGACTTAATTGTTCACACAAATCCTTTTGGTTTTATAACGCGACCTAAAGGAAATTCTGGAAGAAGAGTTGCTTGCTAAAGAATAATTCGTTGAGATTAATTTTTTATTTGTTACCAATTAAACAAGTTTACAACTACTGTTTCCTCACAAAGAATTTAATTTTATTTGTGGAAATTTAATTAAAAATTTGATCTTTCAATCAAGTCCTATTTTTAAATTCCAAAATAGCATTGTGTGGTTTCAGCGTAATTAGTGGTTTTATTTGAATAGGGGATTCCTTTTCAATAATTTCGAATTGCGCTACCAAAGCAATAATTGCTAAAATCATTTCATACATGGCAAAATTATTGCCAATACACATTCTAGGCCCCGCACCAAAAGGAAAATAATTTTTTGAAAACTTAATATTTTCATCTAAAAAACGCTCAGGAATAAATTCATTTGGCTGTTTCCAAAAGTCTGAATGACGATGAATTTCATAAATTGAAAACAACAAATTCGAGCCTTTGGGTAAAACAATTCCGTTGTAAGTGTCTTCCTCAATATTTACGCGGTCCATAAAATAGGCTGGAGGAAACAAACGCATAGATTCTTCAATAACTAATTTTGTATAGCTCGCATTTTTTATCCAATGCATGCAATCCGTAGATTCACTTTTTATTTTTTTGATTTCAGATGCTATTTTTGATTGTGCTGCAGGATTTCGGGCTAACAATTCGCAGGTAAAAGTAAGTGCATTTGAAGTTGTTTCATGACCCGCTGCAAACAAAATCAATATTTCATCTACCAATTGATTTTCATCCATCTTAGAGCCATCCTCATATTTTGCATTTAAAAGCATGTCCAATAAATCATGATGATCTCCGTTGCTTTGCTTTCTTTCTTCCACCAATCTTTTTAAAATTGTTCTCGAATTTTGAGTCAAGTCTAAATGCTTTTTCGTTTTTCCTGAAAGTTTAAACCACCAAACAAAAAAAGGTTGTCTTAGTTCTTGAACCAACATTTTTTGAGTAGCTTCTGTGGTATGTTGCAATGAATTAATATCAGCATCAGAAATGTTTATATTGAAAATTGATTTAATTACAGTTTGAAAAGCCAAATCATTAAAAACTGGAAAAACATCCATCGGTTTTCCAGTTTTAATATTTTTTAATTCTGCTAAAATGGTTTTTTGAATGGTATCAACTAACAGCTTAAGTTGGCCTTTATGAAAAGCTGGCTGAATTAATTTTCGTTGTTTTTGCCAATGCTCTCCCTCAGCAGTTAACAATCCTTTTCCAACATATTTTGCTAAATCTTTGGTTTGAATATAAGATTTAGTATAATTTTTTTGATTCTTTTGAAGCGCATGTTGTAAAAGTCCAGCATCTCTACAAAACAAAACAGATTTTCCAAAACCAATTTTTAAACGAAAAATATCTCCTAAAGTATCAAAGTTTTTTGCGTGAAAAGGTAAAGGATTTTGTAAAATAGCATTGGCATGCTTTAGAAACTTTAAAAAAGAAACTTCTGGAATTTTATTGGATACACTCATTTTAATTTTATTTGCACTCATTAACAACCCGTTTTAAAGAATTTATAAAAGTTGACTTGTTGTATTTATTTTATACAAATTTAAGCATATTCGCTTATGTAATTTGTTGTATTTTTCATTAAATAGATACTTGTAAAACATCATTCTAAAGTTTTTAACTAAACAATACAATCCTTTCCTAAATACATTTCATGTGCCTAAAATTTATTTAGGAAAGGATTGTATCAAAATTTATAGTTGCTATTTTTTTTTGATTAAATCGTTATTATAATTTAAAGTTACTGGTATGTTTACAAATACTTATTGGGAATCTTTTTTTGTCAACAAATCAAAAATATTTAACAGTATAGAGATCAATAATAAAACCCAAGGAAAACCATGCAACAAGACATCAAACCAATTCTGTCCTTGCAATCCGTTTTCGGAAGAAAAAAAATTTCCACCAAAAGGGCATTGTAATTTTCCCCAAAATATGTGGCAAACTAAAAGTGTCGTGATTCTTAGGTAAAACTTTTGAGTAGCAAAAATTTTCAATTATTTTTAAGTTTATTTTGTGGAGACACGTTTGTTGTAAAATAAGTATTTACTTAGATGCTGCATTCTGTCTATATAAACCAGTTCCAAACCAAACCAAAACGAATTGTTAAATCTCGATACGGATAATTGGGTGCAGAAAAGTAATTTTTTGTAGTAAAACTAGACGTAGCATTGTCAACTTTTAAATACAAACGTGTTCTTCGTACTTGTGCATTGAAGAAAACATTAAAAGTAGGGAAACCTATTTGTTCTTCATTTTGCACTCTAAACTCTGCTAAAAGAGGATTGTAAGCATTTGCATTGTATTTTGTAAAATATTTAAAAGTAACACCAATATTTACCAACATTGGCTTTCCTTTAAACCAATAATCTGTGTAATAAAATGTATTTCTTGTTACAAATTCAGGTACTCTAAAAACAGCACTTCCGCTACTTACATGCTGATACATTACCGTATTGTCTAGCGCAAACTTTCCAAGTTTAAATTCTCGATTTGCTTTTACTTTTAAGTAGGTAATTTGATCTGCAAACTGCTGTGGTTTGCTTTCTTCATCAAAATAGGTATAATTGTCTAAATTGGTAAAATTTAAAGAGGCGTTTAGCCACTTCGACTTTATATTAAAACCAATATCTCTTGTGTTTACGTTGCTAAATTTGCCATTATTATCCCAGTTATAGCCATTGTATTCACTTTGATGCAACAACGTATTAAAATTAGGTAATTTAGAACTTAGTAATAAAGTTCCTCTGATACTAAACACACTGTCTTTTTTATACACCGCTTCACCTTTTAAATAATTTCCAGATAATCGTCCGCTTCCGGGTGTAATACTCGTATTTGCGTTTAGTTGAAAGTTTTTAATTCTAGCATTCCAATCGGCTCCAAAAGAAATTGCATTTCCTTCTATTTTTAATCTATTTAAAGAGCTACTACTATTTAGAATCGTATCATAACCATAGGAATAACTTGTTATATTCGTCTTGGCTTTAAACTTTCCTAGAACATATTTAGAGTTAAATTCTAGGTTTAATTCGTTGTTTGTAATCGTACTGCTTACCTTTTTATTCCTTGGGTTAGAAGAATTTGTATTTCCAAAAAAAGATGGAGTTAAAGTACCTTGAATAAAGTCGTATGTTTTACTTTCATTTGTAAGTATGTGACCAATTTTAAGATTGCTAAAATCTTTGTCATTGATGGTGTCTTTGCTAGATAGTAACTTATAGCTTTGCTCTATGTAGAATCTGTTGCCATCAAACTGACTTTCTGCATCTGATAAATTTACATCTAAACGCGCTCTGGTAGAAAAGTTAGCATCATCTTCCATAAAATTAACGAGAGACTCTTGAGTTAAGCCTCCACTTTCCTGATGAAAGAAATCTTGCGATGTCAAGTGTCCTCTAATTTGATATTGATTTTTTTTGGTCCGATAATGAAAAGAGCCTCTAAAATTACCGTTACTTACCAATGCGCGTCTGTAGGCACCCAAAGAACGCAACCCTTTGTAAGATAGCGTTACATTTAATCTTTTAGAAAAATTTAATGAAAATAGTGCATCTAAAACTTGTCCTTGTTGCAAGCCTGTTCTATATAGTATTTCTGAAGTTGGTGTTGGTACCTCGTAATATTTTATGTCTTCAATATCTAAATAACTGACTTGTTTTGCAGAAAAACCAATATCTGGGAATCTATCTATATTATTAAAACTATAGCCTAAATTATTTAATGATTGCCCTTGATTATGAAACTCTAAAAATTCAAATAAATCTTTTCTTAGGTAGTTAAACTTATACTCTTTTTGCAGTGTAAGTGTGGTATCTATGTATGTTGTATCTCTCTTATGTGAAAAAACTTTATAATCTGTATAGTTGGTTTCTCCAGATAAAGTAATCTTAACATTACTAGAATTTTTAATGCTGTCATTTTGCTGAACATTAAAAGTATTGGAATTATTTCCTGCTCCAATTGACCTCAAAGTTTTTTGAGAAAACACAGAGCCTACTATAAAGAAAATAAGTATGGATAAGAAAAATAATGATTTATTCATAGGTTGATACAACAATGGCAAATGTAAAATAATAAAACGAAAATAATCGTTAATAATTATTCTGATAACGTCTCTTAAAGAATGTTTCTTGATTTTATTTAAAAACTGCATTCATATGGAAATAGAAAACTAGTAGAAAATTTACTTACTTTGCAATATGTTAAAACTTAATTATAGTGGTTTTTCTTTAGAGGCAGGCACAGATGAAGCAGGTAGAGGGTGTTTGTCTGGGCCAGTTGTAGCTGCAGCAGTGGTGTTGCCAGCAGATTTTACGCATCCTTTTTTAAACGATTCGAAACAACTTTCAAAAAAAAAGAGAGAAGAACTAAGACCATTTATAGAAGCGCATGCACTGGCTTTTGGTGTTTCTTTTGTTTGGCAACAAGAAGTAGATGAGATTAATGTGTTACAGGCTTCAATTATAGGAATGCATCGTTCCATAGCTTCTTTAAAAATTACGCCAGAATTTATTATTGTAGACGGTAATAAATTCAGGGAGTATAAAAAAATTCCGCATGCAACGATTGTAAAGGGTGACGCGAAGTTTTTAAGTATTGCAGCTGCATCTGTTTTGGCAAAAACATATAGAGATGATTATATGGCTAAGATTCATCAAGAGTTTCCGATCTATAATTGGGCGAAAAATAAAGGATATCCTACCAAAGAACACAGAAATGCTATCAGAGAATTTGGTGCGACAGTGTATCATAGAAAAACATTTAGGTTGCTGCCAGAAGATATAAAGTTGAAGTTTTAGTTTCTAAATTAAAACACGAAAAATAAGTACCTAAATTAATTTTGACAGAATCTATATTTTATGAAAAACATACCCAAACTTTTTTCTATTTTTACGCTCTAAATATAGATGATGATTAAAAAAACACGCGCAGAAATTACCAAATGTATTCTTCATAAAGTTGCTAATAAATTTAACAGTGGGCAAAATGTTTTTTCAGAGGACCTAATTCGTTTTGACCAAGAAAGTTACGATTTAATGAAGAACTTTTTGCTAAAGCCATTTGGCACTTTAACGCAGAGTTATCGTTTTTCTCATCATGCAGATGTTCGTTTAAATGAACTAAATAATTATGCTTCAGAAGTTTTTAAGGAAGAAAGTTCATTTGTAGAATATTCTAAAAATATTGTAAATCATTTGTTTGAACAATCGAATTCTGCACAAATAAAAACGGGGGATGTACTGATCGTTTTTATTGAAGGGATAGAATATAAAGATGTTTTAACAGAGGCTATTGGTGTTTTTAAAATTGAAAATAAAGTTGATTTTTTTCAAACTTATTTAGATGATAATAAAAGTTTTGATGTAGTTGTTCAAAAAGGAATTTCAACAAAAAGGATAGACAAAGGCTGCTTAATACTAAATACTAAGGATACAGAGGGTACTGTTGTTTTATCTGTTGATAATAACAATTATGATGCACAATATTGGCTCAAGCATTTTTTAAGTGTAAAGCTTGCAGATGATTTTAATTCACATACGCAAAGTTATTTAGAGATGTGTAAAGAGTTCTCTGAAGAGGTTATTAAACCAGAATTAGGAATGCAGCAACAGGGAAATTTTCTAGCAAATACTGTAGACTATTTCAAAGAAAATGAATCAGTAGATTATACTACTTTTAAAGATGAAGTGTTTGAGGAAGAAAAACACAAAGAGCAGTTTGACGAGTATAAAAAACATTTCGAAACCTTAAACGATGTGTTGATTAGAAATAATTTTGATGTTTCTGGAGTGGTGCTGAAAAAAGAGAAAAGTAAGCTAAAAACAGAGATGAAACTAGACACCAACATTATTATTAAATTAGATGTAGACGCGCCAGAAGCAGCTTCAGAATATTTAGAAAGAGGGTATGATGAAGAAAAGAAAATGAAGTTTTACAAAGTATATTTTAACGAGGAAAAGTGATGTGCTTTTTGGTAGTTTGTTTTTTAAACTCTCCGGAAACTCCAAACCATCAACTATGAACCACAAACTCTTTAATTTCAAACAGCACTTTAAAATGTTTTAAAATTTTCCCTTTTACTTCGTCTAAATCTAACTTTCTATTCAATTCAGCTTCCATAGAAGCAACTGCTTTTCCACGAATACCACACGGCACAATATGGTCAAAATAACCTAAATTGGTGTTTACGTTTAGGGCAAAACCATGCATGGTTACCCAGCGCGAACACCGAATTCCTAAAGCACAAATCTTACGTGCAAAAGGAGTCCCAACATCTAACCAAACCCCAGTTTCACCTTTACTTCTCTCACCTTTTAAGCCATATTCAGCAATGGTTAAAATAATAGATTCTTCTAGTAAACGAAGGTATTTATGAATGTCTGTAAAGAAGTTTTCTAAATCTAAAATAGGATAGCCAACAATTTGTCCTGGACCATGATAGGTAATATCTCCCCCCCGATTTATTTTATAAAAAGTAGCTCCTTTTTCTTCAAGTTGTTTTTCATTTAATAATAAATTACTTAAATCGCCACTTTTACCTAGCGTATATACATGTGGATGCTCAACAAATAAAAAGCGATTATCTGTTTCTATGCTAAGGTTTTCTCTTCGGTTACCAATTTTTACAGCAACAATTTCTTGCAGTAATGCTGTTTGATAGTCCCAAGTTTCCTTGTAATCTTTAATTCCTAGGTCTTTAAGTAGTATGTTTTTATTCATATGACGAAATGCAAAGGTAAATATTTCATTATATTTGATATAAGAAAATATTTTTTTTATGAATTCAATAATAAAAAGCAACATAAGTTTTAAATATGCCTTTTTAATTTTTGTAATTTTTTCCCTTTCAATCTCAAGTAAATTAAATGCACAAGAAGTTTGGAAGAAAGCACAAAAAGAGAACTATCAAGGCCAAAAAGAAATTTATCAAAATAAAAATTTCCCCTTAAAATTTGAATTAATTTACCTAGATATAGCTGCATTAAAAAATCAATTAAAGCCCTTATCTACTGAAGCAAAGCAATTCATAAAGCTTCCAAATTCTAAAGGTGTCTTATTAGCTTACGAAATTAAGGAGACTTCAAATTTTAATGCTGTTTTAGCGGCTAAATTTTCAACGATAAAATCATATGATGCGCAAGGAATAGAGGATCCTACAGCAGTTGCAAAAATAAGTATAGGTACAGATGGTTTTCATGCAGTAATTTTCTCAGGAAATGAGGGCACCGTCTACATAGATCCTTATTCTAAAGATCATAAAGAGTATATGGTTTATCGAAGAGCCGATCTCGGTGAAAACAAGAATACTTTTGAATGTCAAGTTGAACAAACTTCAAAAAGAATGACAAGTGAGCAAAATTTTTTACGAAATGCAAATGATGGGATGCTAAGAACATTTCGTTTGGCGCTTACTTGTTCTGGAGAATATGCACAGTTTCATTTAACTCGGCAAGAGGTTCCGAGTACAGCAACAGATATAGTTAAAAAAGCGGCCGTATTATCTGCAATAAATACTTCAATGACAAGAATAAATGGTGTTTTTGAAAAAGATTTGGGGTTACGTATGGAATTGGTCGCCAATAATGAAGAAATTATTTTTTTAGACGCAGCGAATGATAATATTTCTGACGGTAGTGCTGAAACCATGATAAATGAGGTTCAAAGTATCTGTGACACTGTTATTGGAGATGAAAATTATGATATTGGTCATGTTTTTAGTATTGATGGAGCTGGTTTAGCCGGTTTGGGTGTTGTTTGTCTTACGGGGCAAAAAGGGCGTGGAGTTACAGGAATTAGTTCACCAACAGGAGATCCTTATGATATTGATTACGTTTCTCATGAAATGGGACACCAATTTGGTGCAAATCATACACAAAATAATAATTGTAATCGAAATGATGCCACAGCTGTAGAGCCAGGAAGTGCCTCAACAATTATGGGATATGCAGGTATTTGTGAACCGAATGTTCAAAATAAAAGTGATGATTATTTTCATACCATTAGTATTACGGAGATGCGGAATACCATACAATCTTCAGCTACTTGTGCTACATTATCTGACGCGAATAATGAAGCTCCTACTGCCAACGCAGGTGCGGATTTTAACATCCCAAAATCGACTCCTTTTGTTTTAAAAGGCAGTGCAACAGATGCAAATGGAATGGGTAGTTTAACTTATAATTGGGAGCAAATAGATAATGAAATTTCAACCCAGTCTCCAGAGTCTACAAATACAGGTGGTCCAATGTTTAGATCATTGCCGTCTAAGACTTCACCTGATAGATATATGCCAAATCTATCGACTGTTGTTGGTGGTAGTGTATCTTCTACGTGGGAGGTCGTACCTTCGGTAGCAAGAGATTTAAATTTTTCTTTTTTAGTTAGAGATAATAATGCGGGTGGAGGAAACAGTGCAAGAGATGATGTAAAAATTACGATTATTGAGGCAGATGCATTCACCGTTTCTGCACCTAGTACAGCTGTTTCTTGGGATGTAGGAACCTTACAAACGATAACTTGGAATAAAGGGACTACAGATATAGCACCTATAAATTGCCAAAATATAAATATTAAACTATCTGTGGATGGTGGTATAACTTTTCCTATTATGATAAAATCGAATACTGCTAATGACGGTTTGGAGGATATTATAATTCCAAATAATGTTTCAACTTCAGCTCGAATTATGATTGAAGCGGTTGATAATATTTTTTACAATGTAAATGCTACAAATTTTACAATAAACGCTACAGGGCCTACTTTTATACTTACAGAAACTTTAGGAAGTCAAACGGTTTGTAATTCAGAAAATCAAACAGCTATTTATAATTTAAATTTCGATTTTATTAATGATTACTCTGACGCTGTTACATTTTTTGCTTCTGGACAACCAACAGGTAGTAATGTGACTTTCAGTACTACTTCGGTAAATGGTGATGAAACCGTAATCATGACAGTTTCTAATTTAAAGGGTGTAACTGCACAATCTTATCCCATAGATATTGAAGCAAGTTCATCAACAATAACTAAAAATATTGAGTTGGAGTTAAGTGTTTTAAGCACAACATTTGGTGCACAAACTTTATCAACGCCAGAAAATAGTGAAACGAATGTTAGTTTAACTGAAGTTTTGGCATGGAGCGCAGATGTAAGCGCTACTTCTTATGATTTACAGGTAGCAACAGATGGGCAGTTTGAAAATATTATTGTAGCCAAGAATACGACAGCAAATTCATACGCAATATCAACTAGTGTCGGTCTAATTTATTCGGTTACTTATTACTGGAGAGTTAAAGCAAAAAATAGATGTGGAGAAAGTAACTATTCTGCTATTTATAGCTTTACAACCCAAGATTGTTCTCATTGTAATTCTTCTGGATCAAGCAGCATGGATGATAATTTAAGTACAACTTTAGTTCAGTTTAATACCATCGATAACGCTACAACAAAGTCTTTAGCTTATAGCGATTATAGCGATATTAATACAGAAGTAAAACAAGGGGAAACACATACTTTAACTGTACATGTGAATACAGATGGCTCGAGGGTAACCCAAACAAAAGCATGGATAGACTGGAACCAAAACTGCGATTTTAATGACGTAGGAGAAGAATATAATCTTGGTTCAACAAAGGAAGGGAATGATGTTGCCACTAGTTTATCATCCTTAAGTATCACTGTCCCTGCTGATGCTGCTTTTGGAGAAACAGTGATGAGAGTTTCAACGAAAGAAACGAACCCTTTTGGAGATGAGGATTTTGGAGATGCGGATTTTCCTACTTCTTGTGGTACTTCTTTTAGAGGAGAGGTAGAAGATTATAAGATGACAATTGTAAATCCTGCAGCTTCTTTAAAAAACTTTTCATTTAAAGGGTTTCAGATATATCCAAACCCAACAAAAGGTTCGTTTACTTTAAATTTAGAAGTTATAGATACTGCTAAACTAAGTGTTCAGCTATTTGATGTTAGAGGTCGTTTAATTAGTGAAAAAAGCTATCTAAATACCACAACTAATTTCTCTGAAAATATTTTATTTGAGAAAGCAAGTGCCGGTTTATACTTAGTAAAAATTACAAATGGTAATAAACAAACAACTAAAAAATTAATAATTAAATAAGGAAAATAAACTAGTTATTATAGGCCATATTATTAAAAAAAGTGTGGTCTTTTTTGTAATTAATTCCAGAAAAATGTCATTTAGATACCTTTATGGAGTACTTGTAAATCTTTTAGTCATAATAATAGCGACCACATAGAGAAACATCATTTTTATCTTGTGTTTTTTACTTGTTTAACGGACTCTTTTAAATGATATTCAACGTTATTATATAAGGCGTACACATGTTAATTGGCCGTATATACTGTACAATCTTTATTTAAAAATAACATAAATTTTATATGCTGTTAGCAATTATTTTAAATTCCTTTCTAGATTTTCTACATGCTATAAAATTTCATCAATTTCTGTGTTTTGAGATGCGTCAACCAGCATTAATTTTGAATAAATTACAGCTTATTTCTGGAGTTCATCTTCTGCTCTTGTTTAGATGATTATATTGCACAAAAATTTAATGGGACCCAGAACTAAAAGAGATCTTATGCGCATACTTCCATTCGGATTAATCTGGATGGTATTTACTATAATCTATGTGCTTTTGGAAAAAAGTTTGTTGGGCGATTTGACAATTTACCCTTCTACTGGGAATCCATATCGATATGGTGGAATTACTTTTTACTATATCATTTCTTCTACTTTTATGGGATTAATAATAGGGACCATTGAGGTGAAGTATTTGAGTCACCTATTTTCCAAAAAGAGTTTTTCGTCAAAAATATTCCGAAAGACGATGGCATACGTAGTCTTCATGATTCTAGTTCTGTTGGGACTGCGATTGTTTGGGTATTCAATGACCTATGATACGAATCTAGCCGATGCAAGAGTTTGGGAGAGTTTGCATATTTTTTTTGTAAGCCGCATTTTCTGGACTGTAGAATTGTATATCGCCATCATAATTATTTCCACGTTATTTTTTACTGAGGTAAGTGAAAGCATAGGATTTGAAGTTTTGCGGAATTTTTTTATCGGTAAATACCACACACCTATTGAAGAGAATCGCATTTTCATGTTTCTAGACATGAATGATTCAACCACAATAGCTGAGAAACTTGGGCATGTTCAATATTTTAGTTTGCTTCGTGATTATTATGAAGATTTGTCAGATCCTATTATTCAATGTTCTGGACAGGTCTATCAATATGTGGGTGATGAGGTTATCATATCATGGCGAATAAAAAATAGCAATACGAGTGCAGCGTGTATAAAATGTTTTCTTTTAATGCAGGAAAAACTGGTAAGTCAATCAAAAATATATCAAAAAAAGTATGGAGTTACCCCTAGTTTTAAAGCCGGAATTCATTTCGGACTTGTAACCTCTGGCGAAATTGGTGCATTGAAAAAAGAAATTGTGTATACTGGTGATGTGCTAAATACAACAGCACGAATTATATCCTTATGTAAAGAGCACTTAGTAGACCTATTAATTTCAAGTGCTATGAAGGAGGAAATTGGAAATCAGTCTACATACCAATTTATCTCAAAGGGTACAAATAAACTACGTGGTAAAAATAAAAGCATGGAATTGTTTACGCTAAAAAAAGAGTAACAAATATTGGAGTTTCGGGGATCCCATCGGTTATGGTTTGCGAACGTTTTTGCATATGGCTTTTTGCGTGGTTCAAGCAACTAATTTAGTATATAATTATAGACCAATAAAGTCCGCGAGGACTTTCGAAAATATGCTAGAATTAGCAATAAATTATACACGATGTTGTAAATAGTAGTTTTTGATTCAATTGAATATTCCTGTATTTTTTCAATCAAATTCAATTCTTAATTTTACAAGCGTTATCAGTCGATTATGAAAAGAAAATCGAAGCAAAAGCTGCCTTTTTTTTATGTTTTTTTTGTTCAAGATAAATTTCAGGATACGTTTCCAATGGTATACAATTTAGAACTCTTTTAAGATTGTGATACAAAGAACAGGGAATGTTTTTTTAACTAATTCACCTTTAGTAACTTAATTATTTTTTATAAGGTGGCAATAGTTTTACCACACAACAATATGTAGCTTTAAACGTTAAAATGCAGTCACAGCAGAAATATAAAAAGAAGTTATTTTTAAGATACTTGTAGCCAATTTGATAGTCAAGATCTAAAGATACATACCACCCAAAACCAAATACTTTTAGAGCACTTACTCCTCAATCAAAGTAGCCGTTGGGCAAAATAATAAATCTGTCGGATTGTCAACGTCATACAAATATTGATAGCCCTTTGATTCTCTCAAACAGAAAGGTTTTAAAAGTTGTACCATGTTTTCAAAACCGGCTAAAGTTAAAACACAAAATAAAGTTTTGTTGTCTTGTGTAATTATTCCTTCATCAGATTTGAACAACCCAAAAATTAAATTGCAATTACGCGGAGTTATAAAAGCTACCTGAGACAAATCTAGTTTTTGTCTTTTAGATACAATTGTATCTTGTATAAGATCTCTAAATTGAATTGCCTCTGCTTTGTTAAAGTTATACAGTCTCACAATATTTTGCTCAAGACCGTTTACATTTTCTATATAATCTAATTCCATTTTTTATTTTCTAATGTGCTTCCAACCAGTTTTCTCCAATCCCAACCTCAACATCTAGAGGCACACTCATTTTAAAAGCATTTTCCATTTCGTATTTTATGATGGGTCTAATAATTTCTAATTCGTCTTTATGAGCATCAAAAACCAATTCATCATGCACTTGTAGCAACATTTTAGATTTGAAATTTTCTTTTTCAAAACGATTGTGAATATTAATCATTGCCAGCTTTATAATGTCTGCTGCAGAGCCCTGTATAGGAGCATTCACCGCATTTCTTTCTGCGCCACTTCGTACCATCGCATTTCTAGAGTTGATGTCTTTTAAATACCTGCGCCTGTTTAATACGGTTTCAACATATCCGTGTTCTCTGGCAAAATCTACCTGCGCAGACATGTATGCTTTCAACTTCGGATATGTTTCGTAATAGGTGTCAATTAATTCTTTGGCTTCACTTCTAGACAAATCTGTTTGATTGCTCAATCCGAAAGCAGAAACACCATATACAATTCCGAAATTAACCGTTTTTGCGTTGCTACGTTGCGGGCGCGTCACTTCATCTAAAGGGACATTAAATACTTTTGCAGCGGTAGAAGCATGAATATCTTCTCCGTTTTTAAAAGCTTCCATCATATTTTCTTCTTCACTTAAAGCAGCAATAATTCGCAATTCTATTTGAGAATAATCGGCGGCTAATAAGACATAATTTTCATCTCTTGGAACAAAAGACTTTCGTACTTCCTTGCCGCGTTCTGTTCTAATTGGAATGTTTTGTAAATTAGGATTGTTAGAACTCAAACGGCCAGTTGCCGCAACGGCCTGCATGTATTCTGTGTGAATTCTTCCTGTTTTCGAATTCACTTCATTTGGTAAGGCGTCTACATACGTACTTTGTAATTTCTTATACTGTCGGTATTCTTGAATATCTCTAATAATTTCATGCTCTTTTGCTAAGTAAGATAAAATATCTTCTCCTGTTGCATATTGCCCAGTTTTCGTCTTTTTAGGTTTCTTAACCAATTCCATTTTTTCGAACAAAATAATGCCTAATTGTTTCGGCGAAGCAATATTAAATTCCTCTCCTGCTTGTTCGTAAATATTTTTTTCTAATCGATTAAGGTCGTCTGTTAATGCGATAGAAAGTTTATTTAGAAAATCGGTATTGACGTTAATTCCCTCAATTTCCATGGCTGTTAAAACCGAAACTAGAGGCAATTCAATGTCATTAAAAAGTTTGGTGACATTTCCGCTTTCTAATTCGCCAGTAAAAAGTTGTTTCAATTGAAAGGTAATATCTGCGTCTTCCACTGCATACGCTGTTTGATCGGCAATAGGAACAGCACGCATGGAAAGCTGATTTTTTCCTTTTTTACCAATCAATTCTGTAATAGAAACGGGTTGATAATTTAAATAGGTTTCTGCCAACATATCCATGGTATGGCGCATGTCTGGATTGATCAAGTAATGCGCAATCATCGTATCAAATAACTTCCCTTTAACAGGGATGTCATAGTTGGATAAAACCTTGATGTCATACTTTAAATTATGACCAATTTTTTCGATTGCACTTTCAAAAAACGGTTTAAATTCTTCTAAAATAGTTTTTGTTTCAGACTGGTCCTCAGGAAATGAAACATAATATCCTTTTCCTGCTTCGTACGAAAAAGCAATGCCGATTAATTCCACTTCCAAAGCTTTTAAGCCTGTAGTTTCTGTATCAAAACAAACTGAAGTTTGCTCCATTAATTTGCGAATCAATAATTTTCTTGAGAACGGAGAAGCGATGTGTTGATAAAAATGATTGGTCGTTAAAATTGTTTTAAATCCCGATGCAACTTCCGCTTCAGAAACACTTCCAGTTCCAGGAGCAGCAAATAAATCAAATTGTCCTTCTGGTTTTGAAACTGCATTTTTAGCAGTTGTTTTTTCATCCGAAGCATTTGCTGCTGAATTTGATTTAGCAGCGCCTTCAATCGCAAAAGTCTTGGTGAAATTTGTTAATAGATTTCTAAATTCTAATTCATTAAAAAGTTCGGTTACTTTCTCGATATCTGGTTGGTCGAGCTCAAAATCTTTTGCATGAAAAGTTACAGGAACATCTAGCATAATTGTTGCTAATTTCTTGGAAAGAATTCCTAAGTCTTTGGCAGCTTCTACTTTCTCCTTCATTTTTCCTTTGAGCTCATGGGTATTTGCTAGCAAATTTTCCATAGTACCATAGGTGGCTAAAAACTTCTTTGCCGTTTTTTCTCCAACACCAGGTAAACCAGGAATATTATCTGCAGAATCGCCCATCATTCCTAAGAAATCAATCACTTGTAAAGGATCTGTAATTCCAAATTTTTCTTGCACTTCCGGAACACCCCAAATATCATATCCACCACCAAAACGGGGTTTGTACATAAAAATATTATCAGAAACCAGTTGTGCAAAATCCTTATCAGGTGTGACCATAAAAGTTTTGTAGCCTTCTTTTTCTGCCTGTTTAGAAAGCGTTCCAATAACATCATCTGCCTCAAAGCCTGCCTTCACCATAATTGGGATGTGCATGGCTTTTAAAATTTCTTGAATATAGGGCACTGCAACCTTTATAGCTTCTGGCGTCTCATCTCTGTTGGCTTTATAAGCTTCAAACATTTCTACTCGGTCTACACTTCCACCTTTGTCAAAACAAACCGCTAAATGATCTGGTCTTTCCCGTTTTATAACATCTAAAAGCGAGTTCATAAACCCCATAATCGCGGAGGTATCTAAACCTTTAGAATTAATTTGAGGGTTCTTGATAAAGGCATAATAGCCTCTAAAAATTAATGCAAACGCATCTACTAAAAAAACTCTTTTTTGATCTGACATAATACATATGATTAAAGTGATAAAATTACAAAAACTTCTGCATTTTTAAGTTCAGTTTTAGTTAGAAATTTAAAAATAAAGAGAATGCCATTAAAGTGACTTCTCCTTTTTAACAGGTGGTATCGAGAAGTCTTTTCTGGAACCAACAACAATTAATAAAAATGTATTTACAACTAAATACTCTTAGGTGAAGAACCTTTCAGTTGCTCTTCAAAGCAGTGAAATATTTTGAGTGCAAAGAATGATAACGCCAACATCAGAAGCTCAGTAAAATTTGGTTGTAAATCTTCGAATGGAAAAGAGGAGATGTCTATTTATAAGTAGTTTCTAATTTAGAGAAAAGAGAGCAGTTTTGCTTTGCAACTTTTTCTGCATGTCAGTTGGTTTCCTTACTGCGTTTTAAACATGATGTATAGCAGAGCACAAATACGGGACCTCAAACTTAAATAATAATTTTTAATTAAAAGAGAAGCTTTACTCTGGGGCTTGTGCTAAATGACATTTAGCTTTTGTAAAGCGCTCTAATTTTTTGGGTTTTTGTTAAACTCTTCTAAAAATTATATCAGAACACTTGGAAAGAATTAAATTTGCAGAAACATTTTTTTATGCCACGTTGGATTTTCCCTTTAATCATTGTAACGCTTGTAGCCGTTCTTATAGAAATGTACACATTTCAAGCATTTAAAACCATTTCTAAAAATAAATTAGTTCGGTTTTTATTTTTAGGCATTAGTATGGTTGCCTATTTGTATGCCATTATAACTATTTTTACCTACGACAGAAGCAACGGACAAACGCCACAATTTCAAATGGCAATGGGTGTACTATTAACAGTTTCCATTCCTAAATTAGTGGTTATATTCATCCTTTTTGGTGAAGATATGTACCGCGGAGTATTGAAATTGATTTCTGCAATTTCATCTGGAGAAACAAAATCTTTAGTAGGTAGAAGAAAATTTATTTCTCAAATAGCATTGGGTTTGGCAGCAATTCCTTTTGTCTCATTTATTTATGGCATTGTTCAAGGAAAATACAATTACAAAGTGCTAAAATATCAACTTGCTTTCAAAGATTTACCAGCCGCTTTTGACGGTTTTACAATTACGCAAATCTCAGACATTCACTCTGGGAGTTTCACCAACAAAGAAAAAATTAAATATGGTGTTGATCTTATCAATCAACAAAAATCTGACATCATGTTGTTTACTGGAGATATTGTAAATAATAAGGCAGATGAAATGGATAATTGGATGGATGTATTTGATAAATTAGAAGCAAAAGAAGGCAAGTATTCTATTCTTGGGAATCATGATTATGGCGATTATATGGATTGGGACAATCCACAAGATAAAAAAGATAATTTTCAAAAAGTAAAAGATATTCATCATAAAATTGGGTTCGATTTATTGTTAGATGAACATCGGTATTTAGAAAAAGACGGACAAAAAATTGCACTTTTAGGCGTAGAAAATTGGGGAAAAGGATTCAATCAAGCGGGAGATTTACAGAGAGCCGCTGCCGGTGTTCATCAAGAAGATTTTAAAATTTTAATGTCGCATGATCCAAGTCATTGGGAAGAGAAAGTAAAAAAAGATGCTTTCAACTATCAACTTACTTTAAGCGGGCACACACATGGTTTACAAATGGGTATCGAAATTCCAGGTTGGTTTAAATGGAGTCCGTCTAAATATGTATATAAGCAATGGGCTGGTTTGTACGAGGAAGCGGGGCGGTTTATAAACGTAAACAGAGGTTTTGGCTACCATGCATTTCCTGGTAGAGTTGGTATTTGGCCAGAAATTACAGTTATAGAGCTTAAAAAAGCCTGATTATCAGGCTTTTTTAAATATTTTTATAATTATATTTGTGGGGGCATACTTAATTGTTTGCATATTTTTTTTTCTAAAAAAATTTATACCATGGCAAAATTTGGTGAATTAATCAATTCTGAAAAGCCAGTTCTTATAGATTTCTATACAGACCAGGAAGATTCAGAAACTACGATAGAAATACTTAGAAGTGTTGCCGCTGCTTTGGGGAATACAGCCAAGGTAATTAAGATAGATATTAAGAAAAATGAAACGCTCGCAGATGCCCTGTGTGTCAAAGGAAATCGAACTTTTATGATTTACAAAAATGGCGAAATGCAATGGCGCCAAGCAGGTTTTCAAGAGGCCAATACTTTAATTGGCTTGGTAAAAGAATATCTTTAATTTTTTTAGAAGCTATTTCCTGCTTTCCACGATATCTTTTTAATTTCTGTTCTCGATTCCACATACAAAAAAGCGTGATGCTCCAACTGACACTTAAAAAGGATGCCGTTTCCATCAGGGCTAGCCGTTCTTGCTAGCTAATTTTTACTGGGAAAATATAAGTAAAGAAGTCTATTTTTTAGGCGCTGCCATGCATGGTAAGCGTTACATCTCAAACTATATTGCTTTAAAAATAAACCCTTTGTCAGAGAACTCTTTTAAAATTTTGGGCAATACAAACCTTACTTTTTCAGAAGCTTTTACACTGTCATGAAGCACAATAATACTTCCGTTTTTTGTGTTTTCTACAATATTTTGTAAACATTTTTCATTAGAAATAGCCCTGTCAAAATCTGCAGATAAAACATCCCACATAATTATTTTATACCCTTTTCTATTTAATTCTTTTGCTTGAGAGCGCTTAATTTTACCATAAGGAGGACGAAATAATTTTGCTTCTTGCTGCTTAGGCCTCGCTTCTTTAACCTTTTCTAAAGTGTTTAAAATAGTATGCTCACATGCTAACACATTGTCAATATAATGTGTCTTTTTAGTCTTCCAACCATTCAAATGCTGCTGCGTATGATTCCCAATAGTATGTTTGTCAAGAAGAATTCTTTTAAAAATATCAGGATGATTTTGGATGTTTTTTCCAAGACAAAAAAAAGTAACTTTTGCATTGTATTTTTTTAATTCGTCTAAAACAAAATTAGTTATTTCTGGAGTTGGACCATCATCAAAAGTGAGGTAGATTGCTTTTGTATCCAAAGAAAAACGCCAAATATATGTAGCGAAAAATCGCATTACAATACTTGGCGTTTTTGAAAAATAAAATTTCACTAAGGTTGCTATTTTTTTAGTTATTCATCTCCTATTAAATATTCGAATAGTTTCACGGTATCCATAAATTTTGTTTGAATTTTAGAAACATAATCTTTGTCTTTACTGCCCCGTTCAACTTGGTCTATTAAGTTTTTAAACATGTATAAAGAAGTGTCAATTTCATCAAAAATAAGATCGCTGTCCGTTTTATCAAAAGTACTTAACCAAGTTAACTTCTCTACAATTATAAGAACTAAAGTATCTGCGGCTTGTTTGGCTTTTTCGTTTTCATTTAAATTAAAATACATTTCAGGATAGCCTAAAGACAAGCTATAATGGCCAAATTTTTCTATTGGCAATTTGTCTAAAGATAAATCTAAAACTTCAACAGCTTTTATGGTATCGCCCTCTTCTGCAAAAGCATCAGACAAACGCAATAAGCTATTTCTTAAAGAAATGGCATTTCTTCTTGTTTGTTCATCTAAGTAAATTTCACCATTGTTTATGTTTTTCCATTCTAATTTTTGAATGTTTGCATACATTTTTTCAGGATCGATTCTACCAATATCTAATAAATTAATTTCACGTTTTCTACCACCTTCATCAATATATGCTGCGGGTGTTTTTATGGGTACTAACTTAAAAGCCAAACCGTCTAATTGTAAGTAGTCTTTCAACCAAATATATTCTTCATCTGCATTGGCACCACCTGTAAAGTAAATAGGACGTTTCCAGTCATTATTTGCTAGAATATCAAGCATTAAAATTCGGTTTTTTGTAATCCCTCGATTATCAATAGTAATGTCTATAAAATCTACAATTTTAGCTGCATCTTTTTGAGCAACTACGCCATTTTTTAAAACATTTTTTTTGTTAACAGGAATTCGAATGCGATTTGTTGGATAAAATTTCTCTCTAATATCATTCTCTTCATCAATATAGTACGTGGCATCACTATCAGAAGAAATCCAACGCATAAAGTCTTTAATTGCAATCACAGAATCTTTGTATCTTGGGTGTTCTATGTGGTATGCAATGTCTAAACTTCCGTATTTATATTGGTCGTGCTTTAATTGAGACGGAATAGGAGGAGCATCATAGGTTGCACGCTTCATTTGGTCTATGTACCAATCTGTAGCAAATAAACTAGTATTAACAAGTTTTAAATCGGTTCTAATACCTTCTACCTCTTGCATGTACCAGAGCGGAAACGTGTCATTGTCTCCAATTGTAAACATAATGGCATTTTTATCTGCACTTTCTAAATATGCTTGGGCATTTAAACGGGTTGTATATCTACCTGATCGGTCATGATCATCCCAATTTTGAGAGGCCATAAGTGTTGGAACTGCTACTAAAGAAATAGCAGAAATGGCAATAGCAATTATTTTTTTATTGGCAAAGCGCTTCAAATACTCATAAAGTGCTAAGACTCCAAAACCAATCCAGATGGCAAAAATGTAGAAACTACCTACCACTGCATAATCTCTTTCTCTTGGTTCAAAAGGCCTCGGGTTTGTGTAAAAAATAATTGCAAAACCTGTAAATGCAAAAAATAATAAAAGGGTAAAGAAGTTTCTTTTATCCCATTTTATTTGAAAAAACAAACCAATTAGTCCTAGAATTAGGGGTAAAAAGTAGTATGTATTCCGTCCTTTATTTTCTAAAACTTGTGTTGGCAGTTGTTTTTGAGAACCAAGTCTCGCTTCATCTATGGCGTCAATTCCGCTAATCCAATTTCCATTAAAAATACCTAATCGGCCTTGAATATCATTTTGTCTTCCTGCAAAATTCCACATAAAATAACGACCATACATATACCCAAATTGATAGCTAAACATAAATTGTAGGTTTTCGCCAAAAGTGGGTCTTCTTTTACTATTTGGTGGAATACCAGCAATGCTTTTATACATTTTTTCTGAGGCTGGATTTACCATTCTTGGTATAAATCCCTTGTGCTTATCCGCATAATTGGGAATTACATTTTTGTATTTATTTACAATAATGTACTGCCCGTTTTTCTGCTCGTATTTAGGCTTGTCGTCCTTAAATGGTTGGCTTTCATTTTGTGTTCTCTGAAAAGTGTTTGAGTAATACGTGTCATAAAAAACATTGGCATCTCCATATTGTTCTCGCTCATAATAGGCTAATAACTCTCTTGCACTCGAAGGATTATTTTCATTAATGGTAGTATTTGCATTGGCTCTAATTGGCAACATCATCCAAGAAGAAAAACCAATCATAATAAAAAGGATCGATAAAATTAGGGTGTTTGTATGTACTTTATTGTTTTTTCGAGTGTATTTTAGTCCGAAGATAAAAAGCGCTACTAAAATTAGCGCAGCAATAATACTTCCGGAGTTAAAAGGTAAACCAACGGTATTGATAAAAAATAATTCTGAAGCACTAAAGAACTTTAAGGTAAAAGGAAACAAAAATTTAAATACAAAAGCCAATACTAAAACAGCTAAAATGGTTGCAATAGTAGTTGTTTTTAAGTTCACGTTTTTATATGTTTTAAAAAAGTAGAGCATTACAATTGCAGGAATTACCAATAAAGAAAGTATGTGAACACCAAAAGAAAGCCCAACTACAAAACTGATTAATACCAACCATTTATTTCCCCTAGGAGTGTGTAATTCACTTTCCCATTTTAAGCCGAGCCAAAATAAAATGGCCATTAAAAAAGATGACATCGCATATACTTCACCTTCTACAGCACTAAACCAAAAACTGTCTGAAAATGTATACGCTAAAGAACCAACAAGGCTGCTTCCTAAAATAGCAATATAACTTCCATCAGTCATTTTACCCGTTTTTAAGGATAATTTTTCACCTAAGTTTGTAATAGTCCAAAACATAAATAAAATGGTAAATGCACTTGCCAAAGCAGACATAAAATTCACCATTTTGCCAATCTCTGAACTGTCAGACGTAAACATTGCAAAAAATGCACCTAACATTTGAAATAAAGGAGCTCCCGGTGGATGCCCAACTTCAAGCTTTACTGAGGTTGCAATATATTCTCCAACATCCCAAGCACTAACGGTTGGTTCTATGGTTAAAGAATACGTTATTAGAGCAATTATAAATGTGAGCCATCCTAAAAGAATGTTCCATTTTTTAAATTTTGCAGTTTTCATAAGAATTACAATAAAATGTGTGTGCGAATTTAACAATAAATATGAATAAATTGCTTGTTAAGTCC
>Ga0307489_10000300_pt1 | contig 28648 bp, 48 predicted proteins | sample SB12metaG_FD_202247 | JGI IMG/M metagenome (GOLD analysis project Ga0307489, IMG submission 202247) | Sea-ice brine microbial communities from Beaufort Sea near Barrow, Alaska, United States - SB 1.2 | ecosystem: Environmental > Aquatic > Marine > Coastal | place: USA: Alaska | collected... | reverse complement strand
CCCCGCCCCCGCCGCCCCGCGCGATGCAAAGGATGTCCCGTACAGAGTGTTTCGTCTTTTATATGGCGAATCGACCGTCTATTGACTCAGGCTGAGATTCTCAGCGACTGAGAATTCTAAAACCCGTGTGCCCCGTGATGCGTGAGCGTGATCGTGACCCCCCCACAGGATCTGCGCAAACTGCGAGCGTTCATATTTTGACGCACACCGGTTTGAGACACACGTGCGGTTTTATGCGTTTCTTGATTGGTGGAAAAGACACTTTCTGTTGAATTCGTCTGCTTATCCACACACCTCAAGGACGCACGCTGGCTCAGTCTCACAGTACGCACGCCAGTTTCGCTGGTGCGGGCCCAAAATGCGGAGCTTCGGGTTCCTGGTCGTGGTGACGGCGCTGTGTGTGGGCGGCGGGCTCGTCACACGGGCGCAGGCACAAACACAATGTGACGGTAGGGGGTCGCCACTTGTCCAAAACTTGAACCCAAAATTGTGAACGTGCAAATGGGCCGACCATTTTCGGCGAAAAAAATCCGGCACCGCGCGGGTAGGCACGCGCGGAGTATGCGGCGGGGATGGGAATCGCGCCTGGGCGGCTATGACGTTCGGGGTCGAGGGTGGAGCGCAAAACCTGCGAGGGGGGGCGCCGTACTTTGGGCGTGGATATCCGCCGGCTGGTACACAAAAACTAATGTTGAATTGGAGGCTGTGCCGTCGCCTCGACAAGTCGGCAAATCCTATTGCTTGTACCCGTTGGCTTCGTCCCAGCGCCAGCCTGCGGCGGTGGGCAGCGCGCGGCGCGTCGCCGCGTCTAGCGTTGTGCGAGAGTGCTCTGCGCCCCCCCCCCGTCCCCCCCCTCAGCGAATCGTTCGGGCGCGGCGCATAGGGTAGTGGAGGAGGAGGCTGGGTTTTCGTCGGTTAGTCGGTTCTATTCGTCATCATTTTGCCACCTGGCACCTGCGCTTACCCGAACTCTTCACACCATCACCAGGCCAGGGTCCCGACCATCAAGGGTACGGGTTCGTCTACGAGGCGCACGGCGCTCACACGGCGAACTAGCCAGTGTCATTTGTATCCAAGTGACCTCGTTATCGCCAGGCCCAAACCCCGCCAGCCAGCCAGCTCTAGTTTCTTGTCCGCTTGAATTGGCGGAGGGGTTTGGTTGATGCTCAAACATGACGTGTGACAGGTGACATGTGAGTGCCATGGTGACATGTGAGTGCCATGGGTTGGGGCTCGATAAACGTCAGTAACGAAACATGGACTTGGTTGTGGAGGGGGGGACCCGGCGCAAGGAGGCGTGTAAGGCGTCGTTGCAGAAGTAGGGCGGTGCAAGTTGGACGGGCTTGAAACCCGTGTTGAAAGCGCCTGACTTGACTTCAGCGCTTGAAAGTCATCTGTGATCAACTGCTCGGGGAGCAGGGCGAAGACCTGGTGCCTCCTCATACACGCGGAAGCGTCTCTCTAGTGTCTCTCTAAGGGAGAGGGAAACGCTTCCTCGTGTATGAGGAGGCACCAGGCTTCCGCCCTGGCCCCTGTGGAAGCGTCTCTCTCAGTCTCTCTTCTCTCTCTCTCTGAGAAACAGCTCTCAAGCCTTGCTTTCAATTTTAACTTGCGCCGCTACACAAAGGATGGGGTTCAACACCGGCTGCGCATCACCGCCCCCGCCCCCATCCCCCCCACCGCCGTCCCCCCCATCCCCACCACCCATCAACTCACACAATGGGTGGTACGAAGGCAGGGCCTGGCGGATACGACTATTGCTCGCCGCGTCATCCAACGCATTTCGAACCCTCGCCTGAACCCTTGTTTGAACCCTGGTCTGAACCCTCGTTGAACCCTGGTCTGAACCCTCGTTGAATTGAATGACATCCTATGACGTGGCGAGCGATATTCGCCAGACCCTTATGCGAAGGAAACGCGGGACAGTCGTGCGCATACTACTGTTCCTATTATCGTAGCAAAAGCTGCTACTCGTCACGATTTTCAGGTTTTCTCAACAGCTGTGACCCGACCTATGCCATCATCGACGGCAGGGGCGTACACTCGTTCACGTTAGCGCTCAACTTGATCAACTCCAGGACACATTCATGAGTTGATTTGGGTTATACGGTGGACAGAGGAGCTCAAGTTGAGCTGGAATGGGAACGAGTGTAAGCCCCTGATCGACGGCATAGGCACAGCGTACATCGAGAGGCCTTCGAACTGCCATGGTAGGGTGGTGCAGGTCGACCCTATCAAACCCATGTTGAAAGCGCTTGGAACTATGCGCTTGAAACCAAAATATGACGAACCGCTTTCAAACGTTGGGATCAAATTCAACTTGCGCCGATACACCATGAGTGCAGCGCCGATGCGGACGCCACCGTCTCGGTAGGGCAGTGCAGTTTGACCCTATCAAATCCCTGTTGAAAGCACCTGGAATGACGCTCTTGAAACCATGATATGGTGAACCGTCTTCAAACATTGCTTTCAAATTCAACTTGCGCCACTACATCTTGGACTCCACCGATCCAACCTGCTTCCAACCCGGCTTCCAGGTCCGCGGTACTCACAGTCACATTGTAGGGAATGTAACATGTATTGCACTACCCCTAATCATTCCTGAGACATCCCTAATACACCCGTAATACGACTCAAGCTCACCTGAAATACACCCAGAATACGTTCTCCCTTGAACCCAAACTCCAATGTAACTAACCCCTGACTCCCCCGAATACAGCCTCTATATCAACCATGTACATGAGCCTTGTCTACGGACCAAGCAGGGGCCACGTACATTTACAAACATAATTGGCGCGATAAGTCCAGCCAATCACATATCAGCATATCTCTCTCGACCAACCACACTAGGGCATTCCGCGTCACGCGTGACGCGGAGACTGGGTTTACTACACAACGCCATCAGACCCAGTTTAGTCATAGCCACCCTGATGCCACCCTAGTCTGTTTGTGGCTGATAGGTTGATCGTGCTGATTCCTGTTGCTATGCTGTCCTTTGTGATACAATATTTTCTCTTCTTCTTACCCCGTGCTGTGACTTGTGGGTGCGGTCCCTACAACACGCTATACAACACCGTCGGGCAATACGATTGCGATGACGTTTCCGATTCCTTAGTCACCCCACTCTGTCCATGCGACCCAGCATAGGCATTGCTGAGTGTGAGGGTGGGGTTATCTACTTTTGTAAAAATATTATATCATATTTCATTGAATACCGTACCGCGATACCGTACCTCGAGTTGCGTTATTCGCGAGTTCACCTTGCCCGGCGTGCCCCGACTCCGGCGATCATTACAACATCGTCAGCGAGCGCGCCCATCGACTTAGGGCACCGGGCGTACATTGAGTAGGGCCACCGCTACAAGTTTCCTGCTTTAAATCTAGAATAATACACGTTGCGACGAGAGTAGCTCTCATAGAACTTTGTGAAAAATACATTAGAACCTCTCGCCGACGCCAGCTTTCTCGCTGCCACTCTCTTTCGACCCTCGCACTCACTGGCTGACCGGTGCCCCCTTCGCGGGGTCCCTCGACGTCAAGGCACATGCCATAAATCAACTCTACTTGTAAAAATATTATATCATATTTCATTGAATACCGTACCGCGATACCGTACCTCGAGTTGCGTTAGTCGCGAGTTCACCTTGCCCGGCATGCCACGACTCCGGCGATCATTACAACATCGTCAGCGAGCGCGCGCCCATCGACTTAGGCCACCAGGCGTACATCCACCGCTACAAGTTTCCTGCTTCAAGTCTAGAATAACACACGTTGTGACGAGTGTAACTCCCATAGAACTTTGTGAAAAATACATTAGAACCTCTCGCCGACGCCAGCTTTTTCGCTGCCACTCTCTGTCGACCCGCGCACTCCCTAGCTGACTGGCACCCCCTTCGCGGGGTGCCTCGACATCAAGGCACATGCCACAATCAACTCTACCCTAAACCCTAAACCCTAAATCACAGCCAAACCCTAAACCTCTGATTTTCAAGTTTGCCGCGCCCGCTCATTTTCGGCTCACGCGATTCTATAAACGCGGTCGCACGACCACCGCGACGCGCTAACACGAGTGCCGGCGTCCTCGAACGATCCTACAGAAGTGAGCGTTGCGAGCCTCTCGACGCGACGCGCCGCTGAAAGGCTGAGAATATCGCTCCGCTGCCGCGAGACATTTCCCAACTGTACAAGCCAAACCAAAAGGCGAGGGTCGCGGTCGGTGCTTGGAGGGTGCCGTTGTTGGCTTCACGGTTCACGCCAACGTTGACAGGTGCCGGGGGTGGCGGTAGAGCGCGGCGCAGCGCGGCGCGATGGCGAAGGAGCAGGCCAACTTCTTTACCGTCATCGTGACGGGGCAGGTGGAGTTCGCGGACGTAAGTGCATCCCCACCCCCGTACCCTGACCTCCTCTCGAGGCCGGCACCCGCCAACGGCAATCAGAGCAATTTCAAATAAATGCATTGCGTTTTTCGGTCCGCCCCCGTCTTCATCGTTATCGTGACGGGGCTGGTGGCGTTTGCGGACGTACGTGCATGCCCCCCCGTACCACACCACTCGTCGAGGCACCCACGCCCCCCTCGCTAACGCCAACTCCACGCCGACCCGAGTCAGAGCATTTTCAAATAAATGTGTTGCATGCCGCAGACGACCGCCGTCGCCCGACCGGACGCCCGACCTCCGCCGCCCGTCACACGCCCGCCCTCCCCGTCGTCATGCCCCCGCGCTCCCCTCCCCACCGCCGCCGCGTCACGTCGCTGACCCCGTTCCTCATTCCCCGTCTCTTCCCCCGTCTCCACGCAGATTCCCGGGTGCGACAATGCTTACTGCAAGTACGCCATCGTTCACGGCAGGGCCTTACACTCGAGTGGATTGGTGTGAAAGTGTGCCGCTCAGGGCCTCACACTTGGGTGGTTTGGTGTGAGTGTGTGCCGCCCAGGGCCTCACAGTTTGGTGGTTTGGTGTGAATGTGTGATGCCCGGGGCCTCACACTTGGGTGGTTTGGTGTGAGTTTGTGCTGCCCAGGGCCTTACACTAGTGCGCGTGGTGGCTGGTGGATGATGTGGCGAGCACCGATACACTTCGTGGTGGACGCAGTGGCGAGCATCGGAGCACCATGTGGTGGAGTGGGGGTTTATCACCGGCACACGACGTGTTGGATGCCGTGGCGAGCACCGATACACTAAGGTTGATGCTGTTGCGAGCACCGGTACACTATCTTGTGGATGCAGTGGCGAGCACCGGTACACTACCTCGTGCGTCGTGAGCAAACAGTACAGGTTGAGCTGAAAAGGGGACGAGGTGTGAGGCCGTACCACAAGGCGACGACTGGACGCATCTGGACGGGCCGGAGGACGGAATCTCGCAAATCACGCGGAAAACCAGCGGGCCCGACCAGACGTTGGTCTGGAACTTTCCTGTCGAGGTGACGTATAAGGTAGTGACACGTGGAACATGCTCGCCACATCATTCCCCACATAGTGTACTGGTGCTCACCTCGTCATCACTTTCCTGCCGAGGTGACGTATAAGGTAAACACTTGTGGAACATGCTCGCCACCTCACCCCCCCCATTTTCGTCGCTCGATTCCTGTGTGTGTGTGGGTGTGGGTGTATTCAGAAGCAGACTAGACTGATTAGCTATCAATCACATTCAAAATCTTCGTCCTCGTGTGTTGAGTTAGGTGGCATCCTATGACGTGGCGAGCGGCATTGATGCGGCCCTGGTGCGAGAGCACGAACGCGTTCGGGTGGCCGCAGCTAATTCTGTCGGTGTTTGAGATTGACGCGCTGGGGCGGGACGTCATCCGCGGCTACGGGTGCATCCACCTGCCCATCTGCGCTGGACAGTTTACGCGCAAGGTGCCGCTGTACAAGCCCCTATCGGCCAGCGCGTTGCAACAAGCCATGAGCTGGGTGAGCGGCCGCCCGGCGGAGTTCAGCAACCCCAAGTTCCCGGCAGGGCCTCTCCCTACGTCTTCTTTCCTTCTCAGATTTCACCGTTTGTCGATGCGACCGCTCAAGTTATACCACTTCATACCTCACATTTTAGTGTGAAGACAACCCGGGCAACATATGTGGAACAACGCAAGCGTTTGAAAAGAATGCTACCTTGTAGCACATCCTGTTGTGGATAAAGAAATCCTCGAAGATACGTGAGTTAAGCTGGACAAACTACTGCATGTTAGGCCCTAATTATCGGCGATGGGCGAGGGGCGCGAGGTGACGCGGGTGCAGTCCACGGGGTTCGCCAGCGTGGCGCTCAACGTCATCACCAAGGACATGGCGACGTTCGGGTAGGGGCTGACACTTGTGCACCTTTCTGATCAACCTGAGTCGTTCTTGTCACTGAGATGCACCGAAATTACCAGACGTGTCCCTCAAAAAGTGCTCACTTCAAGCCGGAAAGTGGACGAGTGTAAGCCCCTACGTTCGGGTATTCGGAGGCCAAGGGTAGCGCGGGGCAGGTCATGCCGGGCGGCCGCCGCGTCATCTAGAAGCCGTGTTTTTGGTTTTCCATCACCCGCACCAATAGCGCATATACTTACATCTTGTTTTACATAAAGCTAGCTGTGTAAAGGAGCCTTTTGTGCAAACTTTGCAATGATACTATAGAACTTGAATTTCACTTTTTCGTCTTTTTGGAGCTGTAGCCGAACATGCTGCCAAACACTGACTTACTCTTGGTGCTGACCACAGCAGAAGTCACCGAACTACCTGTAATACCCGGTGCGGCGGTCCTAGTACTACTGGTTACGGCAGTATCAGTGCTGGTACTACTGATCACTGTAGTTGCAGTTGCAGTGCTGGTGCTACTAGAGGTGCCGGCAGCGGCGACGTTAATCCATTTCGCAGAATCCGTCACAAAATCCGATTCCGCCTTCCGATTCCGATGCGCCGCCTCGCAGGAGGGTCATTGAGAATAAGCAGTCAAATCGAGATCTGATTATGACTTACCTTCGAAGTCGGTGCTCATACAGACACGCGGAGGAGAAGGAGGAGGGCAGTCAACGTCAGTCGAGTGTATTTTTCTCGACAGCCCCCTCACACAGACGAATGGGGGAGGAGGAGGAGGAGGAGGACGACGACGAGGAGGAGGAGCAGAAGGAGGAGAAGGAGGAAGAGGAGGAGAAGCAGGATGAGGAGGAGCAAGAGGAGGAGGAGGAGGAGGTTCAACGTCGGTCGAGTGTCTGTTCTCAACACCTCCCCTGCCTTAGAAGCCGCCGCTTTGGCTCTAGGGGAAAGGTTGTTACGGACGAAGATCGCCTGGCTGTAGGGGCGCAAGTTGAATTTCAAAGCAGTAGATGAAAGCGGTTGGACGTATTTTCGTCTTAAGCGCTGATATCAGGCACTGTCAAAGCGGGTTGACGTATTTAGACTTGAGCGCTGATATCAGGCACTTTCAAAGCAGTTCAACATATTTAGTCTTAAGCGCCGATATCAGGCACTTTCAACACGTTTTGTGAAAGGTTTCAACTTGCACCACCCCACCTTTGCTGCATCTAGCGGCACGGCCACCGTCGCCTCCACATCCTCCTCAGTAAGTTCACACGTGGCGTCGCGTACACGCCCAGCTTCCGCCGCCCCCGTGGCGCGTGATGATGATGCGGCATTCGACGGCGCCTCCACCTGCGCTGCCTCCCGAGCTGCGGGCACAATGACAAATCCCTCGCCCTCCACATCGGGTTGGGAGGTCCTGCCGACACCCTCCACCCAGGGGCTGATACTCGTCCACTTTCCGGCTCAACGTGATCTCACTTTGTGGGATGCTTGAATTCCCCCCAGTCTATTAGACAGGGGGACACGCGGGAGGTGTGACCAAAACGGCTTAGGTTGAGCTGAAAACTGGACGAGTGTAAGCCCCTGCCTCCTCCTCCGCCTCCAACCAGGATCTGGCACTCGCGGGTGATTCCTCCTCCTCCATCGTCGTCTCTGACTGTTTGCTCATAGTGTACCCCACCAAGTGTGACTCCTCCACCACCGTCCCTGACTGTTTGCTCATATTGTAGCCCGCCAGGTAAGAGTCCGCCGCCGCCTCCGCTACCGATTCTGACTGCTTGCTCATCGCCTGGTCATACTTTGATTTAAATTCAGCGGCTTCTGCTCTGGCAGCGTCAGCCGCAGCATAAGGCCTGGCGGACATTGCTAGCTACGTCAGCAAACACGAGTGGAACCCTTGTGTCTTGACTTTAATAGAATCCTACTCCTAATCGTATGATGTGGCGAGTAATATTCGCCATGCCCATTGCCCGCCACATCATCTGATGCATATTTAACCCTGGTTTCTCGACTTAAACATCATCCTATGAGGTGGCGAGCAACATTCGCCGGGCCCTACCGCGGCGTCGGCGGCGTCCGCGGCAGCCGTCAGTTCTTGCATGCACTCCGCCGCTGCCACCAGTTCCTCCTTGACTTGCACTCGCACCTCCTCCACACCCTCTACCAACTTAGTCTCAAACCAGGGGCTTATACTCATCCACTTCTCTGCTGAACTTGAGCCGTTTTTGTCACTAACACTCCATGGACCACCCAGCGTATCCCACAACACGCGCTTAGGATGAGCCGAAAAGTAGACGAGTGTAAGCCCCTGCCTCAAATTCGCCCCGCATTGAGGCGTAGCGCGCGTCAGCCGCACCCCGATCGAGGCTCACCGCATCCATCTCCCGTTTGAGCTTCACAACAACGGAGTTGTGCCGGTTGTCCGCCGCTTCCGCCGCCGATACGGACCTCGAAAGCTGTTTGTTCAAATCGCTCACCTCCTTTCTCGATTCAGGGCCAGATAGATGTTGCTTGCCACGTCGTAGGATGACGTTCAACTCAAGAAACAAAAGTATTATTCAAATTGCGCTGGGTTACGTGGCGAGCAACATCTGACTGGCCAAACCTCAATGCGGGGACGTTCTTGCGCCACTCCCTGAGTTCCGACGAGCTCACCCTGCCCGCCCGCTCCCGCTTCTGCTCCCCCTCGTGCCAGAAATAAACGCCAGCCGCCAAGTAGGGGGTGGGACTTGTTAACTTTTCAGCTCAGCGTAAGCACTTTTTGTGGAATATATTTGGTGATTGTGGTAACAGAAATGGTTCAGTTTAGGTTGAGCTGAGAAGTGGACGAGTGGCAGCCCTTGCCCCCAAGTAAACGACAAGCAGCACGCCGAGCAGTATGGACACCACTGTGCTGGGATGCATAGGGATAGTGGCGGCGGGCAGCAGCGAGGTGATGGAACTTGGAACGAAGCTGAAGCCCAGGAGTAGGGCCCGACAGATGTTGCTCGCTCCTATAATGGGCACCTGACCCCCCCTATAATGGTCACCTGAACCCCCTATAACGGGAACGTGAACCCCTTATAGTGAGCACCTGAACCCACTATATTGGGCACATGAACCCCCTATAATGGGCACCTGACCCCCTATAATGGGCACCTGACCCCCTGTAATGGACACATGCCCCCCCTATAATTGGCACCTGACCCCCTATAATGGGCACATGAACCCCCTATAATGGGCACATGACCCCCCTGGAATGGGCACAGGTCCCCCCTAGCATGGGCACATGACCCCCCTATAACGGCCACATGACCCCCCTATAGCCCTGCCCGGGAGGCGGAGTGAGGTGGTTGAGACGGCGAGCCGCATCTCCTCGACGACGGTGAGCGCGGACGAAAGCGACGCCGCGCACGCGAGCGCCTCGTCGGAGTGTGCAAAGAGCGCGGCCTGGTTCGCGGCGGCGTCTTTGTCGGCGGCGTCGACGGCGGCGGCGGTCCGAGTGACAGCAGCCGCGATTTAGGGCAAATTCATCATTTATACTTGCCGCGTCACAGAGTGGAACTTATTCCTAGCGAGGTGGAAGGCGCACGTCTATCATGGTACGTGTTCCATTCCGGTAATTGACTTGTGTTCGACATCTGGGGTCGGACCGCATAGACACTTGTGTGTCCCTGCCGCGAGCTGGGCGGCGCAGCGGGCGCCCTCCTGCTTCGCGGCTACGACGGCGCCGGCGCCGGAAGCCAGGGGCCTACACTCGTCCTATTATCGACTCAACCTAAGCCGTTTTTGCCTCTGGTATCACCCAACAACCCACCGCATCCTGCAGAAAGTGCTTACGTTGAGCTTAAAATTGGACGAGTGTAAGCCCCTGCCGGAAGTAGCCTTCGATTCCACCAGCGCCGCCTCCGCCGCCTCCGCCCGCTCCAGGAATACGCCTGCGCGCTCGATGAACACGTCGGTCTTGGCCGGTGTGTAGCGCCGCGAGTTGACGCTCGCCACATCACGGGCGGACATTACATCTCAATCAACGCGGGTATAGCACGTGGTGGATGACGTGCTGGCATAGGCAGGCCACATGCGGAGCTACGTAGGATGGCACAGAGCTCGACAACCAACGATTCAACAAGTGGGTGATCATTTGACGAGCACAGAAAGCATTTGCATGAAAGCTGTTTCATCATATGTTAGCTTTGAGCGCTACCACCAACCGCTTTCAAGACGGGTATCAATGTATTCAACATGCACCGCCCTACTTCGGAGGCGGTGGATGCTGTGGCGAGCGCCGAGGCCTTTTTCTGCGCCGATGCGAGGTCCCGGCGGAGCTTGCGGCCACCATCACCCGCTGAGAAGATCCAAGACATGATCGACCCCGCTACTGCCGACACAGCGCTGGCGAGGGCCACATGCTCGGCGCCCCACGGCTCGGCAGCACCCGCCCCCACCGCCACCCCCGCCACTGCCGCTCCCGACGTTTTGTCCGGAGATGAGGCCAAGGAGGTGGTCGCCTGCGCAGCTCGAGACGCTGCTTCAGTTGCCGCTTGCGACTGCAGCAGCTGTGCGCGCAGCGTCGCCACCTTCCCTTCCAGCGACGCCATATCCGCCGTCGACGCCGCTTGAGTCGCCGTCTGAGTCGCCATCCGATTCGACGTTTCCGCCGCCGCTTGAGACTCCAGCAGCTGCGTGCGCAACGTCGCCACCTGGCCCTCCAGCGACGCCACCTCCCCCATCCACGCCGCTCGAGACTCCGCTGGAGTCGCCGCTTCAGTCGCCGCATGAATGGCCGTTTCCTCCGCCGCTTGAGACTCCAGCAGCTGTGTGCGCAACGTCGCTACCTGTCCCTCGAGTGACACCACCTCAGCCATCGACGCCGCTTGAGACACAGCTTGAGACGCCGCTTCAGTCGATCTTTCCTCCGCCGCCCGAGTCGCCGCTTGAGTCGCCGCTTGAGACGCTGCTTCAGTCGCCACTCGAGAATCCACGTTCCTCGCCCTCGCCGCCGCGGCGCTATCCCGCCACCTCGAAATCGCCTCCCGCCCCGTTCGCATCCACGCCACCCTGAACCGGCACTCGGCGGTGTCCAGCCTCCGCTTTTGGTCCTGAGCGTAGCGGCGCAAGTTGATATTGAAAGCACATATTGAAAGCGGTGTAGCATCTCTCAGCTTCAAGCGCTGAAACCAAGCGCGGTGAAACCGGGTTCCGCTTGGGATCAAGCTTGGGTCAACATGCACCGCCCTACCTTCGCTGTCTGACTCACCCACCTCCACTCTCGCAACGCGGACGGTGCCAGCCGGCGGCGGCACATCGCCGCCACACGCTCCGCCACAAGTCGCCTCGCGCCAGGGGCTTACACAATCATCCACTTCTCAGCTCAACGTAGGCAGTAATCTGTGGGATGCGTTGGATGGTTTCAGTGACTAAAATGGATCAGGTTGAGCCGAACAGTGGAGAGTGGACGAGTGTAGACCCTCGCCTAGCTCCATCCGCTGCTGCCGCCGCCCTCGCCCAGCGCCCGAGCGAGCGCCGCACGCTGCGGAGGAGGAACCGCCGCCGCATGCCTGCCGCCGCCGCACGCGCGGACGCCTTGTGCCGCAGCAGCCGCCGCCAGCGGAACAACCATTCCTTGAGAACCTCGTTCCGTAGCAATGCCCGGGCCGCCAGCTGTACAACCGCCGAGTTGGCCTCCATCTTCTTGCTGACAAACTCCGTTGAGAGGTCCTTCCTCATCGCTGCCACCTGTTCGCGGCTTATTGTGCTGCTCGCTGCACCATCCATTAGGGCCTGACAAGGGTGTTTGATGAAGTTGGCTCATAGTGTACAAGTACTGTACCTGTACACACCCGCCACGTCTTCCTCCCTGGCCTTCCTAGCTGTGTCGGTGTCGGGTGTGGAGTGTCAGGTGTCGGCTAGACAGGTAACTGAGAGCAAACAGTCAGTTTGAGCTGATGCAGGCCCCGGGTCCCGCCCTCGACGACAGTCTGCGTCACGCTGGTCACGGAACTCTGTTGCTCAACCATCCGCTGCGTGACGGAACTCTGTTGCTCGACCATGCGCTCAGCGCTGTTCACGATCTTGCTTTGGCGCCGCAGCACGTCCTGCTCACCCTTGGTGGCCACGAGGAGCGAGTCCACCACCAGGGCCTCACAGATAGTTCCTGTTGTAGCTCAACTTGAGGGTTGGTGGAACGCCTTGGCGCTCGATGAGCGTTATGAAATAATGGTAGCTCAACTTGAGCGCGTTCATGGTAACTCTGTGAGGTGAATAATGTCGGTGGTTTCAGGGACAAAGCAACTAGAGCTGATGATGGGACTAGTGAACGAGTGAGGCCCTGCCAATGAACTTGCGCTCTTCGGACATTGCGGACACTGCGATGGAGCGATCCTCAAAGGTGCTTGAAGTGGCGAAGGAGGCGAAGGAGGTGGAGACTCTCGGGGACGGGGGGTTGGAGGTGTAGCGCTTGATGTCCTCTTCCACGAAACGCTTGACGCGGGCCTTGCGCATCCACTTGGAGGCGGCAGCCTGGATGACCGCCGCGGCGCGCTCCTCGCTCATTCCCCCCGTCCCTGCGCCGCTCACCAGGGGCGTAACACTCCTCCACCTCTTCAGCTTTCATGGTTGCCGTGAGCACCTTTTGTCACTGAGAACTGCTGTCAGGCCAGCGGGGACAGTGAGCACAAGCACTCGCGGACCGAGACCGGACGTGCCCGCGTGACTGACATTCACGGTGTGGCTCGCAGTGGTCAGTCAACGCGCGGACTCGGTTCGTCGGAATACTGTGTTAGTCTAGTGCTTGCCTCTACACCCTTCACCTAACTTCCCACAAAACTGCTGACGTCTTTCTGGCTTGTTAGCTTGACGCGAGCAGCTTTTTGTGGCGGGATACGTCCGTTGGTTTCAGTGGGTCAGTGTGTCAAGAGCGGCGCTGGTTGAGCAGTGCAGTGCAGGAGTGTCAGCCCCGCCGCCAACGTCCCACCCCAACCCCGCGCCGACGAGCGAGAGGAAAGAGGCCATGGTTGAATGGTGTTGTTTCTTTTGACACCAGATCCCTTTTTCGTGGCGTGTGGTTGCGCACGCCTGTAACTCTGTCACACCAACGCCTCTTGGAACCGGCCACGGGTGGTTAATGACGGCCTTCCCGGCGCCTCCGCTGCTTGAACCGAACCGGTGCAAGGGCGCGAGCGCGAGCGGAGTGGCGCACGCTGTTCGCTGATGTTGCTTCTCCCCATGCTGGGCGGAGAGGATGGAGAAATAGGGGTCAGGGGGGTTTTATACTCGCAGGGGGGTAATACTGGGGTTTAATACCAGGTAAGGGGAAAGGGGGTTGATTCCGCGCTCGCCTGGACGAAGGCTGGAACCGCGGCATCCACATTCCACAACCCGCCGCTCGCCGGTCCCTGCGGCGCGGCGCGTCAGCTGGAGACGGCCATCATGAGCGAGGTGCGATCCCTGCCCCTTGCCGATTCGAGGGAGGTCAAGCGCGATCCTGCGCGCTCCCTCGCCGCTCGTACATTCTTTGGGCTCGGGACACTGTTGGCTATTACAATTTCATTCGGAGTGCCTTCTTTCAAGTTCCAAAACTTGATCAACGTGAGGTATGGCGTTGGTGCTGGTGCTGCCTTCGGATGCTGGCCGCCCGAGGGGGGCTTGGGGTGTGTTCCCGCGGCTGCCGGCGGGCGCGCTGTGTGGTGCGCGCGGCGAGTATCGCGCGCTGCCCTTGGAACCTGCGTCTTGACGAATTTCACTTGATTCAAAGTGCCTGCTTTTCCTCCCCAACACCACCTGGCTCCGTCTATCCGAAGCTGGTGTGAGCTGTGCGTCAAGTCACTTGCAGCACTTCTCCCTCGCACCAATATCGTGTGGGCGAGGGCGTGTGTCAAGGGCACTGCGAAGTGCAGATTGCGATTTCCGCCAGAGCTCGAGGTCAAACGTCCCAAAGTGCCGATCGATGGAGCAGTGCTCACTCGGAAACTCACCACCACCAGTCTCCCTCGTTGATCACTCCCGTCCCCCACGCCCCTACCCCTCTGACACCCCTACGCCACCCTCACGCCACCCGCACAGGGCACGGACGACAAGGCTGCTAAGGATGAAACCAAGCGTGGCGCGCTCGCCGCCTCCGGAGAGAAGCCCTGGCAGGCAGGGGCTTACATTCGTCCACTATTCGGCTCAACGTGCGCACATTTTGTGGGATACGTTGGGTGCATGAATTCCCCCTTCACTATTAGACAGGGGGGGGCACGGGGAGGTGTGACCAAAACGGCTTAGGTTGAGCTGAAAAGTGGACGAGTATGAGCCCCTGCTGGCAGGCGAGCCCGCAGCCTCCGGCAAGAGGCAGTAGCGCGCTCGCCGGCGCCTCCAAGGCCGGGCCCTGGCAGACATACACTCAGCTTTTGTACTCCTCTTTAGTCTTGCCTGGCCACTCGTTTCCTTACTGCTGGCTCGGAGTGTACCGGTGTACCCGCATACACTCGCGGATGCGGCGAGTGTGTGCGGGTGCACCTGTACACTACGAGCAAACAGTCAGGGAGGAGGATGCGGCGTGTGTGTGAGGGTATACTGGTACACGATGAGCAAACAGTCAGGGACGGGGATGCGGCGAGTGTGTGCGGGTACACCGGTACAATATGTGCAAACAGTCAGGGGCAGGATGCGGCGAGTGTGTGCGGGAACACCGGTACACTATGAGCAATCATCCTCCCTGACCTGGCCTGCTCACTCGTTGCAAGCCTACCGACCAAACACAATATGCCCGAGAACATGTATCTGGCAGATATGCTTCAAGTCACAGGATGCCGTGTAACTCGAGAAATGAGGGTTCAGCAGGAGTATGGGTATGATGTCATAGAATCCCGTGTAAATCAAGAAACGAGGGTTCAGCACGAGTATGGGTATGTCGACGTGGCGAGCAATATTTGTCCGTCCCTCGTCCAAGGAACAGCTGGCAGCGGCGCTGCAAAACTCGGCCAAGAAGATGAAGGCACTCGACAAGAAAATCCTCGGTAGGGCGGTGCAGGTTGACCCTTCTAAACCCACGTTGAAAGCGCCTGAAACTAAGCGCTCGAAACTAAGATATGAAGGCTGCTTTCACGTTTTGCTTTCAAATTCAACTTGCGCCACTACACCACGAGCTCGCCGCGGAGAACCAGCGCCTCAAGGCGGAAGGCGGCAGCAATGCAGCGGCGGCGGAGCCGGCGGCGGCGGTGGCAGACGCCGCTGCTTACTCCGCTGCTTCTTCCGGCTTCGCCGCCGCCGCCGACGCCGCAAATGCTGAGCTCGAGACGCTGAAGGCAGGCCCCTGACTGTTCGCTCATAGTGAACCTGTGCACCACTGCCGCCGCTGCGCCTTGCCTGTCGCTGCCGTCCAGGGCCGCGCACAGCGTCCCTGACTGTCTGCTTACAGTGCACCTGTACACCACTGCCGCCGCAGGGCCGTACACTGTATCCCTGACAGTCTGCTGATAGTGCACCTGTGCACCAATGCCGCCCACGACGTCCGTGACTGTCTGCTCATAGTCCACCTGTACACCACCGCCGCCGCCGCCGCCCTCGCCGCTACCCTGCATGTCGCTGCCGTCCAGGGCCGCGCTCAGCGTGTCCGACTGTCTGCACATAGTGCTCCTGTACACCACTGTCGCCGCCGCAGCCCTCCTGGCAGAAATCACTGACAATGTCACTCAACACATTTGCCGACACTCATTTCTTGAGTTACTCGCCACCCTGTGATGTGTTGAGCGTGTTCTGCTTGGTCCAAGGACCAGGAATCTTCGAAGTTGGAGGTCGAGGCGCTGAAGGCTGCGCTAGATGCGGCGGAGGAGAGGGCGGAGGCGTGCAATAACAAAACTCGCTCCCGCTCCGCTGAATTAACCGAAGCCCGCAAGGCGGGGCTGACACGGCGATCCCTTTGCATCTCAACGGCCACACACCAGTGCAATATGACAAAACAAGTGAAGCTATGGCGGATATGGATCGATATGGATCGATATCAGTCGACATCCACCCTACTGTGAGTGGTCCAATTCCAAAGTCATCCTGTCGACCAATCTGAACAGGGTAAATCGACGCTGACTGTAATCAATATCGATCAATATCGATCGATATCGGTCATAGCTTCACTCGTATCGTCATATGGACAGACATTTTGGTTGAGCCGAAAAGGGGGCTCGTGTAAGGCCCAGGCGCAAGGAGCTTGAGGAGTTGAGGGGCTCCGTCGACGCGAGCCGCACGGAACTGGAGGTAGGGTCTAACACTCAACAGCTGTGGCGCCTTTACTCGCGCTGCTGTATCATTGCACCATGCAGAGTGTCCAAACGGAATGTCTCGACGTTGCTCATGCCTTCCCTTGAGCCGCTTCGTCCCTGAACAAAGCAGTGTATCCCATCTAACCGCCTTGATGGCGCATAAGTTAAGCCGCCACAGCTGTGTGCTAATGCTGCAAACGTGAACATGTACACACTCGCCGCATCCCCCTCTCTGGCATGGCCACTCGTCCCGAGACCTTGTGCTCATAGTGTACCAGTTTACATGTCCGACCCTGAGTGGAGGCTGAGAAGGGCCGTGTGGCAATGCTCACCACGAGTGACGACAAGCTGTCAGCGCAATTGGAGGCCGCTGCTGCAGAAAATGCCGCCCTCACCTCCGCCGCCGCTGCCGCCGAATCCGCCGCCGCCGCCTCCGCCGCCGCCGCCGCCGACAACGACGAGATCGCCACTGCGCTCGCCACCGCGCGGGCTGAGGCCGTCACAGCGCGGGCTGAGGCCGCCTCCGACAAAGCCGCTCTCGCCGACGCCACCGCCGCATCAGCCGACTCTGCTGCCGCCGCCGCAGCCGCCGCCGCCGCTGCCACCGCAGCTGCCTCAGAAGCCGAGGAGCGCATATCCGAGGTGAGGGCTGCGGCCGCCGCTGCCGCTGCTGCTGCCACCGCTGCCTCCGATGCTGCCGCCGCCACCGCCGACGAGAACGACACTGCGCTCGCAGCCGCGCGGGCAGAGGCCGCCGCAGACAAAGCCGCCCTCGTCGCCGCCGTTGCCGCCGCTGAGACTGCCGCCACCGCCGCCGCCGCCGCTGCCGCCGCCACCGCCGCCGCCGGCGAGACCGCCACCGCCTCGGCGGATGCTGATGCGGTGGTGGCTGCGCGTTCAGCTCAGGCGGTGGCGGAGACTGAGACAAAGGCCGCTCGCGACGCTCTGGCGGTGGCGGAGGCGGAAGCGGCTGCCGCCAAGGAATCTCAGGTGGCGGCGGAAGCGGAGGCGGCTATTGCCACTACTGCACACGCCAGCGCTCAATCCGAGGCGGCGGCAATGAGCACAAGCTCTGCGCACGAAACCTCGGAGGCACTCCAGCGTGCGCGCGACGAGACAGCTGCAGCAAAGGTTGCTCAGGCGGCGGCGGAGTCTGAGGCAGGGGCCGCTCGTGACGCTCAGGCGGCGGCGGAGGCGGAGGCGGCAGCCACCACGACCGCACTCACCACCGCTCAAACCGCGGCGTCGGCAGCGAGCACAAACAGTTCCCAGCAGGCGTTAGAGGAGCTCAATACTGCGCGCGCCGAGACGGCCGCAGCGAAGGACGCTCAGGCGGCGGCGGAGGCAGAGGCAGCTGCCGCCAAGGACGCTCAGGCGGCCGCAGAGGTCCAGGCAGCAGCTGCCACAACTGCACTCGCCACCGCCCAGGCTGCGGCGGAGGCGGCGAACACCAGTTCTTCCAACGATGCTTCGGAGGAGCTGCAAGGTGCGCGTGACGCGTACAAGGCGCTGGAGACGGAGCTCAATGAAACGAGTGAGGCAGGGGGGTTATTGTGAACATGCGCTCGACCGAAGTTGAAGTTCCACCTCCTCCTCCTCCACCTCTTCCTCCACCTCCTCCACCTCCTCCTCCTCTTTCTCATCCTCCTCCTCGTCCTCCTCATCCTCCTGTTCCTCTTCCTCCTCCTCCTCCTCCTCCTCCCCTCCTCCCTTCTCCTCCCTTCTCCTCCTCTCCTCCTCCGTGTGTCTGCATGAGGATTCACCCTCAAGGCAAGTCATGCTCCGATCTCGCTTCGAGTACTTGCACTCAACGACCCTCCTGCCAGGCATTGTCCTCGACCAATGCCGCACTTAACAACGCGCAAGCCGCCGCCGCCGCCGCAACCGCCGCCGCCGAAAGCGCCAACGCCGCCGCCGCCGACGCCACCGCCAAGGCTGACGCGAGCAAGCAACGTTTCATGGGCAGGGCGCTGCAGGTTCAACCCAGGATGTCTCCTTGTTCACAGCCCCTGCATTCAGCGCTTAAACCCAGTCTCCGCTTTCGGAAACGTAGGTTCTGAAGGCCCTCATATGATTAGTCGAGAGCGTACCGGTTTAAAGCTAAAGTATGATGAACCGCATTCACATTGCTCGTTCAATTCCAACTCGCGCCGCTACACCGCGGCATCGCCAAGAAGAAACAAGCGGAGTTCAAAGAGAGTTTGGCGCAACGTGACGCCGCCATCGCCGCCGCTGCCGGGGAGGTAACCGGCCTGAAGCAGCTTGTTGTGGAGCTGAATGAAGCGACCGATGCCGCCGAGGTAGGGCGGTGCAGGTTGATGCCTATCAAACCCACGTCAGAAGCGCCTGGAACTAAGCGCTCGAAACTAGAGTGTGGTGCCACTGCGTTCAAGTTTCTCTCTCAAAATCAACTTGCGCCGCTACACCGAGGCCCGTGCCACTGCCGCCGTCAATGAAGCCGCCGCCGCCGCCACCTCCGCCGCCGCCACCGCCGGGTCCGACGATGCCACCGTCGCTGCTGCGATTCAATCTGCCGCCGCCGCCGCCACCTCCGCTGCAGAGGCAGATGCCCGCGAGCTTCAAGAAGGCCTCCTCGAGGTTGGGCCTGGGAAGTGTCACGTTCGCAATGCCCGTGCCCCCTTTCGAGCGAGGCCCGACATACGTCATGTCACGCCATCAAAATCAATTGACAAACGTTGAAAATGCGAGGGATGACATGGCGGGGAATATTTGCGTGTCCCTCGGTGGAGGAGCTCGACGCGGCCCGCTTAGAGGTGGACCAAAAGGAGCAGCTTCTCGCGGGGTCGCGAAAGATGTCCTCGAGCCAGCAGCAGTCCATCCTGCGCCTGGAAGGTGAGCTGGAGGACGTGGCCACGTCGATGAACTCTGCGCTGGAACGCTCCGAGGCAGGGCCTGGTGAATGTTGCCCGCCGCGTCATCTAACGTGTTTTGTGTTCAGCGCAGTGTTCACAAAGTTGCGGCATCGAAGTAGTGGTATCGCCACCCGTTCGACAAATCGAAAATCCTGCCGGCCGACTCGCCAAAATCCGACGTGGCCGCGATCCTTGAGTTAATACACCCTCGATTTCGAAGAGATAAGCGTACCATGTTACACCGACACTGACTTTAACCGGCATCCCTCGCTTCTAGTTTGACTGGCATCCCGTGACGTGGCGAGCAGTATATGCCTGGCCCTATTCCGCGGCGGAGGCGGCAACGGAGATTGAGCGGCTGAAGCGGCGGTGCACGGATGCAGAGCAGGACAACGAGGTAGGGCGGTGCAGGTCGACAGCATCAAAATCCGTGCTGAAAGCGCCTATGGTTTCAGCGCTTGAAGCAGTCATATCATAAACTGCTTTCAACGTTTGCTATCAATTTCAACTTGCGCCGCTACACCGAGGCGGCGACCGCGGCGCTGGAGAAGGCGATGGAGTCCGCCGAGTTGTCGCAGCGCACAGAACACGAAGGCGCGTCCGCCGCCGCCAATGACGCGCACCGCGCCCGGGCGGAGCTTCAGGAGGTTATGCTGGAGAGCGCCAAGCAGCAGCGAGGGTGGGACGAGGAGCGGCAGGGGCTTACGCTCGTCTACTTTCCAGGTCAACCGGAGCCGTCTCTGTCTCTAAAACCCTGAAACACCCAGCGTAGCCCACAGTACGTGCCCAAGGTGAGCCGAAACTGTGGACGAGTGTAAGCCCCTGGATGATTCGTCAACTCTCCAGGTCAACCTGAGCCGTTTCCGTCACTGAAACCCTGAAACATCCAGCGTATTCCACAGAAAGTGCTTAAGGTGAGCGCGAACAGTGGACGAGTGTAAGCCCCTGAGGAGCGGGAACAAATCAAAGAAATGGTGTCGGAGCTGAAAAAGAAAACGGAACGCTCGGAGCAGGCGAAGGGTAAACTAGAGGCGGAGCTGGTATCCGAGCGGGCGGCGCACGCCGGTCAGTCTGAGGATACCGTAGGGCGCGTGGCGGAATTGGAGACGGCGGCGGCAGCGGCGGAGGTAGGTCCTCGCAGATAGTGCTTGCCACGTCGTAAGTGTGCCGTTTAAATCACGGGACAACGATTCAATGTGCCTGGGATGACGACATGGCGAGCCTGGGGATGTTGCATGCCTCATCATAGGGTGCCATTCAGCTCAAGAGACGAGGGTTCAACGTGCGTTTGATGATGCGGCAGGCAATGGGCCCGGCGGATACTTCTCGTCATGTCATGGGGGGGCATGTAACTCGAGAGATGAGGGTTCAACGTGCGTTGGATGACGTGATGAGCAATATCGTCAGGCCTTAGAAGGAGGAGGCAAAGGAGGCGGCGGAGACAGCTCTGTCAGAGTATCGCGCGCGGGCGCACGTGCTGTTGAAGAGCAAGGAGGCTGAGCTGGAGGCGGCGAAGGTCGGGGACCTGAAGCGCGACGCGGAGGCGCGCGTGGCGGCGGCCATGGAGGCAGGACTTGGACACATTGACCCTCCCTCTCCTCGTGGTGCTCCTCCTCCAAACTGTATGACAAAGTGCGCCAACCCACTTAGACACTGAGTCTGACTTAGTGCTACTTAGTCTGACTTAGTGCCCGCTCGACCAATCAGAACGCTCCATTTGCACGACTATGTGCAACTTGTTGCTAAGTGTCTAAGTGGTTTCACCCACTTTGTCATAGTGTGCTTGGTACAGTTTGATCAAGTCCTCCTGAGGTTAAGGTCAGCATATGACGTGGATTTACTGTATTACTCGACTCTATGTGGAGGCGGCGGCGGCGGCGGAGCAGAAAACGATTGATGCAGTGGAGGCGTTGGAGGTAGGGCGGCGCAGCTTAAACCCAGGTTGACTCGGGTTGACTGCGCTTGGTTACAGTGCTTGAAGCTAACATATGATCAACCGCTTTCAGAATTTGCTGTCAATTTCAACTTGCGCCCCCACGTTGAGGACGCGCATGCCTCACACGCGGAGGAGGAGGCGGCGTCTGCGGCGGCGGCGGCGGAGGCAGGGGCTTACACTCGTCCACTTCTCTTCTTAATCAGAACCGTTTTGGTCACTGAAACTGTATGGGACCACACAATGTATCCGCAAAGAGTGCTCACATCAAGTCGAAAAGTGGACGAGTGTATGCCCCTAAGCGGAGGTGGCGGCTGAGGCCCGGCGCGCGGACAACAAACTCCAGGGGGAAATGAAAGCCGTGGCGGCGGCCGCCGAGCGCGCGACGGGCGAACGCGACGCCGCCGAGAGTGCCGCTGACGCCGCACGGTGAGGCCTGCCACGCCTGCTCGAATTTTAACCCGCCACGTCATCTGCACTATTCACTATGTTCACTTCGTTCGAACTCTCTTTCCTTCAGTTCTCTGGCATGCTATACCTGGGCGAGCAATAAGTAGCAAGGACTTGTACGTCGCGTAATGCAACACGTTTGCCAAACCTCGTCTCTTGAGCTAAGTGCTGCTCTGTGATGCTTTGCGCGTTTTCTGCTAGGCCCTAGCGCACGCGCCGCCGCCGCCGATGCGGAGAGCCGTGCTTCCTCTGCCGCGTCGGACGCCCGCGTGGAGATGCAGAGCGCCCTGACCTCCGCCGAGCGCCGAGCCGCCGCCGCAGCATCTGAAGCCGCTTCCTTTCGCTCCATGGCCGACGACATGTTCGCCGATAAGGACGACGAGATATCCCGGTAGGGCCAGGTGGACATTGCTTCCACGTTATAGGGTGCCATTGCAATCCCTGCGGGAGGCAGCTCGGAATCTGACAGAATCCAACCCTCGACGGAATTCGTAGATGTAATCCGAAAGGGCCAACCCAAGTCCAAAGTGAGTTTGATGACGTCGCGAGTAATGTCCACCAGGCCCTATATCCCGGCTGTTGAAGGAGCTCGCCAGCGCGAAGACGGCGACCGACGAGGCGTGGAGAGAAGCAGCGATGGCACGGGGATCCAGCCGGGGCCAGGCCCTAGCTGGAAACGGAGGCAGCGGCATATCTGGAAACGGAGGATACCCTAACCTCGACGACTTCGGTGAGGAGTATGTGGAGGCGTCCATCGCGTACTTGCTAGGCAGGGACTCACCACGCAATTCGGGAAGTGCCCACATTCAACATTTCAGTTGAATCTGGCTTCTTGATTGACTCACATTTAAACGTTTTCCTTACTTTTTTAACGTTCATCGAGCCCCATCGAATTCTTTAGTTCATTGTTGAGATGAACATTGAAGTCACAGCTGTGAACGGTTTGATATGTACTATTTGGACACCTCGAAGAATTACATAGGAAGTTGAGCTGAACTGGTATCGACTGTAGGGCGGCCATGTTACTGGGTGAGCCGGACACGAGCCAGCGCGCGGAGTGGGCGGCTGCGGAGACAGAGGAGGCGAAGGTCGCGGATGAGCGGCGGCGCGGCGGCGGCAGGAGCGGCGGCGGCGGTGGGAGCGGGAACGGTCAGTCTGGCACCTGGGGCGGTGGGCTCTCCTCAATTGGTATTGACGGAAAGAAGGCACTAAAGAAGGCGCTCAAGAAGGCTGCCGGCACAACCAGTAACGGCAGCGGGCCCGCTGTGGAGGAGGTGGACGCCGGTGATGAGGTGGAGTTTGAAGCGGAGGCGGAGGCGGCGGGGGACTTGTCGCAGATCGACGTCGCCGCCATTATGGAGTTGGCGCGCATGCAGGCATGGCCGTGCCGCTAGTCCCCTAATCACGCCTTCACGACGTCGCCTTCGATTTGTGCCTTCCCAAGTGCCACCCCACATGTGTTGAAAGCCACACACTGCATATGTTGAGTGCCAGCCCACATGCGTCGATAACCGGAACATTACACATGCCACAATATGATGTCAAGTCCCATACACGGAATATCCTCCGGGGCTCAAATGTGATCAGCGAAATTTGACTTTCTTCGGAGCGAAGAAAGCGCATATGCCCTCAGTTCCACCATATACCGGTACACCATGCGTTGAGTGCCACGCGATAAACGTTGAGTACCAGTATGCTATGCGTTCAGTGGCACCCTGCATGCAGGCGCGACGCGACGAGGTGTTGGAACGCGCCAACGCCCGGATCGACCACCTGGAGGGGGAGCGCACGCGCGCGTGGAATGAGCTGGAGGCCATGCGGGAGGCACTGCTGAACGCCGGTGCGCCTGCGGTGAAAACTGGGGTCCGGGGCGGGGACGGCGACGGTGCCTGGACTCCGGGGGGCGGTGCTGGATCGGGAGGCAAGGCCCGGCCACTAGTGCCGTGACCGGCTCGACATATATGTTTGCTACGTATTTCACAGTCAAAAATTATGTAGTAACGTACATACTCTCAGCTCAACTGGCAGCATATGTGTTGTCTCTAAAACTAATTAGATGAGCCTTACATGCTTTGTCGTTTTAGCTTGAGACGAAACATGTGTGTGACCCTGTGTGGAGAAGGAAGACGGGACGACGACGGCAACGGGGGAGGGAGTGGCAGTGGCAGCGGCGTCGGGGGCGGCGGGGGTGGGGGCAGCGGCACTCGCGGCGGCAGCAGCAGCGGCAGCGAGCTCACCTACCTCAAGAACGTCGTGATGCGACTTTTGGAAACCCCAGGGGACCAACACGAGGTGGGTTGTTGCATGTTGAAACCCGTGTTGCAAGCGCCTGGTTTCAGCGCTTGAAATAACAACACGATGGACTACTCTCCTGTTTTGCTACCCATCAGGGGCTTACCCTCGTCCACTTTGTGGCTTTATCACAGCAATTATCGTGGGATAAGTTGGTCAGCTCGTACAGGTTGAGATGAGAAGTGAACAAGTGTTAGACTCTGCTTTCAATCATAAATTATGCCCCTACGCCGAGGCGATGCTCCCTGTTCTGTCCACGCTTCTGGCAATGAACGCGGAGGAGGTCAAAAAGTGCAAGGATGGGATCGAAAAAGTCAAAGCTTTTGAGGACGGCACCGCGGCGTACAGTGACGCGTACAAGGCGGTGGGGGGTGAGTACCTTGGATCTGCGGTAGGGGCCTACACACGTCCACTTCTCAGCCCACGCTGAACCGTTTCTGTCACTGCAACCCACTGAAATCAACCAACGCGGCGCTGAAAGAGTGTTTACGTCAAGCCGAAGAGTGGACGAATGCAAGCCCCTAATCTGCGGTGGACGGGGTGACCAGCTATGACCTTGGGGTCAGTTCCTCGCTGTTGTCGGTGTACGATTACTGGTCCTCCTCAACCCCCGCTGCGATCGCCGTTCCAAGTGCGGATGACGCGGCAGCGGCGAAGGCTGCGGCAGCGGCAGACGCTCTCGTCGCATCCACGGGGACGGGGGAATCGGGCGCTCCGGGACTATTCTCACAGCCGCCGGCGGGGGGGGCGGAGGTGGAGGAGGCGGCGGCTGCGGTAGGGTTGGAGACGGAGGTGGAGGGGGCGGCGGCGGTGGCAGCGGCGGAGGAGGCGGGATTGGAGGGGTCGTGGGCGGCGGGGGAGGCGCGAGCGGTGGGTGCGGAGTCGGTGGCAGAGTTGGCGGAGGAGGAGGCAGTCGCAGCGGCAACAAAAGACGGCGGAAGCTTAGCCGCATTGACTTGATTGCCTGTTTAACACATCAGCGTCACTACGACTTTACAAAAACAGATTAGCTCAGCCGGAATACTCTTACGTCCCGCTCCAATGGCCCGCCCTCCAAGCACGTTCATTAAGTCACAAGGCACACGCATTGTAAGCTCCAAATCCGTCCACTATAGCTGGTCCGGCGTTGTGATCACAGAGTGAAGCAAATAAATTTGACATAATTCAAATTAATAACTTCCCCAACTCTGATGTCCCCCTACTGTCAGGCTGTCTTGTAAGAATGAAGTTGGTATGACGCTATGACGCTAGCTAGACCATATTAGTTTGGCACTACGGTTAAAAATAAATTGCCGCTGAAATCATGTAAAGCTGAATTTCAGCGATCATGACTAAAATAAATTGAAAGTATTGTCTTCCTCTTTGGCTTCCCCCGCCCCGCGCACATAGAAATAAAGAACGCGGCCTACTGGTGGTGGTCGTGGCGGTGGTGTTGCTGCTGCTGGTGGTGGTGGTGGTGTACGGGTGCACGATGCTGCCGCTGACGCATCATGAATGAATGTAAAAACATGTACCTGAAAGCAGAGCCATACACTTGACCACTTTTCCAGCTCAACATAAGCACTTTTTGTAAGTTGTAATCGTACCCCTCCCAGCTCAACATGAGCGTTCCTTTTGGGATACCATGGGTGGCGTCAGTCTTTCAATGACAGAAAACGGCTCATGTTGAGCGGAAAAGTGGATGAGTGTAAGCTCCTGCCTGACGTGGGTACTTCATAGTTTTGACGGTATCGAAAATTCAGAAAGAAAATAAGAGATTCTCCGCCCGTTGTGAGCGCAATGGCTCTATCTATTTGCACGTGGGCCAGGGCCGAAGCCTGGTGCCTCATGGTACACCCAGCTGCCCAGTGCGTAACAGCTCGATTTGCATTAATTTGAAGCCAGCAGCAAAGAAATAGTTGGCATGATTTATAAAGTCGACCCAAGGGGACACTGGTATCAAACAATCAGGGCTGCCGGTACCGACAAAGGCGCCCGCGGGATGACTGGAACGTTATTATCAAACAGTCAGGAAACAAGTGGCCAGGCCAGATAGGCGCGTGAGGAACGACAGGGAAGCCAGTTCCATGGGAAGGAGGAGGAGGAGTAGGAGGAGGAGGAGGAGGAGAAAGTCCAGAAAACAATCACACCGCCAGAGGACCCCAACAACCGAAGTAAGCCAAAGTCAGCCACAGGTCGCCCCAAAGCCACCTGCCGTAAGAGTAATAATGCATCGTGACACAGCAAGAGGCATGCCATTTACCTGTCTCGTGCGGCCTTGTACCGGCACTGCCAGACCCAGCTTGAAGTCGAAGCCCAGGTAGTATCCTACAATGTATCCTCTCACCTGTGATACATCATCTGAAATAATGCGGCTGCACGGCGATGATCGATGAAACTCCACTCCAATCCACTCGAAACAAATAAGTCCAATTCAGCTCCATAGTCTAGCTCCAGCGTGACGATGCCGCAGAGCTTCAGTCATCGGAAAGTCATCATCACAACCTGCATCTGTTATACCTGAAGAGCAATGAAGCACGGGGCCCCTGATTGAGAAAAAAGGTAATCGAGGATCGTGTGCGACAGCTCCACTGTCTGGCTCCATGGACCAGCGAGCCAAAGCTACAGAGATTCAGCGACAGCAATTGCGTCGTTGAAACACTATCACTGCGATGCATAATCGGGAATTCATCACCCAACCTGCACATGAGCACCTGCCACATTAGCTCCATAGTCCAGCATGTTGCAGCGCAGAGCTTCAGCGACAGCAATTGCGTCGTTGAAACATCATCACTGCGATGCATCATTGGAAAGTAGTCGTCAACATCTCAGCCTTGCACCCGCCAAACCTGAAGTGCGATGCAGCACACGGGGCAATGCCTAGGAACACGGAGCACGCGGAGCACGGCCAGAAGCACGGCGCACGGCCAGGGCACCGGCTCATGCCGCGGAGCAATGAACAAAAATCGCAGGAGCACGTGTCCATGCCACCACGGGCCCATGCCACGGAGCAATGAAACACGGTGCTCAGGTTGGAAGCCTGGTGGCTCCTTACAAGTCGTGTGCCGGAGCTCGCCACGTCACGAGGGCCAAAGCCCGGTATCTCCTTATACACGCGGAAGTATATCACGGGGGCCAGAGCTAAATCAGAAAGCCTGGTGCCTTCTCGCACACGCGGAATCGTCTCTCACGGGGGCCAGAGCGAAGGCGGAGATCCTGGTGCCCTCACATACACACGGACGCGTCTCTCTTACAGCATCTCCGAAGAGCAGGCAAGTGACGCGTAGATCCTGATTGAGAAAAAAGGTAATCACGGATCGTATGTGCGTGGCGCGGCTGTGTGCGCCGATCCAGATTGAGAAAAAAGTAATCGGGATCGTATGTGCTCCGCGTGTTGTGGCCGTGGGTGGTGCCGCCGATCCTGAGCGTGCCACCTAGAAGAGCCGGACAGATATTGCTGGCCACGTCATAGAATGCCGTTTCACTCAATAAAAGAGGGTTCAATAAGCGTTGGATGTCGTGGTGAGCAATATCTGCCAGGCCCTACCTCGTGCAGCAAGCGGCGCGGCGGCGTGGGGTTCGATTGAGAAAAAGGTAATCGAATCGCATGTGCTCGCATGTGCTCCGTGTGGAGTGGTTGAGTGCATTGGTGTGTCGGCTGGCTCCTCGGTGCATATGTTGGTTGCTCCTTGAGTGCGTGGAATGTATATCGACACTGTCTGTGCCTTTGCGTATTACACGATTGCAGTTCCGGATCCCAAACGTCCGGAAATCATAACATGTGACGGAGTGACCCAACCCAGCCATGCTCTGCCCTACAGTGTGCTCGTCGTGCTGACATTGCAGAAGTTCCAAACGGCCGAGCGCCGTTACCCTTTCATAATGCGCATAATGCGCGCGTCACTATCAGATCAATACGTGGTTGTGGCCTGATCAGTAGCACTCATTCAATGCTGGAAACCCGTGCGCGCTCGACATCCGACGCTCATGAAACGCTCGGAAAAACTAAAGAATGGCTCGGGCACAGTTCACTAAACATGGTGGTGAGATGAGTCATGGGAAGGAAGCGTCGGATTTCGTTCCGTTCCATCTCCAGAAATCATGTGAAGGTCAAGTCGAACAGCCACTGACCACTGCAGTGCCCATGTCCCTGACCTGTGTCCCCGCACAGAAACGCCCAAGAATGCTCACACTCGAGCGCAGAAACGCCCAAGAATCCTGGTCACAGTGCACATAAACACCCAAGATGCTGCACTTCCTCGCAAGAGGGAACAAACAGTTCACTGGGATCGGAGCATGACTTACCCTGAGGGTGAATGTTCATGCGGAGGAGGAGGAGGAGGAGGAGGAGGAGGAAGAGGAGGAGACTGAGCGTCGGTCCAGTGCATGTTCTCAATATCCCCCTGCCTGAGGTCTCAGTAAGGAGCCATCGGCGCCTTCCGCTTCTGCCCGCGCCCCGGGCCCGGCTTCATGGGACCGCGCCCGCCCCCCCTGACCGCAGGGTCATTCAGAACAAGCACTAAAATCGACATCGGAGAATGACTTACCTACAGGTTGAATGCTCTATAGGTTGCGCATACATACGCGAGGAGGAGGAGGAGGAGGAGGAGGAGGAGGAGGAGGAGGAGGAGGA